>JAABVA010003254.1_pt1 | contig 15605 bp, 12 predicted proteins | sample 5560331 | NCBI WGS metagenome assembly JAABVA01 (sample SAMN12812661, study PRJNA571458) | rock metagenome | isolation source: Antarctica rocks | place: Antarctica: Victoria Land, Mt New Zealand sud | collected 2016-01-07 | reverse complement strand
TCCTCGCCGTCACCGGGTCGGTCGCCATACGCGGGGTTCACGCGCGTTTTCGCTTGCGCCCTGCGCCGGCCGCGGCTCGGCCCGCTCCCGACCCCGGTAGCACGCCTCGCATGGGGCGAGCGCGCGGGCCTCCAACACCATGATCACCACCGACACCGTCGAGCACCTGTCGAAGGTCGAGGCCCTGGACATGGACCTGTTCGACACGGCGATGCGCGACGGCGGCGTCGACGCGGCCGCCGTCACGGCGCAGGGGCTGTCCGGCGCCCACCGGCTCCCCGAGCTGATCCGCCGGCTCAACGCGTGACGTCGGCCGACGACACCAGATCGGCACGTCAACGCCGACGAGGAGACCGCATTGTTGACGCCGCAGGGTCGCACAGCTCGTGCTGCGCGAGCGGCAGAGCCGCGACCGCGGCTGGTATGACGACATGGCTGCGAGCTTCACCGAGAACTCCGTCGTGAAGATGAGCTGGTTCACCGGCAGCGGCGGCAACTTTGTGCGCGCGACCCGGGGATGGCCGGGCGTGGCCATGCCGCCGTGCACCGGCTGTCCCCCGTCACCGTCCGAACCGAGGGCGACCGGGCGCTGGCCGAGCTGCCGCTGGTCATCGAGTGGCGCGTCGACCTGAACGGCGTCGAGGCCGACCTGGCCTCCCGCTGCCGGTCGCAGTACCGGGCGCAGTGCGGCACCGACGGCGAGTGGCGGATCACGCGGATCACTTCGATCTACGAAAACGACACCCTCACCCCAGCGCTGCCCGGCGGTCGGCTGGACATTGACCCGCACGAGCTCGCCGACTACCGGCCCTCCTACCGGTGCCTCGCCTGGTGGATGAACCGCAACGGCTACCACATCGGGCCCGACCACCTCGGCGACGACCGACCCCAGGCCGTCGCCGGCAAGTACCAGGCCGACAGCACCTGGCTCTCCCAGACCCCGGCCACGACGGCCGGCACCCCCACCACCAAGGAGCAGTAGGCATGTCCAAGCTCGCCCTCATCACCGGCGCCTCCTCCGGCATCGGCATGGCCTTCGCCGAACGCCTGGCCGCCGACGGCTACGACCTGATCGCCGTCGGCCGTCGACGCGACCGGCTCGAGGAACTCGCGGCGTCGCTACCGGCCGTCACGGTCCAGCCGCTGGCTGCCGACCTGTCCACCGACGACGGCGTGGACACCGTCGCCGGGCTCTGCGCCAGCGAGCCGCTGACGATGCTGGTCAACAACGCCGGCGTCGCGCACTACATGCCGATCGCCGAGCTCCCGGCCGACAAGGCCCGCGAGCTGGTGCACGTGAAGGTCGTCGCACCGACGATGCTGACCCGCGCCGCGGTCCCGGGGATGCTGTCCCGCGGCGAGGGCGCGATCATCAACGTGGCCGGGATGATCGCGTTCTCCGGCCCCGCCCCGGCGTCGCTGATGCCCCGCCGCGCCGTCTACGCCGGCACCCTGGCCCACACCGTTGCGATGTCCCAGACCCTGCACGCCGAACTCGAGGGCACCGGCGTCCGAGTTCAGGTCGTGTGCCCCGGCGTGGTGGCCACCGAGTTCCACGAGCGCCAAGGGCTCGACCTGTCCGCGGTGCCCCGGATGTCGGCCGACGACGTGGTCACCGCCGCCCTGCGAGGCCTGGAACTCGGCGAGGTCGTCTGCGCCCGGCGTCAACGACGACAGCCTCCTACAGCACGTGTTCGACGCCGACCTCGCCGCGTTCGCGCACAGAGCCCCGACCTCGCCCAGCGCTACCGATCGGGCTGACCGCGGCCGAGCCCGCAGGCCAACAGACCCCCCAACATGCGACGGGCCACCTTGCTGGGGCCCCGCGTGGGTGACCGCCGACTGCAACAGTGCTAGCGAGAGTCGGCCCTCGATTGCCCAGACGCTGGGAGGGTCGGGGGCAGCCGCACATGCGGCCGCCTGGCGTCCGATACGTCTTCTCGGACCTCAGGGGCGAGGTGGCGGAACCGCCGGGAAGTCGGCGTTCCGCAGCTGATGATGTTGCAACTGCAGTTCGTGTGCCAGCGTGTCCAACTCAAGGATGAGGCGGTCGCGGGGGACGGCGGTGGTCCGGCCGGTCAGGCCTTCGGTCGCTGGAGCCCTCTGATCACGGTGTTGCGGTGGCAGTAGCTCAGCCGCGCGGGTAGACCGGTGCGGCTTGTCTTAGGCTTGGGCGATGCCGACCTGGTAGGCGAGGATCACCGCCTGCACCCGGTCGCGCAGGTCCAGTTTGGTGAGGATGCGACCGATGTGCGTCTTGACCGTGGCCTCGGACAGCACGAGGTCGGCGGCGATCTCCCGGTTGGACCGGCCGCTCGCGACCAGGGCGAACACCTGGCGCTCCCGCTCGGTGAGCACGTCCAGCACGTGGTCCCGCCGCAGCCCGGTACCCGGCTCGTCCGGCAGGTGCGAAGCGAAGGCGTCAAGCAGCCGGCGGGTCATGCTCGGCGCGACCACCGCGTCGCCCGTCGCCACGGCCCGGATGCCGGTGAGCAGGTCCTCGGGCGGGACGTTTTTGAGCAGGAAGCCGCTGGCTCCCGCGCGCAGCGCCGAGAACGCGTATTGGTCGACGTCGAATGTGGTGAGGATGATGACCCGGACGTGCGGCGTGCCCTGCACGATCTGCCGGGTCGCTTCGATCCCGTCCATTCCGGGCATGCGCACATCCATCAGGACCACGTCTGGTCGCAGCGTGGCCGCGGCACGCACTGCAGCGGCCCCGTCGGCGGCCTCGCCGACTACCTCCAGGTCGTCCTGCGCGGACAGGACCATCCGGTAGCCCTGCCGCAGCAGCGGCTGGTCGTCGACGAGCACCACCCGAATGGTCACGACGGGGCCGCAACGGGCGCCGAGCTGGGCGGCACCGCCGGGCGTGGGGGCGGCGGGTCGCCCAGCGACAGGTGCCCGGCGACCCGCCAGCCGCCGCCCGGGCGCGGCCCTGCCTGCAAAGTGCCGGTGAAGGCGGCTAACCGCTCGCGCATGCCGGCGAGCCCGTGGCCGGCCTCCTGCTCGCAGCGGCCGGGATTGGTGGTCGGGACGCCGTTGTCCTCGACGAGTATGTCGACTCCGGCGCTGCCGTGGCGCAGTGTCACGCTGACGTGCGTGACACGCCGGCCGTGCTTGACGACGTTGGTCAGGCTCTCCTGGACGATTCGGTAGACCGCCAGCTGCGCGCTGGGCGGCAGGTCCGCCCGGCTGCCCAATTCGACCAGCTCGACCGGCAGCCCGGCGCTGCGCACCGTCGACAGCAGGTCGTCGAGTTGGGCCAGCCCCGGCTGGGGGGCGAGATCGACCTGCGCGTCGTCGCGGAGCACGCCGAGCAGCCGGTGCATCTCCGTCAGCGCCTGCCGGCCGGTGGCCGACGCCTGCTCACTGGCCTCGCGGGCCTGCTGGGCGTTGCGTAGCGAGATGGCGGCGGCACCGTCGCTGAGCGCGACCATGATGGAGATGCTGTGCGCGACGATGTCGTGCATCTCCCGCGCGATGCGGGCGCGCTCCTCGGCGGCGGCGAGCAGCGCCCGCTGGTCGCGGTCGCGTTCGGCGGTGCGGGCCCGGTCCAGCAGGGCAGCTAGGTAGGCACGGCGGGTCCTGACATAGACCCCCAGCACTAGCGGCGCGACTACCGTGCCGGTGAGCAGCAGCAGCGCGGTGAGCGTAGAGCCGGGCGGCGCCCAGCGCAGCACCGCGAGGACGACGCCGACTTCGGCGAGCAGCGCCGCGACGGTGACGGCACGCCGGGATGCGTCGTACGCGCCGACCGAGTAGAGCGCGACCAGCAGGGCGACGTTCGCCTCGACCGGCGTGTCGGCCAGCCAGTCTGCCAGCGCGACGGCTGCGACGGCCAGCAGCGCCAGCAGCGGGGCGCGCCGGCGCACGAGCAGCGGCAGCGGCAGCAGCACGTCGAACAGGTAGCCCCAGGATGGGTGCAGCCCTTGGGCGTCTCCGAATCGGGATCCGGCTAGCCCCCAGATGAGAACTGCCACCACGATCAAGCCGTCGTTGAGCCGCACGCCTCCGCCGGGACGCAGCCGCCGGCTGAGCTGAGCGCGCTGCGGTAGGACGGGGGTGGGCGGGTTGTCAGCGAGCCGGCTGTGCGCGGACACGCCGTCGCCGGCCGGCTCCCTGGTAGGGGCGGGCCGGCCGGCGAGGGCGCGACGCAGAGCCGCGGTGGGGTTCAGGCATCCCTCCGACGCAGCTGCAGTGCGGCGATGACGAGCGCGACGAGCACCCAAGCGACCAACACTGACAGGCCGGTCCACGTAGTCAGGGTGTGGGGCTTGTGGACGCTGGTGATGAACGACTTCCCGGCGTTGCTCGGCAAGTACCGGGTGAGGGTCTTGCTGATTGAGCCGGGTAGCAGCCCGACGATCGACGGCAGCACGAGCAGCAGCCCGACGTAGGTCGAGATTCCGCCGGCGGTGCTGCGCACCATCCAGCCGAGCGCGGACCCGAGCAGACCGACGAGGGCCAGATAGACCCCGGTTCCGATCACGACCCGCAGCACCCCGGGCGCGTTCAGGGAGGTGCCATGGCCGTAGTGCACCAGGAACGCCTGCGCCGCCCCGTATGTCGCCAGCGACGCCGAGATCATCGTGGCCAAAGCGATGCCCCCGAACACTCCCGCCTTCGCCACGAGCACCGGCACCCGGCGTGGCACCGCGGCCATCGTCGATCGGATCATTCCTGTGCCGTACTCGCCGGTGACGAACAGCACCCCCAGCACGCCGATCAGCAGCATCGCCAGGTTGAAGCCTTGCAGCCCGCCGGACGGTGCGCTTTCCTCCGGCGCTATACCGGCCCAGTTCCTGCCGGTGTCGTAGCCGATGGCCGCTCCACTTGCGACCATCGAAGCGAACGCCGCCAGCAGCATCAGCCAGCTGGACCTCAGCGTACGGAACTTCACCCACTCCGAGCGGACGGCACGCGGCAGCGTCACGGGGCCCGCGGCCCCGTCGACGCCTGCTGGGCGGGTGCGGGCGGTAGTCGGCTCCACCACGATGGTGCTCATGCTGCAATCCTCTCGTCAAAGGTCCCGCGGTCAGCGGGCCTGCGGTGGGTAGCGCCGTGCTGGCGCCGGGCCCGTACGTCGGCGCTCGGTCGGTACTCGACCGCGTCGGCGGTCAGCTCCATGAACGCCTCCTCCAGCGAGGCCTGCACCGGTGTCAACTCGGCGAGCACCATGCCGCCGGTAGCCGCCCGTACCCCGATCTCGTCGCTGGTCAGCCCCTCGACGTCGAGCTCGCCCTCGGCCGACGTCGAGACCACTACGTCGTGGGCCAGCAGTAGCGCGCGCAGCTGCGCGGCTTGCGGGGAGCGGACGTGGACGCGCCCGGTGGAGGCGCTCGCGATGAACTTGGCCGTGGACTCGTCGCGAATGAGCCGGCCCAGCCCGACGACCACCAGATGCTCGGCGGTCAGCGCCATCTCGCCCATCAGGTGACTGGAGACGAACACGGTCCGCCCCTCCGCTGCCAGGCCGCGCAGCAGGGTGCGGACCCACAGCACGCCCTCAGGGTCCAGACCGTTGACCGGCTCGTCCAAGATCACGGTATCCGGGTCGCCGAGCAGGGCCGCGGCAATGCCGAGGCGCTGGCCCATTCCGAGCGAGAATCCGCCGACCCGCTTGTTCGCGACCTCGGCCAGCCCGACCAGGTCCAGGACCTCATCGACGCGACGCCGGCCGATCCCGCACGTCGCCGCGAGCGCCAGTAGGTGCCCGGCGGCCGTCCGGCTCGGGTGCACGCTGCGGGCTTCCAGCAGCGCTCCGACCTCGTGCAGTGGCGCCGGGTGCCCGGCATAGCGGCGGCCGTTCACGCTTACCGACCCGGAACTGGGCGCGTCCAGTCCGAGGATCATGCGCATGGTGGTGGATTTACCGGCGCCGTTCGGCCCGAGGAACCCCGTGACGATCCCGGGCCGGACGTCGAAGGTGAGCGCGTCCACCGCGAGTTTTTCGCCGTACCGCTTGGTCAGTTCGTTCAGCTCGATCATGCTGACCCCTCTCAGTGCCGGCCTCGCGCCGACGACTGCAACGTTAGGAACGGGCGCTTGCCGAGTCGTCGGACCGCGGGATGGACCCGCGGCCCGATTTATCAACCCGCCGAGCGAGGCGACTGCGACTTTCGGATGACGCCGAGGACAGGGCTGCGTACAGCAGCCAGCCGATCCCGCAGGCCAACCACAGCGTGGCGAGCCGGTAGACCAGGGCGGCGGCCAGCGCGTGCGACGCGCCGAGCCCGGCGGCCACCAAAGCCGTGGTCAGCGCCAGTTCGACTGCGCCAAGGCCACCCGGCGTGATCGCCAAGGTGCTGACCCCGGCGGCGGCGAGGAAGGCCAGCAGCAGCCCCGTCCAAGGGATGGGAGCGCCCACCGCGGCGACCGACGCGGCCAGGCACAGGCCGTCGACGGCCCAGTTGAACAAGGCCAACCCGAACACACCGGCCCACGCCCGGGCAGGCAACCGTAGGGCGCCGACCTGCTCCCCCAGCGACACCACCCGGGCCTGCAGGTGCGCAGCATCTACCGGCTTGCCGCCTCGGCGGTGGCGGGCGACTCGGCGCAGCAGGCTGCCGCCCAGTGCCAGCAGCCGACGCCGCCCGGCGGCGCGGCGCAGCAGGACCAGGACTGCCCACACAGCCAGCGTCACAGCCAGCGCGCCGCCGGCCCCGAGCAGGACGCCCCACCAGGTGCCGGTCAGGGCGGCCGAAACGGCGGTGAGCACCGCGTATGCGCTCGCCGACAGCGCACCCGAGACCAGGAACGTCCAACTGGCCGCCGCCGCAGCGGCGCCCCGCCCTCTGAACTGGCGGAAGGAGAACGCCACCGGCAGTTCCGCCCCGACGAGCGGCACCGTCATCGAGATCGGCGTTCCCGGCATACGTCACGGCTAGCAGCCACCGCCACGGCAGCCGGACCCCGCCGGCGACCAGCAACCGGCGGTGTACCCGCGCGACCGCCGCCTTCGATGCGACCTCAGCGGCCAACACCACCGCAACCCAGCGCCACTGCACCTGCGTCAACGCCGACCACGCGCTCGACAACGTCCCCGTGTTCCCGGCGAGCACAGCAGCCAGGGCTAGCGCACCGGTTGCGCCCAACAACCGCCGGTGGGCACCCGGACGACGCGCCGCTCGAACGTCCCGCGGGGGCGGGTAGGGCCCCGCAGCAGAACGCGGCGGGCTCTGCTCGGCCGGCCCCTCATCGACCTGCATCGCCGGCGCACTGGTCAACTGGACCGGCCTACCGCCTCGGCGGCGTGCAACGGCCGAAGAGCGCCGGACACCGAAGTGGCGACCGGCTCGCCGCGGCGCCTCGCCCGCCGTGAGAGCACCAGCCCGACAAGTGCCGCAGCCACCAGGGCAACACCGGCGAGGACGTACGTGATCGTCGTGCCGACCGTCGCGCCCAAGGCAGCTGAACCGAAGCCGAAGACCGCGGCCCAGGTGATTCCGCCCAGGGTGTTCAGGGCCACGAACCTGCTGGCACCCATCCCGGAAGCGCCCGCGCCGAAGGCGGCGTATGTCCGGACGACCGAGATGAACCGACCCGCGACGACGACCGATGACCCATGCCGCTCGTAGAGCCGGCGCACCGTGAGCAGGTGTCGGCTGCGCGCCCCCCCTCGGCGTTGCGCGGCCCTGATGAGCCGCGGACCGTAACGACGGCCCGCCCAGAACCCGATGTTGTCCCCGAGCACAGCCGCGACGGCGGCGACTACCACGACCAGCGCGACGTCGAGCCGGTGCGTCGCGCCGGCGAACGCGCCTGCTGCGATCAGTATCGACTCGCCGGGAAGCGGCAGCCCCATACTCTCCCCGCCGACGATGCCCGCGACGGCGAAGTAGCCGTAGGAGGTGACCAACTGGTCGAAGATGCTCATCTTTTGACTCCCCTGGGCTCAGGGCCTGCTCGGGATGAGGAGGTCCGTGGTCGGCCTGCCGCAGCCGCCTCGAAGGCTCTGTCCGGCAGCCGCGCTGGCAACGTTAGGAACGCAGACGAGCGGTGTCGTCAGACTGCGGCATGAAACCGCCGCGGCCTGCTCCACCCGTAGGGGGACGCGTGCACCGCTGACGTCGCACTGGTTCAGCTCTGCGGCCGCGCGGCGGCCAGCACAAAAACTGGCGCTACCGCGTCGTCATCGTTGCCGTACGCCGCCGAGGGCGCCGCCGTGGCGACCAAACCTTGGCAGTGCCGCGGCCGGCCCGCTCACCGGAGATCCTTACCGGTAAGGACGTGCTCGGGCTCACCTGGGCCCGGCGCGGACCCGATGTCGTTGGCGGCAGCTGCGCGACGGCGTTGCCGAGGCCGACCCGGCCGAAGAGCTCCTCGTGCGTGGCGGGGGGGTAGCCGACGGCCCGCGGATGCGCGAGCTACCCGGATGGGGATCCACCGGCACGGTGGGAACCCCGCGCCGGGCCAGGAACACGGCCGCGGATGGGCCGACCAAGCTGGCGCCCGCGACGAGAACGGGGTGAGGTGTTGCGGTCATCGTCAAGCCTTTCGGGGTCATGGTGTCGAAGGACGGTGGCGGTGAGAAGGGGGCGGTCGTGGGTGTTCCAGCGCGTCGGATAGCCGGGGTGCCCGGATCTCAGACGGGGCTGAGGACCCTCTCGTCCTGGGGTTGTGCGGCGTCGTCGGCCTCGATCGACACCGGGGGCAGGAGCTTGTCGAGCTGCCTGGGCAGGTACCAGTTGGCTTTGCCGATCACGTGCATCAGGGCGGGGACCAGGACGGTGCGGACGATGAAGGCGTCGAGCAGGACCGCCGTGCCCAGTCCGATTCCGAACAGTTTGATCGCGCGGTCGTCGCCGAGGACGAACCCGCCGAACACGGCGATCATGATCAGGCCGGCGGCGGTGATGATGCCGCCAGTCTCGCTCTGGCCGACGGTGATGGCGCGGCTGGTGTCGCCGGTGCGCCGCCATTCCTCGTGGATGCGGCTGACCAGGAACACCTGGTAGTCCATGGACAGCCCGAACAGGATCGCGAAGAACATCACCGGGATGAACGCCTCGATCGGGCCTCCGCCGCCGATCTTGAGGGCTTCGGACAGCCAGCCCCATTGGAAGATCGCGACGACGATGCCGAACGACGCACCGGCGGCGAGCAGGTTCATGACCGCTGCGGTCAACGGGATCACGAGGCTGCGGAAGGCGACCATCAGCAGCAGGAACGACAGGCCGATGACGGCAGCGAAGAACAGCGCCATCTTGGCTGAGAGCACTTTGGCGAAGTCGACGTAGATCGCGGTGATGCCGTAGACGTAGACGTGGTTTGGGGTGCCCTTGTACAGGGGTGGCAGCACGTTGCTGCGCAGGTCCTTGACCAGGGCTGTGGTCTTGGCGTCCTGCGGTGTGGTGACCGACTTGAACGCGACCAGCGCGACGCCCTTGCCGGTCGGGGGGGCCTGGACGCTGTCCGGGGCGACGTCGGGCACCGTCTTGAGCCGTTCGGTGATTCGGCTAAGGAACGCCCGGTCGGTTGCGCCGGGTCCGCTGATCACCAGTTGCAGCCCGGAGTTGTAGCCGGGGCCGAAGCCCCGGGCGATCAGGTCGTAGCCCTTGCGGGTGGTGGTGTGCCTGGGGTTACTGCCCTGGTCGGCTGAACCCAGCCGCATGGAGAAGAACGGAATGGCGAGCACGCCGAGCACGACCGCGGCGAGGACGCCGAGGGCGACCGGACGGCGCTGGACGAGCCGCGCCCACCGGTACCAAACGCCGTGGTGCTCGGTCAGGTCGAAGGTGCCGGCGCGGACGGCCTTGCGCTGGCGGCGGGGCAGCACCTTCAGCCCGAGGAAGCGCAGCATCGCAGGCAGCAGCGTCAGCGAGGCGACCATCGTCAGCGCGACGCCGATCGCGGTACCCAGAGACACCCCGTACAGGAAGCTGACGCCCAGCGCCCACATGCCCAGCAGGGCGATGCACACCGTGGTGCCGGCGAACAGCACCGCCCGGCCGGAGGTGTCCACAGCACTCAGGATCGAGTCTTCGACGCTCATCCCCTGCAGCAGGTTGCGCCGGTGTCGGGTCACGATGAACAAGGCGTAGTCAACCCCGACGCCCAGGATCATCAGCAGTGCCAGCTGGTTGGCGAAAGAGGCAACGGACATGGCGTGCGACAAGATGCCGATGAGCGGCAGTCCGCTCAGGATCGCGGCTCCCGCGCTGAGCAGCGGCAGGACGGCGGCGCCCAGCGTGCGGAACACCACCAGCAGGATGATCAGCGCGGCGAACAACCCGATCAGCTCGGGCGGCAGGCCGCTGCTCGCGGCCGTCATCTGCTGGTAGGCGCCGCCGGTGAACTCGATCTGCAGCGGGCCGCTCTTGAGCTGGTCGAGCGCCTGAGCCGCCGTCTTCTGGGGCGGACCGCCGGTGTAGGCGGCGGCGAAGTGCTCGACGCTGCCGTCGATCTGGGCGACCGTGAGCTGCACGTCGGACCAGTTGATGTTCACCAGCCCGATGGTGCGGTCAGCGCTGACCAGCGCGGCCTGGGCGCTGCGGTCGGTCGTGGACCGACCGGTGCTGCAGTTGAGGGTGCCGTAAGGCGACTCGATCGAGGACACGCCCAGACCGGCCGTGCACAGCTGCCGCAGCGCGGGTTGCACCCCGGCGGCGGGGTCGGCCAGGACACCGGCCCTGGCGTGCAGCACCATGGTCCCGGACGAGCCGTTCTCGTTGCCCAGACCGGACGCGCTCAGCAGTTTGGACACCGCCTCGGTCTCGGTGTGCGGGAGCTTGAAGTCGTCCTTGTAGTGCGATCCCCCCAGCCCTGACAGGGTCACCTGCAGGGCGACGACCAGGACGATCCAGGCGCCCACGACGACCCAGCGCCTCCGGACGGCGAAGCGTGCGAACTTCAGCATGACGACTCCTTCAGTGGTGATTCAGGGTGGTGCGGGGCTGAGATCGGCCCCGGGTGCGGGGACCGTCGATCGGCTAGGGGCTGGCGGGGCCCCGTGAGCCCCGTGCGTTCAGGCGTGGCGGTTGTAGGCCCGCAGGGCCAGTGGTACGAAGACCGCCAGCAGGCCGGCCATCCAGGCCAGCGTCCAGGCCAGGTCGGTGGCTACCGGGCCGCCGATCACCAGGCCGCGCACGGCGCCGACCAGGTGACTGATGGGATTGACGTCCACGAACGCCCGCAGCCAGCCAGGCAACGTGTTGACCGGGACGAAGGTGTTGCTGCCGAACGACAGCGGCAGGACGAGCAGGAACATCGAGCCCTGCACCGCTCCCGGGGTGCGCACGATCAGACCGACCCAGACCGCGATCCAGCAGAAGCACAGCGCGAAGCCGATCGCCAGCGCGACCGCCGCGATCGTCGGCACGGCCCCGGTGGTGACGCGGAAGCCCAGCAGCATGCCGACGCCCAGCAGCACCGCGCAGAGCACCAGGTAGCGCACGACGTCTGCCAGCACGGCTCCGACGAGCGGGACCGCCCGGCCGATGGGCAGCGAGCGGAGCCGGTCGAAGACCCCCTTGTCGATGTCGGCGTTGAGGTTCTGCCCGACCGCGATGCCGGCCAACGCGATCCCCTGGCCGAGCAGCCCCGGGAGCAGGAACTGCAGGTAGCCGTGCCGGTCTCCGCCGGCTACCGCGCCGCCGAAGACGTAGGTGAACAGCAGCAGGAAGACCACCGGCTGCAGCGTGACGTCGATGAGCGCCTCGGGCGTACGCACGATCTTGATCAGACTGCGCTGTGCCAGGAGCAGGCTGTGGCGCAGCAGGGACGGGGCGTGGTGCGTCGCGGAGGTGGCGGCGGGCGCCGCGGTCAGGGTGCTCATGCCGACACCGCCTCGGTCTGCTCGCGCTTCGCGCGGCCGGTCAGGCTGAAGAAGACGTCGTCCAGGCTCGGCAGTTGCAGGGACACCTCCGCGAGCTCGACGCCCTCGGCGGCCAGCCGGGCGACCGCGGCGATCAGTGCCGCGTCCCCGACGACCGGGACGGTGGCGGAGGCGGACGAGCCGCGCTCGGGCACCGCGCCGCTGACCGCGGCCAGCACCCGCAGCACCTCGGGCAGCCGCTGCGGGTCCGTCGGCCGCACCCGCAGGCTCTGGCCGCCGACCACCCGCTTGAGCGCGTCCGGGGTGTCGTGTGCGATCACCCGCCCGCGGTCGATGACGGTCACCTCGTCGGCCAGCGCGTCCGCCTCCTCCAGGTACTGGGTGGTCAGCAGAACGGTGGAGCCGTCGGCCACCAGCGACCGGACGACCCCCCACATCTCCTCCCGCTTGGCCGGGTCGAGCCCGGTGGTCGGCTCGTCCAGGAAGACCACGGCAGGCCGGCCGACCAGGCTGGCGGCCAGGTCCAGGCGTCGCCGCATCCCGCCCGAGTAGTTCTTGGCCGGCCGCGACGCCGCCTCGGTGAGGTCGAACCAGGCGAGCAGCTCGGCCGCGCGGGCCCGGGCGGTCGGACCGGACAGGTCCAGCAGCCGCCCGATCAGCACCAGGTTCTGGGTGCCGGTCAGGTCCTCGTCGACCGAGGCGTACTGGCCGGTCAGGCCGATCAGCCGGCGCACCTGCTGGGGGTACGCCAGAACGTCCACGCCACCGACGCGGGCGCGTCCGCTGTCTGGTCGCAGGAGCGTCGCGAGCACGCGCACCGCGGTCGTCTTGCCGGCCCCGTTGGGGCCCAGGACCGCCAGTACGCTGCCGGTCCGTGCGGTCAGGCTCACGCCGTCCAGGGCCTGCGTCGCGCCGAAGCGCACCCGCAGCCCGTCGGCGTCGATAGCCAGGTCGTCCATGTCGCTCCCCTCTCGTCGATAAGGGAGAGACTCGTCGCCGGCGCTCGCACGCCGCTGGCACCGCGCTGTCAGGGACTGGCAGCAGAGCCGACGTCGACCGCAGGCATGTCCTGGAGCAGCCGCGCCGGGTCGAGCCGCTGCTGCGCCTGCGCGATGTCCAGCGCCTTGCCCTCCTGGAAGGCTTGTGCGAAGGCGACCTCGCCGAGTCGGGCCCGGCAGGCAGCGGTGACCGCCCGGACGTCGAGGTGGGTCGGGTCGTCCGCGCCGCGCAGCCGGGCCGACCCGCCCAGTACCCGAGCGGCCTCCTCGGCGCGCCCGACGGCAAGTGCGAGGCCGGCGACGACAACCCCGACTTCGGCCTGGATCGGCAGGTCCGACGTGCGTATCGCCTGTTCGTACGCCAGCCGCAGGCGACGGGCGGCCGACTCGGTCGCACCCTCGTGCAGGTCCAGTGCTGCGCCCGCGGCCTCGGTCACTGCCGCGCCGTGCTCGTTGACGGGCACGCCGACCAAGAGCAGCGTCTGGTCGGCGGCGTGCTGCCGCTGGCGGGCCAGGACGTGGTCGCCCCAGCCGCGCGCGAGCGCACCCCCCAGGGCAGCGGCCATGGCGGTCAGCTCCCGGGAGCCCGAGCGGTCGGCGGTGCGCTGAGCCGCTGCTTCCGCCCTGCGAGCGTCGCCCACGTCGCCGCGCCGCAGGTGCAGGTCGGCCAGGCGCAGCAGCAGGAACAGCTCGTCCATCGCGTCCAGTTGGCCCAGTGTCCGCAGGCACTGCTCGGCCTCCAGCAGCGCGCGAAGCGCCCCGTCCAGGTCGCCGTCGTACTGACGGCCGGCGGCGACCAGGGTCAGGCAGGAGGCGATGCCCCACAGGTCCGCCAGGGACCGGAAAGCCGCCAGGGCCGCTTTGGCGTCGCTCCGGACAGCGTCGAGGGCGCCCTCGTTCTCCCAGACGCGGACCCGCAGCAGCAGCGCCGCCGCCGCCAGCCAGGGGTCGCTGCCGGTCACCAGCCGCGGCAGCTCGTCGACGCTGCCCTGGACGTCACCGGCGAAGAACAACACGATGGGCACGGCCAGAGCCGCGGCTGGCGCAGGCAGCTGACTGCCGCGCAGCTGCTGGGCGAGCTCGATCAGGCGTGGCCGCAGCGCCGCCTCGTCGCGCACCTCGCCGTCCGTGGAGCTGACTGCGTTCAGGGCGCAGACCGCCTCGGCGGACAGCCGCAGCGTCGCGTTGGCCGGCCCGCCCGGGCCGGTCAGGTCCCGTCGGTGCGGCAGGTCCAGGGCGGCGCGGAGCCAGGTGTGCGACTCGGCGTGCCGACCGAGCAGCTGCCAGTACCACGCCAGGGACAGAGCGAGCCGTAGTGCGTCCTCGCTCCGGCCGCTGTCGCACAGGTGCCGCAGGGCTGCCAACAGGTCGTCGTGCTCGGCGCGCAGCAGGTCCAGCGCGGCGACCTGCCCGGGGCCGCGCAGCCGCCGGTCTGCATCGGCGGCCAGGCCCGCGAACCAGGCGGCGTGCCGGTCTCGCAGGTCCGCCAGCTCACCCCGCTCGGCCAGGCGCTCGGTGCCGAACTCCCGGATGGTCTCCAGCAGCCGGTACCGCGGGGTCGCACCCTCGACCCGCTGCAGCAGGGACTTGTCGACCAGCGCGGCCAGCAGCTCGCGCACCTCCTGCACCGGGAGCAGACTGTCGCCGCAGACGGCGGCCGCGCTGTCCGGCGTCACTGCTCCGACGAAGATCGTCACCCGTTCGACGAGCAGGCGCTCCCGGGCGGTCAGCAGGTCCCAGCTCCACGCCACCACGGCGCGCAGGGTCCGGTGGCGGGGCAGGGCGGTGCGGCTGCCGCCGGTTAGCAGGCGGAAGCGGTCGGCCAGCCGGGCCGCCACCTCTCCCACCGGCAGGGTGCGCAGCCGCGCGGCCGCCAGCTCGATCGCCAGCGGCAGCCCGTCGAGCCGGCGGACGACCTCGACCACGGCTGCGACGTTGTCCTCGTCCAGGGCGAAGCCGGGCTGCACGGCGGCGGCCCGGTCGACCAGCAGCTGGACCGCGGGCAGCTGTTCAGCCTCGAGCACCGATACGCCTGTTGCGGGTACGGGCAGCGGAGGCAGTACGGCCAGCGCCTCGCCGTCGATGCCCAGGGGCTCGCGGCTGGTCGCCAGCACGCGCAGACCGGGACAGTGGACCAGCAGGTCCTCCGCGAGCTGGGCGGTCGAGTCCAGCAGGTGCTCGCAGTTGTCCAGCACGAGCAGGCTCTCGCGCCCGGTGAAGGCCGCCAGCAACAGTTCGCTCCGGTCGCGTGCAGGTCGCCCGGAGCGGGCTTCCAGGAGCAAGGTGGCCCGCAGGTCCAGGGCGGACAGGACGGCCTGGGGCACCTCGTCCGGTTCACTGACCGGCGCCAGCTCGACGAAGCAGACCTCGACCGCGGGCGCCGGCGACGGCAGTCCCTTGCGGTGCGCCTGGCGCTGCGCGACCTCGCCGGCCAGCCGGGTCTTGCCGGCCCCTCCCGGACCCAGCACGGTAACCAGCCGGCCCGCCTGCAGCAGCCGCTCGACGCGGTCCAGGTCGGCGTCCCGGCCCACGAAGCTGGTCCACCAGGAACGCAGTGCACGGGTGGGCTCGGGGTGCCCGTCGGCCGGCTCCCCGCGCAGCAGCTCCAGCTGCTGCTGCTGCAGCTCCCGCGAGGGGTCCAGCCCCAGCTCGTCGGCCAGCCCGCGCCGGAGCCGGTCGTACGTCGCCAGCGCCAGCGCCGGGCGACCCGCGGCGGCAAGCGCGCGCACGAGCAGGCTCGCAGCGGCCTCGTCCAGCGGCTGCTGGTCGCAGACCGCCTGCAGGTCCTCCAGGGCCTGGACCGACCGGACGCGGTGCAGGTCCGCCTC
>JAABVA010003253.1_pt1 | contig 15606 bp, 15 predicted proteins | sample 5560331 | NCBI WGS metagenome assembly JAABVA01 (sample SAMN12812661, study PRJNA571458) | rock metagenome | isolation source: Antarctica rocks | place: Antarctica: Victoria Land, Mt New Zealand sud | collected 2016-01-07 | reverse complement strand
AACCTCCGGTACCGGCCGCCACCCCGTCCGCTTCGGCTTCGAAAATACTTACGCGCGATTGCCGGAGCACTTCTACGCCCGGCTGGACCCGACGCCGGTAGCGGCGCCGCGCCTGGTAAAGGTGAATGTAGAGTTGGCCCGGAGCTTGGAGCTGGATCCGGACGCGCTGGCGAGCCTGGAAGGCGTCGAGATCCTGGCCGGCAACCGCGTGGCGGAGGGGGCCGAGCCCCTGGCGATCGCGTATGCCGGGCACCAGTTCGGGCACTTTGTGCCTCAGCTCGGGGATGGCCGCGCCAACCTGCTGGGGGAGGTGAGGGGGCGTGACGGCGTGCTCTACGACGTTCAGCTCAAGGGCTCCGGCCGGACTCCCTTTTCCCGCGGCGGCGATGGCAGAGCCTCGCTCGGTCCGGTCTTGCGCGAGTACATTGTAGGCGAGGCCATGGCGGCGATGGGTGTACCTACCACCCGGGCCTTGGCCGCGGTAACTACAGGGGAACGGGTGCTGCGCGAAACAGTGTTGTCTGGAGCCGTGCTGACCCGGGTAGCGGCGAGCCACCTCCGCGTGGGCACCTTCCAGTACTTCGCCGCACGGGGCGACACGGACGGAACGCGCAGGCTGGCGGAGTATGCGATTGCCCGGCACTACCCTAGCCTCATCGAGGCGGGGGCGGCACAGGCGAAGCAGCCGTACCGGGCGCTGCTCGACGGCGTGATTAGGCGCCATGCGCACCTGGTCGCACAGTGGATGCTCCTCGGCTTTATCCATGGCGTGATGAATACCGACAACACTTCCATCTCGGGCGAGACGATCGATTACGGTCCCTGCGCGTTTATGGAGGCATACGATCCGGAGATGGTGTTCAGTTCTATCGATCGCCAGGGGCGGTATGCCTTTGGCAACCAGCCCCGAGCCGCACTCTGGAACCTGACGCGTCTGGCCGAGGCATTGCTGCCGGTTCTGGAGCAGGAAGAGGGGAGTACAGAGACCGCGCTTTTCTCGGCCAAGGAGGGACTGGCCGCCTTCGACCCGCAGTTCGAGGCGGCTCGAGCTGCCGGTCTGCGCCGCAAGCTTGGCCTTTTCACGGAGCGCGAGGACGATGCGGCGCTGGCCGAGGACCTGCTGGAGCGCATGACTGCCAATCGCGCCGACTTTACCCTGACCTTCCGGCTGTTATGCGATGCCGCCGCAGGGCCGGAGAGTGACGGGCCGGTACGCGCGCTGTTCGCAGACCCCGGCGCTTATGACTCGTGGGCGGCTGGATGGCGCCGGCGCCTGGAAGGAGAGACCGTCTCGGGGCAGGCGCGCGCTGTGGCCATGCGGATGGCAAATCCGATGTTCATCCCGCGCAACCACCTGGTTGAGGCGGCGCTCGATGCCGCCGTCGAGCGTCAGGACTTCCAGCCATTCGAGGAATTGCTGGATGTCGTGTCACGTCCCTACGAGGACAGGCCGGACCTGGAGCGGTACGCCACGCCAGCCCGCCCGGAGGAGTGCGTCAGAGAGACCTTCTGCGGGACGTAGCGGCGGGGCGGTCTGGCCTCTGCTGTAGGGCCGGAGTTGATCAAAGAGCAGCTTGAGCGCGAACTGCGCCTAACGGGTGCTCGAGGCAGTCGGACCGATGAGGACGCGGCCAGCTGCGAGCGAAGGGTCTGCGCCGCTGAAAGCTGAGCGCCGGATGGATGTGGAAGTTGCCCCGGGGCGGTGATCGCATGAGGTCATAGCGACAGACAGGTGCACCGTGCGAATTGTATTTCTACAACTTCTGGGGGGAGCGCCTCATGGTTTTTGCCGTTCTACCGATATTGGGGGTGAGGGCAGAGCAATAGGTGAGCCTAACTCTCCAGAGGTGATAACGTGTTTTCGATTATAGGCATTCTTGTCGTGCTTGGTTCGGTCATTGGTGGCTTTCTCATGGAGAAGGGCAAGCTCCCGGTGCTTATCCAGCCAGCGGAGTTTCTCACCATTGCCGGCGCAGCAATTGGCACAGTGGTTGCGGCGAATCCGACGCACGTTCTCAAAGGGGTTGCCGCGGGCGTTTTGGGTGTGCTGAAAGGGGCAAGTGTCTCCGAGAAGCGCTACACGGAATCGCTCAAGATGCTGTTCGATGTTTTCAGTAAAGCTCGCAAAGAGGGCATGATCGCGATCGAAGCAGATATTGAAGAACCCGAAAAGAGTGCGATCTTTTCGAAGTATCCGGAGTTTGTAAAGGATCATCACGTTGCGGCTTTTGTATGCGACACCATGCGAATGGCTGTCACAGGTGGCATTAAAGCGTTCGACGTAGATCAAATGATGGAACTGGATCTCGAAGTTCACCACCATAGTTCCATGCTGCCTACGCAGGCTCTTACGTCGATGGCAGATGCGCTCCCTGGACTCGGTATTGTGGCTGCAGTTCTCGGCATCGTGGTGACGATGGGCGCCCTGGGCGGCCCTCCGGCAGAGATCGGACACAAGGTAGCAGCCGCCCTGGTCGGAACCTTCCTGGGAATTCTGCTCTGTTACGGCGTTATCGGACCGATTGCCGCCAAGATGACCAAGAGCATCGAGGAGAAGCATGCCTTCTACCATGTGTTGCGGGTAACGCTGCTGGCGTTCATCAAGGGCACATCCCCCATCCTGGCGGTAGAGATGGGCCGGCGAGCAATCCCGGAGCACGTCCGTCCGAAGTTTTCGGCACTGGAACAAGCATGCCGTCAGAAGAGCGCCGAAGCGGCGAGCTAAAGGAGAGAGTCCATGTCCGATATAAACGAAGACCTGATTATCATTCGCAAGAAGAAGGTTATTCATGCGGGGCACCATGGTGGTGCGTGGAAGGTCGCCTATGCCGATTTCGTGACAGCAATGATGTCACTGTTTATCGTTCTCTGGCTGCTTAGCAGCAGCAACGAGGCGGTAAAGAAATCAGTTGCCGGTTACTTCAACGATCCGAAGGGAACCGCAGCCCTTCAAGGAAGCAGCCGATCCGGGGTTGGCGACGCTGTTCCCGTGACTCGCGCCGACATGGCCAAGTTGAAGGAGCAGCTACTCGCCTCGGCACAGAAGCTGCCCAACTTCGAGCGGCTTAAGAAGCAGATCGAGATCAGCGCTTCGCCGGACGGGTTGCGGATCGAGCTGATGGAAGAGCCTGGCGGAACCTTCTTTGAAAGCGGCAGCGCCGCTCCGACGCCAGCCCTTCGAGGGTTCCTCACGCTGATCGCGAAGGAGCTCGGAAAGATGCCGAACCGGCTTTCGATTGAGGGTCACACAGACGCACGACGGTACAGTACGCAAGATGGCTACAGCAACTGGGAGCTATCGGCTGATCGAGCCAACGCAGCTCGGCGACTGATGCAGAACGCCGGGATTGGGCAGGATCAGGTTGCACAGGTGCGAGGATTCGCAGATCAACTCCCTCGCGACCCGAAACATCCTGAGGACGCCTCCAATCGCCGGATCACGCTTATCGTCGATTCTACGGCGGTGGTGCAAACGACTCCGACACCAGAGGAGATTGCCGAGGCTCGTACTGCGGACACGAAAGCCTCGCGGGAGGAGCACGAGTGAAGGGTCGTTATTGCTCGAGAGCCGTTGCATCTCCCACGGCGTGCACAAGAGCTCGAAGCAGTTGCTCCTGCTCACGATTAGCGAACGCAAACAGCAGACCGGCGCGAAAGCCTTCGCTGTGGACTACGGAAGAGGGCACATCAATCACATAGCCGGCGGGCTGGAGACGCACAACTCCCACCGCCTCTTCAGCGATTGGGACGGCGAACTCCGCAAGAAGTCCCGTGCGGCTCAGGTTGACACATTGCCCTGTAAACCTGTGAGAACCGGAGACGAACAGGACCGGGAACGGAAATTCAATCGCAAAGCGTGGCAGCCGGTAGAGGAAGGAACTAACTGGCGCCATGGAGGAGAATCACCCTTTCGCTCTCGTTCAACTCTAAGACATGCGTCCGGCAGCGATCTACAACTTCCGGAGGCTGGACGAAGACCCCCTGGTGATTTGGTCTGGTAATCTGGTTACCTATGGAGAAGCAGCTGAGCCATACGAGTTCCCATGGTAACCTGACCTTCGCCAGCCGTAGAGACGATTTTCCTGGCCGAGGGCGCGTTGACGCAGGGTCGTGTCAGTAGAGAAGGCGATGGGTCACCGGTATCACGTGGTCTGGGAACGACGCCGGGGTCCACGCGCGGACGGATTCTGGTCGTAGAGGATGATGCACCGCTGGCTCGCTTTCTTTCGCGAACGCTTCGTGAGGTCTCTCACGAAGTTGAGATTGCAAACGACGGCACGACGGCCCTTGGCATGCTTGGCCCGGAGATCGATCTGGTGCTGCTCGACTGCAATCTGCCAGACCGGGACGGTCTCAGTGTGCTTCAAGCGCTGCGGCCTATTTATCCCAAATTGCCAGTGCTGATGCTTACGGCGCGAGCGAGCACCGAAGATGCCGTCATGGCGCTTGAAAGTGGTGCCGACGACTATCTGACGAAGCCTTTTTCCTATGTGGAGCTGCTCGCGCGTGTTAACGTTCTGCTTCGGCGGAAGGGCGGAACCCAGCTGCAGACGGTTCGCGTTGCGGACCTCACACTATCCCGGGCGGAGCATCGGGTCGATCGCGCTGGACGCCGGATCGATCTCACCCCACGGCAGTTCCGGCTTTTGGAGTACCTCATGCGAACACCTGGGACACCGATCCCGCGTTCAACACTGGCGGCCGAGGTTTGGGATGTGACGGACCCCTCTTCCAACGTGGTGGACGTGTATATGAAGTACCTCCGCGACAAAATCGACGGTGCCGATGAGGTTTCATTGATCCGCACGGTACGCGGCATTGGATTCATGATCAGCGAGGATTAGCTGATCCGCCGGGGAGATTGCACAGCCATGGATGACGAGACAATCACAATGGAACCCACCCCGGGCTCACTTGTCCGTGACCTGCTCCATGCGATGGGGCAACCGCTGACGGGTCTGCAGATGTGTGTGCTCTTGCGAGATCATGGTCGGCCAACGGGTGCTTCGAGCGACGAACTCCTTGCCGACATGGCGGAACAGGTCACCATTCTGACGAGGCTGTTCGCGACTCTGCGCAATCTGCTGGAGTGCGATTCCCCCTCGGCCGCGATCACTGCCTCTGATCTGTGGCAGACTGTTCACCATCGCCTCGCTCGGTGGCAAGGCGAGGCGGCGGCACGGGGTATTACGCTGATCGTTCATGGCCTCGCTTCCGGGGACAGAAGACAGAGAAATCTCTGGAATGGCGGCCCGCTCCAGACGTGCCTACAGGACGTCTTCGAGGCCGCTCTTCTGAGCTCTCCAAGGGGTGGGCAAATCGCTTTAGAACTCGTCTCCGAGGTTGATTTGCATGGAGTGTTGTTTCGCCTCAGGGGTGGTGATCTGCTTTCTGAGAGCTCATTTTCCGCTCGCTATGGTCTGCCGGTCGCCCGAGCTTTGCTAAGCTCGCCGGCGCAATGTTGTACCTACACGACCCGGCCCTTCGAGGTCACTCTCAAGCTTCTTTCTCCGGAGCGCATGGCAGAGGACGCCTGCGCTCCGTCACAGCCGCGCCTCGGGAAGGAACCCGCTGGAGGCGCATCGCGATGAACTCAGGTCCTGATCAGCCAGCCAATCTGACTCGCGTTCTGCTTGTGAGCTCGAGCGCTACGTTGCGGCGCTCCCTCCGAGAACGGCTCCCCGAGCAGCGATGGATTGTTCGTGAGGCGGAGAGCGGCTCCGACGCGCTTGAAAAGCTGATGGATGCGGAGAGCGATGTGCTTTTGCTGGATGGCCGCCTGCCCGATCTGCGACCGGAAGAGTTCAGCCGTCTGGTGGCGGCACGATTTTCTCGAGTGCAACTGCTATCGCTCAACGCGCAGGCCGGTCAGCTTGGCACGGAGACTTCGGCCTCAAGCCAGATCCTGTCGGAGCTCGGCGAGGTTATCCACACCTGGGCATCTCCCCTCATGGGCAGCGTTCCCCAGCCGCCGTTTCCGGCGCTTCGGCGACCTGTCACCGAGCGGCAGGAATGGCAGGGCATGGTGGGTTCCTCTGCCGCCATGCAGCGCATCTTTCACGCCATTCGCCTGGTAGCGCGGCGAGACACCAGCGTCCTTATCACTGGCGAGAGTGGCACAGGAAAGGACCTGGTTGCGCGCGCTCTTCACTTCAGCAGCAATCGCGAAAAGCAGCCCTTCGTCGTTATCAATTGCGCTGCCATTCCGGAGACTCTGCTCGAAGCCGAGCTCTTCGGCTACACCAAGGGAGCATTCACAGGTGCTGTACAGTCCCGCATAGGGCGTATCCACGCTGCGCACGGCGGCACATTATTTTTGGATGAGATCGGCGAGATGCCTGTCTCGCTCCAAAGCAAGCTGCTCCGTTTTCTTGAACAGGGAGAGGTGCAGCGCATTGGCGGCTCCGACACGCTTAAGGTCGATGTACGCGTTGTTGCCGCCACCAACGCCGATCTCAAGAAGCTGGCTTCACAGAGTCTGTTCCGGGAAGATCTCTACTATCGCCTGGCCGTCTTTCCTATCGCGCTTCCGCCATTGCGGGAGCACATGGAGGACCTGGACAGCCTGATCGAGAGCTTTGTTGCGCGGTTTTCGCCAGGACTTGGGCTCACTTTAGAGGCCCGCGAACGGTTACACGAGCATAGCTGGCCGGGCAACGTGCGGGAACTCCGCAACGTGCTTGAGCGTGCCAGCCTTTATGCAGAGTCTGAACGCGAGATCCGCTCAGAGGACATCCTCTTCTAGGCTTCGCGCGCGCTTACAACCTTCGGGTCAGGAAGAGGCTGCAGTGAGCGCTTTGGGCGTGAGCTTGCATGGTACTAGGCGAATGTTGCCTACTTCTCATGGATTTCCAACAGAAGGCCAGACTCCCTCGCCCCATCTACTGGCCGAGGCCTTTTCTGACTTCATCTCTGCCTCGGCTCGCCTTGAGATCTCGTACCGGGATCTGCAAGCGGAGGTGCAGCACCTCGGACGAGAGCTCGCGGAAAGAAACCTCGCTCTGAATGCAAGCCTGGCGGAGAACCAGGCGATGCGCCAGTCGCTGGAGCAGATTCTCGAATCGCTGCCGTGCGGCGTTCTTGTGCTTCGCCGGGATGGCGAGGTGCGGTTTGCGAACCCGGAGGCGTCGCGTCTGCTCGACCTTTCCCTTTCGCAGATGCGCTCGAGGAGATCGAGCAAAGGCGCGGTGTCGATCTTTCGATGGGCTCGGAGGATCTCACCTCCAGTTCACCCGAACAGGAGCTTGTGCTCCGCGGTGTGCCGGGCGAGCGCTGGCTCGCCGTGCGCCGGCAAAAGCTTCGTCAGCAGGCGATGTCGACGACCCGCAGCGGAGCCGACGCCATTCTGATTCTGCGCGACGTCTCCGCCCGCCGCCGCTCGGAGTCGGAGCGCGACGCCGCTCGGTCAGCGGTGGCTCTCGCCGAGGTTTCTGCCATCCTCGCGCATGAGATTCGCAACCCGCTCGCCAGCCTGGAGCTCTTCGCCTCGCTGCTTGAAGACTGCCCGGAGCGCCTCGGGGAGTGGGTGTCTCACCTGCGCGCCGGCATCCGCTCTCTCTCCGGCACAGTTAACAATGTGCTCGCACTCCATGGGGGAGCGGCGCCGGTAATGGCTCGCCTGGAGCTTGTCCGCGAGCTCGAGATGGCCGTTGACTTCGTCCGCCCGCTCGCAACACAGGCGGACGTGACGCTCACCCTGGCGCCCTCCACCGACCCCGTCGTGCTTCACGGCAACCGGAGCGCGCTGCAGCAGCTCATCCTTAATCTTTGCTCGAATGCCCTGCGGCACACACCTGCCGGCGGTGAAATCCGCATCAGTCTTCGGCTCGAGAGAGGGCTCATCCTGGTCGCGGTCGAGGATAACGGGCAGGGCATCTCCGTCGAACATCAGCAGCAGCTCTTTTATAGTCGCTTTTCCGGATCCGGAAGCACCTCCGGTCTTGGCCTCGCCGTCTGCAGCCGCCTCATGCAACAGCACGGCGGCGCCATTCGAGTGCAGAGCGAACCAGGGAAGGGAAGCATTTTCACTCTGGAGTTTGCCGCCCTATGATCTTCCCTCAAAGTCCGATCTCCTTTCAGAAGCTGACTTCCCCTGAGAAGGCCGCCGTGCTCCTTGTCGACGACGAACCTGGAATTCGTATCGCACTTCAGACGCACTTTGTTCGTACCGGCTGGAAGGCCGAGGTCGCCGCCAGCGTTCGCGATGCGCAGAGGCACATTGCGCAGACGAGCTTCGACCTGGTTGTCTGCGACATGCGGATGCAGGATGGCGACGGCTTCGACGTCCTTCGCGCCGCGCAGGACTGCAGCACTCCTGCGGCGTTTCTCTTTCTGACTGCGTATGGATCGGTGCCGGATGCGGTACGCGCCATGCAGGGCGGAGCGATCGACTATCTCACCAAGCCGGCCAGCTTCGATCGTCTGCAGGTCGTGGTTGACGGCGTGATGCTTCGCCGTCGATCTGCACCACACCGCAGCAGTGCCCCGGTGACGGAGAGCGGCATTATCGGTCATTCGCGCGCCCTGCAGATGTGCCTGGCCCGAGCACAGGCGGCGGCCAGCACCGACTCCGACGTGCTGGTCGAAGCGGAGAGCGGCACCGGAAAGGAGCTGCTCGCACGCTTCCTCCATGCGAACAGTCCACGCCGAAACGGCCCCTTTATCGCCATCAACTGCGCCGCGCTTCCCGAGAGCCTGCTCGAAAGCGAGCTCTTCGGGCATGCGCGCGGGGCCTTTACAGGGGCGACCGCGGCCAAGCCGGGCAAGTTCGAGCTGGCCAGCGGCGGCACCCTGATGCTCGATGAGATCGGCGACATGCCGCTCAGCCTCCAACCCAAGCTCCTGCGTGTTCTTCAGGAGCGCACGGTCGAACGGCTGGGCGAAACACGCCCCATCCACACCGACATGCGTGTGATCGCAACCACCAACGTGCATCTGGAATCTTTGGTGCAGCGCGGCGCCTTTCGCAGCGATCTTTTTTACAGGCTCAACGTGATCCCGCTTTCGCTGCCACCGCTGCGCGACCGCCTGGAGGATTTGTCGCTGCTCGCGGAGCACTTTGCCCGGCAGTTCGCGCACAAACACGCGAGGACGCCTGCGCGGCTCAGCCCGGAGTTCCTGGATCGCCTTGCGAGCCACCAATGGCCAGGCAACATTCGCGAGCTCGGAAACTTCATGCAGCGCGTTTTATCGCTGCATGGCCCTGGCGAGCTGACCGCCGCTGTCTTTGACAGTGAGCATCGACCTTCGCGTCCCGCACTTGCGGGACCGCTTGCCGTCGTTTCCAGTAGCCCACGTAAGTCAAACGAACCGATCTCGATGGGCGAGCTCGAGCGTTCCCATCTCGAGCGGACGCTGGAGCTCGTCGAGGGCAACCGCACGCGTGCCGCGGAGATGCTTGGCCTGAGTGTTCGCACCGTTCGGAACAAGATTCGGCAATACGATCTGCCACCAAGGAGGTACGCCTAGATGTCCACACCGCCCGTACTCTCGCAGCTGGAGAGCTTCCTCAGCCTCACCAACCGCCGACAGACGATCATCGCCAGCAACATGGCTAACATCGATACGCCCGGCTATCGCACGCAGGACATGAACTTTCAGCAGGAGCTGAAGAAGGCCATGAACGGCCCCGGAGTGCCGACTACGAGCTCTGCGACGCATTCCGTATCAGGCCTGCTCGAGCGTCCCGACGGCAACAACGTCGACCTCGATCGGGAGTCGCTCCTTCTCTCCGAGGGCCAGCTTCAGTACCAGCTCGGGACGCAACTTCTCAAGCAGCGCTTTCACCAACTGCTCACCGCCATTAATAGCGACAAGTAGGGACACACTGCCATGGGCATCTTCAGCACACTTAATATCAGCGCCTCCGCACTCTCGGCCGAACGGCAGCGTTCCGAGGTCGCTGCTACCAATCTAGCCAACGTCGACACCACCCATCGCACGGACGGGACCGGTCCCTTTCGCCGCAAGGAGGTGGTGCTGACCAGCATCGGCGGCTCTCGCTTTCGTGGGCTTCTGCCAGCGAGCACGGGTGGGGTCGACACCCGAAAGGAGCCTGGCGGTGTCCGCCTAACGCGTGTCGTCGAGGATTCGACGCCTCCGGTTCGCCGCTACGAGCCCGGTAACCCAGATGCCGACAAGGAGGGGTACGTTGCGTACCCCGCGATCAATCCTGTGCAGGAGATGGTGGATCTGATGGGCTCGGTTCGTGCCTATCAGCTCAACGCCTCCGCCATCGCCGCCTCCAAGCAGCTGATCCAGCAGTCCATCGATCTGCTTAAGAGTTAACCCTCTCTCGACACACAACGGAGTATTCATGATCTCGCCTCTCGGTCCCAATCTCTCCTCCATCGGCTCGCAGCTGAACACCATGCGACCCACCACCGGCACCAACGACACCGCCTCGGGCGGCGGCTTCGGCGACGTTTTCAAAGCCGCTGTGAAGCAGGTTGATCAACTCCAGACCGGGGCCGATCAGCAGGTCGCCGGCGTTCTCCAAGGACACTCGAACGCTGATGTCGGCAACGTGATGGCCTCGGTCGAAAAGGCGGACATTGCGTTTCAACTGATGATGCAGGTGCGTAACAAGATTGTCAGCGCCTACCAGGACATCGAGAAGATGCAGTTCTAGGGTAAGGACCCATGCCACAGATGAGATTTCTCGAGCAGCTCAAACAGCTATGGCTACGGCTCACACCGAAGCAGCGCATGATCGTCGGCGGCGGCACCCTCGCCACCGTCGTTCTTCTGGCTGCTCTGACACATGCGCTCGCCACACCGGACTTCAAGCCCCTGATGGTCGGCCTCGAACCGGCGGATGCGCAAACCATCGCGGCTGGGCTCACGGCTAAGAAGATCAGCTATCAGCTCACGCCGGATGGCAAAGGGATCAACGTGCCTGCGGACCAGCTCGACGCGGCGCGGCTTGCTGTCGCGTCAGAGGGAGCGCCGCACAGCGGCCGCCTCGGCTTTGAGCTGTTCGACAAGGTCTCCTGGGGCGAAACCGAGTTCGATGAAAAGGTGAACTACCAGCGCGCGCTCGAGGGAGAGCTTGAGAGAACTATCGGCACGCTCAGCGATGTCAAGAGCGCACGCGTTCACCTGGTGCTGCCGCACACCTCGGTCTTCCTGGATCGCGAGCGCGGCGCCAAGGCTTCGGTCACGCTTCATCTCCGGCGCACCTCCCTCTCTTCCGACCAGCTCGACAGCATCGGCCGCCTGGTCAGCGGCGCGGTCGATAACCTCGCCCCCGCCGACGTCGCCATCATCGATGCGGACTCTAACCAGTCGCTCGGCAGGAAGAGCGCGACGACCGAAGGACGCGAGCTCGAGGAAGAGCTCTCGAAGCGCCTCGTCGCCACGCTCAGCCCCGCCGTCGGCGCCGACAATCTCCGCGCCAGCGTCAACGTCGAGTACGACCTCAGCACCAGCGAGGAGAACCAGGACAAGTACGATCCGGCGATCAGTGCCGTGCTCACCTCGCAGAAGAGCTCCGAACAGGCCAACGCCGGATCGGACGCTGGCGGCGTCGCCGGGGCCTCGGCCAACGTTCCTTCCGCGAACGGCGTACCGGCCAACGCTGGGACGTCGGCTGATGGCGGGCAGACCTCTACCTCGGAGAACTCCACCTTTGGCGTCAACAAAATCGTTCGTCACACCGTCTCCCCAGCCGGACGCGTTCGCCGCATCTCTGCGGCCCTGCTCGTCAACGACGCCATGGACCACAAGATGGTCGGTGGGAAGTGGGTCGACGTGCCCCGTAAGCGCTCCCCCGCGCAGCTCAAGCAGCTCCAGGACCTCGCGCAGGCGGTGCTTGGCATCGACCCGCAGCGCGGCGACATTATCAGCGTGCAGAGCATGACCTTTGACGACGGCCGCGCGCCGGAGACTCCGCCCGCCATGCTTGCCAAGTTCCGGCAGGGCGCCATGGAATACGCCTCGGTGATACGTTATGGCGCCATGGCGCTGCTGTTTATCATCGTTTATGTGCTGATGTTCCGTCCGGCACAGAAGCAGATTGCCGTCACCATGCGCGAGCTCGCTACGGGCAAGGCAGTTGGAGAGCCCGCGCTCGCCTCCCCTCTGGATTCCCCGGAGCTCACCGGCGTGACCATGGATACAGCATCGGCTGAGCTGGCCAGTCCGGCTCTCAAGCGTCAGCTGGCCGAGCTCGTCCAGGCCGAACCTATTGCCATGACCCGCACGGTCCAGGCCTGGCTGCGTGAGGACCCTGCATGAACGCTCCCATGGAATACGCCAAGCTGACCGGTACGCAAAAGGCGGCCATCCTCGTCGCGGTGCTTGACGACGACGCCGCCACGGCCATCTGCCGACATCTGCCGGAGGACGATCTCCAGCGCGTCGCGCACGAGATCTCGCGTCTCGGCCGCATCCCATCGCACATCTCACAGCAGGTCCTCCGGGAGTATCGGCAGATGACCGCAAGCCGGGACTACCTGTCCGAGGGTGGCCGCGAGACCACATATCGGCTGCTCACCAAGGCAATCGGCGAAACCGGCGCCAAATCGATGCTGCACCAGCTTATGCGCGTCGATGAGCTCGATGCGGGTCGTGCCGGCTCCCTCCAGATGGCGGATCCCAAGCAACTCGCCCGGCTGCTCGAAGCCGAGCATCCGCAGACCGTCGCTCTTGTGCTTGGTCACCTCGAACCACGCCAAGCCTCGGCCGTCTTAACGCATTTGCCTCGCGCGATGCGGGCCGAATCCGTGCGTCGTCTCGCCAAACTCCGCCAGTTCTCCCCTGCCATTGCGGAGCGGATCTCCAACGCCGTCCAGCGTCGGCTCCGCTCCTTTGGCGAAAGCAACAAACGTACCTATTCCGGTTTTCAGAATGTTGCTGCCCTTATGAACAGCGTCGAAGCGGAAACTTCGCGCGAGATCCTTGAGAGCATCGAGGGCCAGGACAGCAAGCTCGCTGTCAGCATTCGCGAGCTCATGTTCACTTTTGAGGACTTCCTTCGAGTCCCCGATGTCCAGCTGCGCGAGCTCTCCGCCGCGGTCGACAAGAAGGTGCTCTCGATCGCCCTCAAAGGCGTCACAGCGGAGTTGCGCGACCACTTCTTCCGCACGATGTCCAGCCGCGCCGTCGAGATGCTCAAGGAGGACATCGACTCGCTCGGCCCGATGAAGAGCAAGGACGTCAACAAGGCGCAAGCCGACATGATCAGCCTCGCCCGTAGTCTCGAGGAGCAGGGCAAGCTCACCCTGCGCAGCGATGGAGGGGATGCCTATGTCTAGCGCCGCCTCCAGCATCGTTACCTGCCTCCACTACCTCGACGTAACGCCGGCGCCCGAGACCCTGACCTCGGATCCCACACCAAATCCAAACGAGGACCCGCGCCTTTTGGATCCCTCTGTCCCGGCCGGCGTCCCGGAAGAGGAGGTTCAGGCGCGCATCGCCGGTGCCTGTCTAGCCGAGCGCCTCAGCACCGAGCAGCGCCTCCGGCACGACCACGCACTCGAGCAGACAGCACTTCAGCAGGGCATCGTCGTGGCCTTGCACAGCTTCGTCGAAGAGCGTTCGTCCTACTTCGCCCGGGTCGAGTCCGAGATCGTCCACCTCGCCATGGCCATTGCCCGCAAGATCCTACAACGCGAAGCCCAGCTCGATCCTCTGCTACTCGTCGGCCTCGTCCGCATCGCACTCGACGGCATGCAAAGCGGCCCAGCCGTGCGGGTCCGCGTGCCGCCCAACCAGGTTTCCACCTGGCAGCATTATTTTCTCGGGTCTACCTTTCGCCGGAGCGCGGAGGTCCTCGCCGACGCCTCGCTAGCCTCCCAGGAGTGCGTCCTCGAGACCGACGTCGGCTCCGCCCGCCTCAGCTACGAGACCCAGCTCAAGGAGATCGAACGCGGCTTTGTGGATCTGCTCGGCCAGCGGCCGGACCGGCCGAGGCCACACCCCGAAGCAGCCCAGACCGCGCCGGAGTGCCTCCCATGACGGGCCTCTTCGCCCGGCTCGAGCAGCAGCTGCAGACCCGCTCCCTCACCCGCTGGGAGGGCCGTATTCTCCAGGTCACCGGCAACCTCGTCGAGTCCGAAGGTCCCGCCGCGGCCCTCGGAGAGGCCTGCGACATCGTGGGAGGCTCCGGCAACAGCTACACCGGCGAAATCATCGGCTTCCGCGGCTCCACCGTCCTTTCCATGCTCTCGGAAGAGGCCGTTGGCATTCGTTACGGAGACCGCATCGTTGCGCAGGGTCTGCGCCCCTCTATCAGGGTCGGCGAAGGCATCCTCGGCCGCGTGCTCGACTCCACCGGCACACCGATCGATGGCCTCGGCCCCTACGCTTCCACAGCCACAATCTCCGTCGACGAGGCGGCTCCCCTTCCCCTCAGCCGCGTTCCCATCCGCGATCCGCTGGGCTGCGGCATCCGCGCCCTCGATACCTTTGTCACTTGCGGCCGCGGCCAGCGCCTCGGCATCTTTGGCGGCTCCGGTGTTGGAAAGAGCACGCTGCTCGGCATGATGTGCCGCGGCACTGCTGCCGACATCATCGTCATGGCACTTGTTGGTGAACGCGGCCGCGAGGTTGGCGAGTTCCTCGAGGTTCTCGGCGACGAGGGCCGCAAGCGCTCCGTCCTCGTCGTCTCCACCTCCGACCAGTCGCCGCTCCTCCGCCTCCGCGCTCCCCTCGCCGCCACCGCAATTGCCGAGTCTTTCGCTGCCGCCGGCCGCAACGTTCTTCTCGTCGTCGATTCGCTCACCCGCTTCGCCATGGCGCAGCGAGAGATTGGCCTGGCTGCCGGCGAACCCCCCACCGCCAAGGGTTACACCCCCTCCGTCCTCAACAAGCTTGCTCGCCTCGTCGAACGCGCCGGCAACTTCCGTAATGGCAGCATCACCGCCTTCTACACCGTTCTTATGGAAGGTGACGATCTTCAGGATCCGGTCGTCGACACCGTCCGTTCCTTGCTCGATGGCCACATCATCCTGGATCGCGCCCTCGCGACGCGAGGACATTACCCACCGATTGCCGTGCTCGAAAGCCTAAGCCGCCTGATGCCGGCCATCACCTCCACTGCCCACCTCGAAAGAGCTCGCGAGATCCGTGCCCTCCTGGCCGCGTACGCGAAGTCTGAGGACCTTGTTCGCATTGGCGCCTACCAGCGGGGCTCGGACCCGCAGCTCGACCGAGCCATCGACGCCCTTCCCCAACTCCACGCCCTTCTTCAGCAGCGCAGCAGTGAGCGCTCCTCCCTGGCGGAGTCAACGCAGGCCCTGCTTACGCTCACGGTCTAGCGCATGGCATTCGCGTTTCGGCTCGCCGCCGTCCTTGCCGTTCGCCGCCGCCGCGAAGAGTCCGAGGAGCGTTCGCTTGCGCAGCTCTCCTCGGAGCTCGAGGCCGCCCGGCAGGCCGTTCACCGCATCGACATCGAACTCCGCCGTCTCGCTGACGAGCGCAACGCCGAGCCACCTCGCAGCATGCCGGCCACCGACCTCCACGAGCGCTACGCCCGCTTCTCACTGTTCGAGCAGGGCCGCTCGGAGATGCTCACGCGCATCGCTGACCTGAGCGGCCGCCTCAAGGCCCAGCAGCAGCTCTATCTGGTGGCCCGCCGCGACCGCGAGCTCCTCGAAAGCCTCG
>JAABVA010003247.1_pt1 | contig 15621 bp, 17 predicted proteins | sample 5560331 | NCBI WGS metagenome assembly JAABVA01 (sample SAMN12812661, study PRJNA571458) | rock metagenome | isolation source: Antarctica rocks | place: Antarctica: Victoria Land, Mt New Zealand sud | collected 2016-01-07 | reverse complement strand
TCATACGTCATCCCGGTCTTCCTGCGGCGCGTCAACCCGGGCTTCGTGCCCGGACCTTGGCACCTCGGCCGGGGCAGCGCGGTCATCGGCTGGCTCTCGATCGTGTGGGTGGTGCTGATCCTGTTCCCCTTGCTGGGCCCCCAGTTCAACCCGTTCTCCACCGGAACGTTCGAGCCGAACTCGTTCAACTTCGCCCCGATCGTCCTGCTCGCCGTGATCGGGTTCGCCGGGATCTACTGGCTGGTGTCGGCCCGCACCTGGTTCACCGGCCCGCGCGTGCAGGGCACTGCGGAGGAGCTGGCCGCGGTCGAACGCGACCTGAGCAGGCCGCTCTGAACGCCAGGATGACCGTCGAGGACCTGCAGGTCGAGGTCGACGTCGGGCACGTCGACACGGTGCTGGTCGCCCTCACCGACATGCAGGGGCGGCTGCAGGGCAAGCGGTTGCACGCCCGGTACTTCCTGGACGTCGTGCTCGAGCACGCCACCGAGGGCTGCAACTACCTGCTGGCCGTGGACGTGGACATGAACACCGTCGACGGTTACGCGATGTCGTCCTGGTCCAGTGGCTACGGCGACTTCGTGCTGCAACCGGACCTGTCCACGCTGCAACGCGTGCCGTGGCACCCGGGCACGGTGCTGGTGCTGGCCGACGTGCTGTGGGAGGGCGGCGCGCCGGTTGCCGCCTCGCCCCGGCAGATCCTGCAGCGCCAGACCGCGCGGCTCGCCGAGGCGGGCATGTCCGCCCACGTCGGCACCGAGCTGGAGTTCCTGCTGTTCCGCGACACCTACGAGCAGGCCTACTCGGCCGGATACCGCAACCTCACGCCGGCGAACCAGTACAACGTCGACTACTCCTTGCTGGGCACCGCCCGCGTCGAACCGCTGCTGCGCCGCATCCGCAACAGCATGGCGGCCGCCGGTATGACGGTGGAGTCCGCCAAGGGCGAGTGCAACCTGGGCCAGCACGAGATCGTGTTCCGCTACGACGAGGCGGTCCGGGCGTGCGACGGCCACGTCGTCTACAAGAACGGTGCGAAGGAGATCGCCGCGCAGGAGAACTACGCACTGACCTTCATGGCCAAATTCGACGAGCGTGAGGGCAACTCCTGCCACATCCACTGCAGCTTCCGGGGCGAGGACGGCGCGCTCGTGCTCGCCGGGGACACTGGCGACGGCCTCTCCCCCATCGGCCGCTCGTTCATCGCCGGTCAGCTGAGGTACCTCCGCGAGCTGACCCTGCTGTTGGCGCCGAACATCAACTCCTACAAGCGGTTCGTCGAGGGATCGTTCGCTCCGACTGCACTCACGTGGGGCCGGGACAACCGGACCTGCGCGCTGCGGTTGGTCGGGCACGGCGCGTCACTGCGGTTGGAGAACCGGGTCCCGGGCGGCGACGTCAACCCCTACCTGGCCACCGCGGCGATCGTGGCCGCCGGGTTCGCCGGGATCTCCCAGCGCCTCGAGCTCGAGCCGGCGTGGCGCGGCAACGCCTACGTCAGCGATGCGCCCCGCGTACCGGGCAGCCTGGGGCAGGCGCTGGAACTCTTCGCGGCCAGCGACTTCGCCCGGGCGACCTTCGGCAACGACGTCGTCGACCACTACGCCAACAACGCGCGCATCGAGCTCGCGGCTTTCGGCCGAACGGTCACCGACTGGGAGCGCTACCGGGGGTTCGAACGGCTGTGAGCGCCACGACGTACGAGGTCATCAACCCGGCGACCGAACAGGGGGTGCGGACCGTCGAGCTGACCAGCCAGGCCCAGACCGATACCGCGATCGACCGCGCCCGGACGGTGTTCGAGCAGTGGCGGCACGTTTCCCCGGCCGACCGGGGGCGGCTGCTGCGCCGGTTCGCCGAACGGGTGGATGCGGCCGTCGAGGAACTGGCCCGCCTCGAGGTGGCCAATTCGGGGCACACCATCGGCAACGCCCGCTGGGAGGCCGGCAACGTCCGCGACGTGCTGACCTACTACAGCGCCGCGCCGGAGCGGCTGTTCGGCCGGCAGATCCCGGTCGCCGGCGGGGTGGACATCACCTTCAAGGAGCCGCTGGGCGTCGTCGGCGTGATCGTGCCGTGGAACTTCCCGATGCCGATCGCCGGCTGGGGGTTCGCCCCCGCGCTGGCCGCCGGCAACACCGTGGTGCTCAAGCCGGCCGAGCTCACCCCGCTCACCGCGATCCGGCTCGGCGAGCTGGCGCTGGAGGCCGGCCTGCCCGAGGGCGTGCTGACCGTGCTGCCCGGCAAGGGCTCGGTCGTCGGGCAGCGCTTCGTCACGCACCCGGACGTGCGCAAGGTGGTGTTCACCGGCTCCACCGAGGTGGGCCGGGCGGTGATGGCCGGCTGCGCCCAGCAGGTCAAGCGGGTCACCTTGGAACTCGGCGGCAAGAGCGCCAACGTGGTGTTCGCCGACGCCGACCTCGAGCAGGCCGCGGCCGCCGCGCCGTCCGCCGTCTTCGACAACGCCGGGCAGGATTGCTGCGCGCGCTCGCGCATTCTGGTGCAGCGCACGGTATACGAGAAGTTCCTGGCGCTGCTGGAACCGGCGGTGCACGCGGTCCGGGTCGAGAACCCGCAGCTGGACAGCTCGCAGATGGGACCCCTGATCTCGCGGCGGCAGTGGGAGACGGTGGCTTCCTATCTCCCCGACGGCGCGCCCGTAGCCTTCCGGGGCTACGCCCCGGCTGGGCCCGGCTTCTGGTTCCCCCCCACCGTGCTCGCTCCCGTCGACCCGCGGGATCGCGCGGTCACCGAGGAGATCTTCGGCCCCGTCGTGGCGGTGCTGCCGTTCACCGACGAGGCCGACGCGATCCGGCTGGCCAACGACGGGCCCTACGGGCTGTCCGGCTCGATCTGGACCAACGATCTGGGCCGAGCGCTGCGCGTGTCACGCGGCATCGAGGCCGGCAACCTGTCGGTCAACAGCCACTCCTCGGTGCGCTACAGCACGCCGTTCGGCGGCTTCAAGCAGTCCGGGTTGGGACGCGAGCTCGGGCCGGATGCGCTCGACTCCTTCACCGACGTCAAGAACGTGTTCCTCGCGACGGGAGCGTGAGATGGGCACTGCGGTCGTCCGGCGCCTCGTCGACCGGGTGGCGGTGATCACCGGCGGCGCCAGCGGGATAGGCCTGGCGACCGCGCATCGGCTGGCCTCGGAAGGCGCGCACGTGGTCGTCGCCGACCTCGACCCGGTGGGCGGGTCGGCGGCGGCAGCGGCGGTGGGTGGCCTCTTCGTGCCGACCGACGTCACCGTCGAGGAGCAGGTGGTCGAGCTGTTCGCGTCCGCGGTGCGCACCTACGGCGGCCTGGACATCGCCTTTCACAATGCGGGGATCTCACCACCGGAGGACGACTCCATCCTCACCACCGGAATCGACACCTGGCAGCGGGTGCAGGAGGTCAACCTGACCTCGGTGTACCTGTGCTGCCAGCACGCCATCCCGCACCTGCAGGCGCGGGGCGGTGGCTCCATCATCAACACCGCGTCCTTCGTCGCGCGGATGGGCGCCGCGACCTCGCAGATCTCCTACACCGCCTCCAAGGGTGGGGTGCTGGCCATGACACGCGAGTTGGGCGTGCAGTTCGCGCGGGAGAACATCCGGGTGAACGCGCTGTGCCCCGGCCCGGTGAACACCCCGCTGCTGCGGGAGCTGTTCGCCAAGGACCCGCAGCGGGCCGCGCGCCGGCTGGTGCACATCCCCATGGGCCGGTTCGCCGAAGCCGACGAGATCGCCGCAGCCGTGGCCTTCCTGGCCTCCGACGACTCCTCGTTCATCACGGCGACGGAGTTCCTCGTCGACGGCGGCCTGTGCGGGGCGTACGTCACGCCGGAGTAGGTGATGGCCGCTGCGCACGACCCCCCGATGGTGCCCGCCGTAGAGGTGGCCCTGCGGCCGCTGCGCAGCGGCAACGCGTTCGAGGAGTGCGTACAGCGCCTATTGCAGCTGGTGAAGCTGGGGCTGGTCCCGGCGGGAGAGCGCCTACCACCCGAACGAGAGCTGGCGGCGCGGCTCGGCGTGAGCCGGGCGACGCTGCGCTCGGCACTGCACTCGCTGGCCGACGCCGGCTGGGTGACCTCCCGCCGCGGCCGCCACGGTGGAACCTTCGTCCTGCCCCGGCCGAGCGGTGCCGTCGACATGGCGCCCGACGACCTGCGCGGGCAGCTCGAGGACGTGCTCGTGCTACGCGCGGTGCTCGAGGTCGGCGCTGCCGGGGCAGCAGCGACGGCGCCCTTTCGGCCCCAGGCGGCCGCTGACCTGCAGCGGATGCTCGGGCAGTGCCGAGTGGCCGGGCCGGACAGCTACCGATCGCTGGACTCCCGGCTGCACCTGGCCATCGTGGAGTTCGCCCGGTCGCCGTCGCTGTCGGCCGCTGCTGCCGACGTCCGGGTGCGCCTCAACGACCTACTGGACCGGATCCCCCTACTCATCCTGAACATCGAGCACAGCAACGATCAGCACGACCGGATCGTGCGAGCCGTCCTGCAGGGCCGGCCGGAGGTGGCAAGTGAGGCCATGGCCTCCCACGTCGCGGCCAGCGCGGCGTTGCTGCGCGGCTTCCTCAGCTGACGCCCGCTCGAGAAGCCCAGGTCGGACCGGGTCTGGGGCGGACGCGCCGGTCCGTGCCCGCACGGTTCCTCGTCGTCGGCAGACGCGGCCACCGGGCATCGACAACCCCGCATTCACCCTCTCGTAGGCGAGACGGGCCATCGTCGCAACGTCGTGGGTTCAGCAGCACGCGGTTCTCATCGCCCGCCGACGGAGCACCACCGGGTCGTCGGCCCCCCGCAACCCGGCGTCCTGCACGCGCACGATGTCGAGCTGCCAGCTCATGCGCTGGACGCCTCGGACGAGCTTGTCATTGAGGTTCTCGTCCGCAGCCAGCAGTAACATTCCTGCAGGTCTCAGCCGTTGCGCCGGGCGAGCAAACGCCATGTCGGACGACGCAGCTCGAAGCGCCGCCTTGCAGGGCTCCCACGACCGGCCGCAGGCGAACGAAATGATCTCCGCGGTAGTCGACGGCTGGCCGACCGCGACCAGACCGCCCGGTTGTGCTGCGCGAACGCCATGAAGCGCTTCCGGTCTCGGCCACGGTCAGCGCGACAACGATCGTAGCGGCCTGAGCGGCGACGCGGTCCGTCCGGCGGTGGTTGGCTCGGCGGACATGAGCTCCTCGGACCGTGGACGGGCCGAGCAACTCGCGTTCGAGGATGTCGGACAGGTTCTGAGCGGCTCGCCGCTCTCGTACGCCGGCTCCGCCCAGGCGCTGGCGCAACTCGGCGATCTGCACGTCGAAGCGCCGGTACACCTCCAGCCGGGACGGCCCGCCGCGCGGGCTCACAATTCGTACGCTGAGGCGCGACCCAATTTCACTACGACTCTCTCTCCCCGAGTCCTCGCCGGGAGCACGGTGCGCGGATACGATAGTAGGAGATTGTGTACGTGCGAGATTCCCGGGAGACGCGATGGCTCGGACAGTGCTGCGACCGAGAGGGCAGCTGACCCTGCCCCAGGAGGTCCGGGACGCCCTCCGGATAGCGGAAGGCGACGACGTCGAGTTCGTGGTGACCGATGATGGCGTGCTCATGCGCGGGCTCAAGTCGATCCCCGCTGAGCAGGCGTGGTTCTGGACCCAGGAGTGGCAGGCCGGGGAGCAGGAGGCGAGCCGGCAGACGAACGCCGGGGAGGGCGTCGTCTTCACCGACGGCGACTCCTTCCTCAACTCGCTGCGGTAGTGCCCACGTACCAACGGCTGCCGCGGTTCGACAAGGACTGGGACGAGCTGCCGGAGGCGCACAAGCAACGATTCCGACGGGCGGTGGCCGCGTTCGTCGACGACCTGTCGGCCGGGCGTCCGTTCCGCAAGGGCCTACGCGTGAACCGAGTGCAGGCGGCGTCCGGGGTATGGGAGATGACGTTCGCATCGGACGGACGGGCCACCTGGAGCTACGGCGCGGAGCTTCACCCGGGCCAACCGCATGTCGTGTGGCGCCGCATCGGCACGCACGACGTCCTCGACCGTCCCTGACGCCTGCGGTTCCACGAGCGGCTGTGGTCTCGCGGACGAGCCGGTAGCCCGGCGGCCCCTGCCCTCGTCGTCACCCGGACTCCCCCACGGCGTTCTCGGAATCGGCAAGGGGCGGCGCCGCACCCTGCACCGCGGCGCGGCGGTGGTTCTCCTCCAGCAGCCGGTCGAGGATCTCCACACCCGCAGTCGGGCTGACCGTCCAGCGGCGCATCTGGCGGTTGGTGTGGAAGCCGTGCTCCAACGGGACGTCGTCCCAGCCGTAGGCGGCATCACGGCCTCGTCGAGTTCGAGGCGTTGCGGTACGCCCGGTTCCAGCGCATCACCACCTACGAGACCATCGATCTGCTGAGCATGGCCGTTGCGGACGGAGACGTCACCGACAAGCAGGCCTACGAGGTCATGGTCCACATGAGCGAGAGGGTCGCTCGCTGCGGCTACCTGGATCGGCGTCCGAGCTGAGTCGATGACCGGCGCTCACCAGACGATCTCGGCTGCGCCGGTGGCGGTGATGGCACGGTCGGCGGTGACCAGCGGCGCCGTGAACTGAAGCGCGGTGGCGAGGATGAACCGGTCGAAAGGGCCGCGCAGCGCCTCCAACGGCACCGCCCCGAGAGTGCGCCAATGGTCGCCGCCGAGATCGGCTGCAGAAGCAGGTTCGTCGTCGGGTCGAGGACCGTTGGCCGGATCTGCTGGTACACCCCGGGCGCGATGGCGGCCGAGCTGGTCTTCCGGCTCGCGTACCAGAGGTCGGCGAAGGTGGCGGCCGAGACAACGATGCCGTCGGTGTCCTCGGCGTGCAGGAGCGCGTCGAGTGCGGTGTCCGTCAGGCGGTCCGGTGTGAAGAGGTAGAAGACGAGGACGTGGGTGTCTGCGACGACCTTGACGCCCACCGCTGCTCGATGTCGGCGATCCGCTCAGACCTGGCGTCGTCGAGCGCCACGAGAAGCTCCTCGACGTGCTGTGCCGCCGGAGTGCCCGCGAGCGCCCCGCGGACACTGCTCCGCGTGGGAGCAGGCGCCGAGTCAACGACGATCCGCAGATGGCTTCCGGCGCTGACTCCGTGCCGAGCCAGCTCGGACGCCGGAACGTGCAGCGCTCCGTCGGCGTTGACGACCACGTCGATGCCACCTTCGGGGTGCGGGCTGGCGGTGCTGCTCACAACGGGCAGGATAATCGAGCGGCGTCGACGGCGGTGGCTGTTCGCGGGACCTGCGGCTGTGGGCTGTGCCGAGCTGACAACGACACGCACGACCAGGTGGTCATCGCGCCGCGACTTCGACCGACCCGCCCGGATCGACCGAGAATCATCCGGTGCGACCCAGCTACACGGTGGTCGCCCGTGAGCTGATCGGTAGCCACGCATCGGCAACGCCCGCGCAGACCTTTCCGGTGACCCTCGCGCTCGCCCCGGTCGGGCGGGTCGACGGAGCAACTATGACGGGCAGTTCGGACACCCGGTGGGCGTCCGCGAGGTCGCCGAGTTCCTCGGCGTGCCGGGTCGCAACGCTCTACCAGTGGCGCCTCCACGGCTACGGGCCGCGCAGCAGCCGGATCAGCCGCTATGTGCGCTATGACCCTCCTGACGTCCGCCTGGTTCGAGGCCCAGGACGACGACGCGACCCGGACGGCCGGCAAGGGAAGAAGGCGTTCGCACGACGGGTCGACGCCGAGCGGTTCCTGTCGACCATCACCGCCGACGTCGTCCGCGGCACGTACGTCGATCCCTACGACCCGACCACCTTCCGCGAGTACGCCCAGGCCTGGCGCGAGGCCCAGCTGCACCGCCCGACCACGCGCGCGCACGTCGAGACCAACCTGCGCCACCACGCCTATCCCCGCTTCGGCGACCGCCGCCTCGCGTCCGTCCCCCCCAGCGAGATCCAGTCATGGGTCACCCCCATGACCCACACCCTCGCCCCCGCGACCGGCTCGTCAGCACGTCACCGTGCGAGGGCACGAAGCAGCCCAAGAAGGTCCCCATCGAGATCCGGCCGCTGAGCACCGCGACCGTCCACGCACTCGTCGACGCGGTGCCCGACCGCTACCCCGCCCTTGTCGTCCTCGCCGCCGGTACCGGGGTGCGGCAGGGCGAGTGCTCCGGCCTCACCGGTACCCGCCTCGATCTCGACGAGCCCACGCTGCGTGTCGAACAACAGCTGATCGCACCGCGTTCTCCCGGGAGATCTGGCGCTCGGCGGTCGCAGCGGCGTGCGCACCCCACGGCACCGGCTTTCACGATCTCGCCACTACTACGCATCGCTGCTTCATCCGCCGCGGAGAGTCGATCAGGACCGTGCAGCGGCGGCTCGGCCACGCCACCGCCGCGGAGATCCTTGACACCTACGCGCACCTGTGGCCGACTCCGACGACCGCACGCGCGACGCCGTCGACTCCGCACTCGCCCGGCGACCACGCACGACCAGCGCCTCGACCGCACGTCCGGCGAGCCGACCACGGTCCCGCGCTGTGACGCACAGGAGCGAACAAGTCGTTCGTCCAATGTGGATGGATCGTTCGTGATCGACGAATTTTGTGTGCTGGCGTGCTTTCGGAGCGATCTTCAACCGCGTTTCCGCAGCTCACAGGCGTAGGGCGGACGAGTTGGCGTGTAAGCCGGATCCTGTGACCAGTGCGAGCACTGGCCGGCGACCATCCATCTGGGTCCACCGTCGCCGGTGGCCTCGAGCGGTCCACCCGCAGGCTCGGGCGAGCAGCCCTCAAGCACCTGCGCAGCAGCACCGTCACCGGTGCAGCCTTCGACCTTGCTCCGGGTGGGGTTTGCCGAGCCGCTCCGGTCACCCGGAGCGCTGGTGCGCTCTTACCGCACCGTTTCACCCTTACCAGTACGAACACTGGCGGTCTGTTCTCTGTGGCACTGTCCCGCGGGTCACCCCGGGTTGCTGTTGGCAACCACCCTGCTCTGTGGAGTCCGGACTTTCCTCGGCGGCTGGCCTGGCGGGACACCTTGCAGTGCCCGACGGTTCCTGCTGCCGCGGTCGCCCGGCCAACTCGTCCGCCCCCGGAGCGTACCGGTGCGTGGCCCTTGCCGTGGTCACGGTGTTGCCGGACGACGTGGAAGCCTTTGGCCCTTCCGGATGCTCGCCCGTCGGCGCGGAGGAGCTACCGGTGACCGGTAGCGTCGCCCCTCGTGCCCGCCGTCGCCGAGATCCTGCTGCTCACGCTGGCCGGGGTGGTGGCCGGTGCGGTGAATGCGATCGCTGGTGGCGGCTCACTTATCGTGTTCCCCGCCCTGCTGGCGGCGGGGCTCGCGCCGTTGGCAGCCAACGTCACCAACTCCATCGCCCAGTGGCCAAGCTACCTGGGCGCCAGCGTCGGGCAGCGCTCCGACCTGCATGGGCAGGGACGGCGGCTTCGGCTGGTTCTGCCAGCCGCCGCGCTGGGTGGCCTGGTGGGCGCGCTGCTACTGCTGGTCCTGCCCTCGTTGGTGTTCGACGCCGTGGTCCCGATACTGATCTTCGGCGCGAGCGCGCTCATGGCCGCCTCGCCCCAGATCAAGCGGTGGACCGGGCATCAACGCCCCGGCGACGGTGACCGCACGCCGTACCTGCTCGGCGCCGTGTTCCTCGCCGCGGTGTACGGCGGTTACTTCAGCGGCGCGCTCGGGGTGATCCTGGTGGCCCTGCTCTCGGTCACCGCCAACGACACCCTTCGCCGGAGCAACGCGACTAAGGCGGTGCTGTCACTTGCCGTGGCGTCGGTGACGATCGTCGTCTTCGCCATCGGCGCCCCGGTGAACTGGACCTACGTGCTCGTCATCGCGCCGGCGACCCTGGTCGGTGGGTTCCTCGGCGCCAAGATCGCCCAACGGTTGAACGAGAGCGTGCTGCGCTGGTCGGTGGTCGTGCTCGGGGTGGCGGTGGGCACCTACCTCCTCCTGCGATGACCGTCGTGGCGCTGCTGCTGCTCGCGGTGGTGCTGGCGTTCGCCATCGCCTCCCCGCGCGGGCTGCCGGAGGCCGTTGCGGCGCTGCCCGCAGCGGGACTGGTGCTGGCGCTGGGCATCGTCACCCCGTCCCGGGCGCTGGCGGAGCTGCGCGCACTCGGCCCCACGGTCGGTTTCCTCGCCGCGATCCTGGTGGTGGCTCACCTGGCCGACGCGCACGGGGTGTTCCGCTGGCTGGCTTCGCTGCTGGGTCGGGGATCCGGCGGCGACCCGCGGCGACTCCTCGTGCTGGTGTTCGTCGTGGCCGCACTCTGCACCGCCGTGCTCAACCTCGACGCGACGGTGGTGCTGCTCACCCCGGCGATCTTCGCCACGGCGACCGCGCTGCGGCTACCACCCCGCCCACACGTCTACGCCAGCGTGCACCTGGCCAACTCCGCTTCACTGCTGCTCCCCGTCTCCAACCTCACGAACCTGCTGGCGTTCAGTGCGTCCGGGCTCACGTTCCTGGGTTTCACCGCGCTGATGGCGCTGCCGTGGTTGGTGGTGGTGGCCCTGGAGCTGGCGGTGTTCGCGATCTTCTTCCGCACCGATCTGCGCGTCCCCGTCGAAACGGCGCCGGCCCCGGATGCCGTCGCCGCACCCCGTGCGGCGCTCATGCTGCTCGGCCTGACGCTGGCCGGGTTCGCGGTGTCCGGCCTGGTGGGTGTGGAGCCGGTGTGGGTGGCCGTCGCCGGGGCCGCGGCCCTTGCGGTTCCCGCGCTGCGCGCGGGCACGACGAGCCCGGGACGGATCGTGCGGGAGTCCTCGCCACTGTTCTGCGCGTTCGTTCTCGCGCTGGGAGTCGTCGTTGTGGGGGTGACGGCCGGACCGCTCGGTGCCGCACTGGCCAGCGCGCTGCCCGCGGACCCGACGCTGCCGGGGCTGCTCGGGGCCGCGGCCCTGGGGGCGGTACTGGCGAACGTGGTGAACAACCTGCCGGCCACGCTGGTGCTGCTTGCCGCGCTCGGCGCCACGGCACCACCCGGGCTGGTGCTCGCGGTGCTACTCGGGGTGAACATCGGGCCGAACCTCACCTACGTGGGTTCGTTGGCGACGCTGCTGTGGCGGCGGGTGCTCGTGGCGCGGGGAGATCCCCCCCAGGCGCGGACCTTTACGCTGCTCGGCGCGGTGACGGTGCCCGTCACCCTGGTGGCCTCGGTGCTCGCCCTGTGGGTGGGGTTGCGCCTCGGCGGGGTGTGAGCTGGGACTGGGCTGACCAGACCGCGAAGAACTTCCGGCCGGCCGTGACGTCGGCGTCCGCCATCTCCTGACCAACTCGTCCGAGCGCTCGCCGCTCACGCCCGCAGCATCGCCCGCGCGATGGGGATCTCCCACGATCGAGGCCAGGCCGGAGCCCCGCCCGCAGGAGTCAGCGTCGGGGACGTTGTCCCCTGCGCTGCTGATACTTCCGGTAGGCGGCCAGGACCAACGGGAGGTAACGGAGCAACTTGAGCATCTGAATACCGTGCCAGGTTGTGGGCGGTGACGCCAACAACGCGAATCTGCTCAGCCCAGATGAGACGTGTCGTTCACCAGGCGCACGCTTGCGCCCCCGTCGGGGTAGAACTCGCACGTGCTGAGCGAGGCCAGGTCCAGGTGCAGCCGCCACAGCAACCCCGGCCCGGAGTCCAACGCCATGCGCAGCAGCGACTTGATCGGCGTGACGTGGCTCACCACCAGCACGCTCGCCCCGCCGTGCGTGGTCGCCAGCTCGTCCCGCGCCCGGCGCACCCGCCGGTGCACGGCGTCGAAGCTCTCGCCGCCGGGCGGGGCGACGGTGGTGTCCCGCAGCCAGCGGGTGTGCAGCGCAGGGTCGCGGTCGCGGGCTTCGGCGAAGGTCAGCCCCTCCCAGCCGCCGAAGTCGGTCTCGATCAGCCCCTCGTGCTCGTCCACGGTGAGCCCCAGCACCTGCGCCGCGGCCTGCGCGGTCTGGCGGGCCCGTCGCAGCGGCGAGCTCACCACCGCGGCGATTACCGGCAGCTGCGTCAACCGGCGAGCCGCGGCAGCAGCCTGCTCGAGCCCTAGCGCGGTGAGCTCGGGATCGCCCCGCCCGGAGTAGCGGCGCTGCACCGACAGTGCCGTCTGCCCGTGCCGCAACAACAACATCCGGGTCGGTTCCCCGCTGAGTGCGGTCCAGCCGGGACCCGCGCCGGCGGACGTGGTCTTCGGCGCGATCCCCGCTGCCCGGTCCATCGCCTCGTTGGCGATGCGGTCGGCGTGGGAGTTCTGCGCCCGCGGGATCCAGCTGAAACCCACCCGGGAGAAGCCGCGCACCAGGGCCATCGCCTCCCGGGCCAGCGGCACCATGTCCGGGTGCTTGACCTTCCACCGGCCACTCATCTGCTCGACGACCAGCTTGGAGTCCATCCGCACGTCCACCTCGTCCGCACCGAGCTCCGCCGCGGCCCGCAGCCCGGCGATGAGCCCGCCGTACTCCGCCACGTTGTTGGTGGCGCGGCCGATGCCCTCCCCGCGCTCGGCGAGCACGGTGCGCCCGTCACCGTCGAACACCACGGCGCCATAGCCCGCGGGCCCGGGGTTGCCGCGTGAGCCGCCGTCCGCCTCGACCACCACTCTCACCGGCGAACGCTCACAGCCCGGACTCCGCGGTGCGCACCAGGATCGCGCCGCACTCGTCGCAGCGCAGCACCTCCTCGGGTGCGGCTTTTGCGATGCGGGCGATCTCGTGCCGGTCGAGCTCGATGCGGCAGGCACCACAACGGCGGCCCTGCAGCAGCGCCGCCCCGGCCCCGCCCTTGCCCCGCTGGCGGTCGTACACGGCGAGCAACTCGGTGGGGAACTCCCCAACGAGCACGCCGCGGTCGGCGGCGCAACGGGTGTCGGCGGTGTCCAGATCGGCCACCGCGTCGTCGCGGCGGCGCGTGGCATCGACCAGCTCGTGCGCGGTCTGCGACAGCTGCGCACCCGCGTGGGCGTGGTCGGCCGCACAGGCCTCGCGCTGCTCCATCACCTCGAGCAGTTCGTCCTCCAGTACCCCTTGACGCCGGGTGAGCGTGTTCAGTTCGTGCTGCAGCTCGGTCATCTGCTTGGCGTTCACGGTGCCCCCGGCCAGCAACCCGCGGTCGCGGTCTTCCCGCTTGCGGACGTTGTCCACCTCGGTCTCGAGCTTGCGGATGTCGCGGTCGAGGTCGTCGAGCACGATCTCCACGGCCACGGCAGCGTCCTTGCGTGCCTGCCGCTCGGTCTGCAGCCGCTCCACCTCCGCCGCCTCGGCCAGCGTGCGCCTGCGGTGCGCCGTGCGGCTGAGCTCGGCGTCGATCGAGGCGAGGTCCAACAGCCGCCGCTGCACGGTGGGATCGACATTCACTCGGGAGGCCTCCAGCTGCTGTTCAGGGTGTGCCGTGCGCAGGCCCACCGAAGCCCAACGTCCACGGGTCGGTGCGCAGCTGCGAGACGCGCGCCGTCACCGTACCGCCGAGCGCGGCGTGGACGACGTCGCGAGCCTGCGCGCACCACGGCTGCTCGCTGGCCCAGTGCGCCACGTCGATCAGCGCGGGTCCGCGAGCGCGCAGGTGCTCGTCGGCGGGGTGGTGGCGGAGGTCGGCGGTGACGTAGGCATCGACCCCCAACCTGCTCACCGTCTCCAGCAGCGCGTCCCCCGCGCCACCGCACACCGCGACGGTGCGCACCGGCTGATCGGGCTCACCTGCCGCCCGCACCCCCCAGGCGGTGGGCGCCAGGGCGGTGGCGACCCGGGAGGTGAACGCGCGCAGCGTCTCCTGCTCCGCCAGCTCCCCGACCCGACCCAGGCCGCGGTGCCCGGGGCGCGGCGCCAACTCCAGCACGTCGTAGGCCGGTTCCTCGTAGGGGTGCGCGGCCAGCAGCGCGGCAACCACAGCCCGGCGCGACCCGCGCGGCGAGATCACCTCCAGCCGTTCTTCGCTGACCTGCTCCAGGCGCCCTGGCGAGCCCAGCGCGGGCGCGGACCCCGCCCCCGGCAGGAACTGGCCCACGCCTACCACGCCGAACGACACCTGGGTGTACGCGCCCTGGTTGCCTGCCCCGGCGCCGAACAGTGCCGCGCGCACCCGGTCGGCGTCGGCCCCCGCCGGCACCGTGGTGACCACCTTGTCCCACGCCTGCTGCTCCGGTTCCAGCGGAGCGAGGACCCGCAGTCCCAGCGCCTGCGCCAGCGCGTCGGACACCCCTGGGTCGGCCCGGTCGGCGTTGGTGTGCGCGGTGAACAGGGCGCACCCGCCGCGGACGAGGCGGTGCAGCAACGCGCCCTTGGGGGTGTCGGCGCCCACCCCGGTGACCCCGCGCAGCAGCAGCGGGTGGTGCACCACCAACGCCTGCACGCCGGTCCTCAGCGCCTCGGCGACCACCGCCGCGGTGGCGTCCACCGCGAGCAACACCGAGCCCACTGCATCGGCGGGGTCCCCGCACACCAGGCCAACCGCATCCCAGCTCTCCGCCAGCGCGGGTGGGTAGGCCGTCTCCAACGTCTCGATCAGGTCGCCCAACGTCGCGGTCATACCGGCCAGGCTGCCAGCAGCGCCCGCACCGGCGCTGCCCCGCGCACCGCCAGGCGCAGGTGATCCGGGCCGAGCCCGGGGAAAGTGTCGCAGCCGCGCACCGCGATCCCATTGCGGCGCAGGTGCTCTTGCACCCGGCGCCCGTCGCTCACCCGCAGCAGCAGGAACGGGGCGCTGGCCCCGGGCGCCACCTTCAGCAGGCGCTCCATGTGGGCGCGTTCGACGGCGATCAACGCTGCCTCGCGTTGCGACTCGGCGACCGCGGCCGGCTCCGAGCAGGCGCGTATCGCCTCCAGCGGCAGGGTGCCCACCGGCCAGTGCGGCCGCCCATGCGCCAGCCGGGCGAGCACCTGCGGGGCACCCAGCGCATACCCCGCGCGCAGCCCCGCCAACCCCCAGGTCTTGGTGAGGCTGCGCAACACCACCACGTCGTCCAGCGCCGCACCAGCCAGGCTCCCCGGCTCGCCGATCACCGCGTCCATGAACGCCTCGTCCACCACCACCAGCCGACCCGGGCGGCGCAGCGCGTGCAGTGCCGACCCCGGGTGCAGCACCGACGTGGGGTTGGTGGGGTTGCCCAGCACCACCAGGTCGGCCGCGTCGGGCACCAGGGCCGGGTCGAGCAGGTAGGGCTCGGCGAGGACGATCCGGCACACCGGCACACCGGCCGCGCGGAGCGCCAGCTCCGGCTCGGTGAACGACGGGTGCACCACCGCGGCCAGCTGTGGGCGCAGCATCGGCAACAGCGCGAAGCCTTCGGCCGCACCGGCGAGCGGCAGCACCTGCTCCGGATCACGGCCGTGCCGGCGGGCGACGGCCGTCCGGGCGGCCGCGTCCTCGGCCGCACTCGGGTAACGCCCCAGGTCGTCCAGGCGTGCGACGAGCCGGGCGCGCAGCCAGTCCGGCGGGGCGCGGTGGCGGACGTTGACTGCGAAGTCCAGTAGCCCGGGTGTGGCGTCGACATCACCGTGGTGGTGCAGGCTCTCGGTGACCTCATCGACAGCGGCGGGGTCCACGGGCACGGAGCCTAGATGACTGATTCCAAGGGGTCAGTGGTCGTAGGCCAGCAGTGATCGTGTGACGCGCTGGCCGGTGTGGTCGTTATGCCAGATCGCGGTGGTCATTGCCAGCATGCGTTGCAGGACGCGGACCA
>JAABVA010003246.1_pt1 | contig 15623 bp, 6 predicted proteins | sample 5560331 | NCBI WGS metagenome assembly JAABVA01 (sample SAMN12812661, study PRJNA571458) | rock metagenome | isolation source: Antarctica rocks | place: Antarctica: Victoria Land, Mt New Zealand sud | collected 2016-01-07 | reverse complement strand
TAGTATCTCAATTATGTTAATTGCAATTTCTTTATTAAGTATAGATCTTCTCACAGTAAAGAAACTGACATTAAAATTATGTTGTATAAGTAATAAATTTATATTTTATATTTTTGTTCTTTATATGTTTTGAATTCATGATCTGACAGCAGAATTTAATCATAATATTTTTAAAATTAAAGTCTTCAGTACTTATTAACTTTTTAAGTTTATACTTATTCATTAATTTCTTATAATGCTTAATTATTACTTTAAGCTTAAAGATCACATTCTGCTTAAGAGAGTCAATAAGAGACAATGTATAAATTTAATTACATTAATGTTATTTTTATATACATTAAAAATTTTAAATACTTATTTTATTCTTTTCTTTATTGTCTTTCTTATTGATGAGTTTATTCTTTATTAATGTCTTATATATTTCATCAAAATAGTCTTAACATTTCTTCTTCTTCTTTACTTTAATTACATAACATTTCTTCACTTCTTAAATTCTCTTAAACTCAACTATAAACTTCTTTATATTACAGTGTGAATATGTAAGCAATAGAATGAAGTGATAAAATTTCTTATTATTAATTTCTTTAAGATAGTAATCATTTATAACATTATATTTAATAACTATTATTATATATATTTTTTCATTCTTATTTGTCTGCTCATACTGAGTTAAGCTTTTAAATTTATTCAATACAATCTATTTTACAGCACAATTGACTACTTCAATACATTTAATTTTAATTTTATTAAAACTTTATATATAGATCTGTTAAAGCTTTTTAGTTTTAATGATCTTCAATAAAGTTAAATACTTGCTTACTGCTTTCAATAAAATGTATTTAATTATTAACTTAACTTTATCTCTTCACTCTGATTCTTAACTATGACTAAAGTAACTATTAAATTAAATTAACTCAATAGTCTTATTAACTCAATCTGTACTCAGTTTAAATCAGATCAGAAATCTTAATCTATTAAGTTAAACTAAAGTTAAAGATTTAACTTTAGTCTGATCTGTAAGTCAAGTTGAGTTGTGTATAAGTTATGTATAAGTTAATATTCTTAAATAACTTTTATACATAGTTGTGAAATTTATCTCTACATATATAAAGAAAATGATGAAGCAATACAATAAAATAATAATTATAAATGCTTAAATATATTCTACTTGCTAACTTAAGCTTACATGCACACTCACTTTAACTGATGATGATCATTTTCTATTAAAATATTAATATTTAAGAAATCTAAATCTTGTAAAGCAGCTATCTCATCAGATATCTGTGACAATTTTGCTTAATTAAAGTTTTGAGAAGCTTTAATCTTATTATATATTTATAATATTTTTAATAATTCAGAATCTTTCAATCTTACTTAAAGTTATGTAATATCTTTAAATATTAATGACTTTACAATCTTTAATTTAAAGCTTAACATTGACTTTTTATTGTTTTTGTTGAAGTTATATATCTTGATGTTGTGAATCAATGTTGAATTTTAAGATATTGCAATGTAATTTAGATTGATCTTGTATTTAAAGAATATTAATATATTAAGTTAATTTTCATTATTGCTTCTTTCTATTGCTCTCATCATTAAATAATTAACTTCATTTTTATTACTTTCATTTCTCTTTAACATTCACTTTATAATCTGTAATACATTCTCATCAGAATTCTTATCAATTAAAAAATCATTAATTACTTTTTCATTCTTAAAATTAACATCAACATCAATAAGATCTCTCTGAACAAACTATAATTTATAATGCTTAATAAATATAATCTTCTCATTAATAACTGCATTGAAATGATTTTAATGATAATGATAGACATTATAAATTATGTTGAAAAATTATTTAATTTTAATACTAATCATTAATATTACAAGAATGTTCTTAGCAAATTATTTTATGATTAATTTAAGTATTATTATATACTTTTATGCATTCAAGACATTCTTATCTTCAATTAAAGAATTTATTAATTATGCTGTAATCTTAAATGTTATATTATAATTTAACTTTCTTTATATTAATGTTCACTGAAAGACAGTTGCTGCTAAATCTTTTAATGATGTTAATGAGATCTTTAAGTTAATGATTGTGATTGAAGTGATTTCAAGATATTGATAATGATTTTAATAATAAATGTAAAAATCTTTTTTATAAAATATAATATTTTAAACATTTCATATTGCACTCTACATGAGGTCAGTGCACAATAGAATGAAGTAATAGATTTAAAATATTTATATAATAAAGTTTAAGCTTAGTGACAGAATCTAACATCATATTAAGATTATATAAAGTATTCTTTTTATCTAAAGTTTATTTATAATATTGACTGAATTTATTTCTTATCTTCATCACAGCAGTAAATAATTTTACTATTTATTCAATCTTATATATATTCTTTAACTTCTGTTGCTGATTCTTTAAATAATTAAAGAGCTCAATGTAAATAAATTAATTCTTATAAATTAATGATTTACTAATACTTTCTAGAGTCTCTGTTTATATCTTAAAAGACTTAAGAAAATTAATGATATACTATATCTGTCTTTATTTAAGTAAATCTATTTTAAGAACTTTTATCTTTTAATTTTAATCTTAAATTCATTTGAACAACTCAGTCTTCATAGTGAAAATGTAAATCAATATATTATAAAATAATATTTATTCTGATGAAAAAGACACACTTTGCAGCTTTTAATTTAATGTAACTTTATTTGAGTTTAATGTAATCTGTTTAAGCATGACACAGTGTGTTAGTCAACTCATCACTTTCTTATACTATAAAGATCTTCATTTCTCACTGTTTCTTCATCTTTTCTTCATCTTTTCTCTTTCACAACTCTGTGCTTCATTCTTCTTTCAGACATCTATGACTTTTTTATTTATTAATTTATTATTAATTACTCAGCTTCTCATCTTGTCTAAGACAGTTCTGCAATCATCATTGAATTGTTAATCTTCTCATTCTATACTTATATCACTCTTCACTGATCACTCTGATGCAAGAATCTGAATCTGCAGCAAAATTAAATCTTTCTTATTGAACACATTGTATCTTTACATTGCTGCTGCAGATCAGCTTAAACAGAGATGATACTGTTTTAAAATAAACTAAAAGATCTTAATGTCTTAAGTCTATAATGATTTTATTTTACATTACTCATCATTGTCTCATTACAGCTCTGCTGACCTTAAACTTTGCAATGTCATTAAATGAGTATCTTGTCTTAACAGCAACAATCTTAAGACTTAAACAGCAGCAAAGAGTGAATTTAAGCACAGCTATTAATATATTTAATGAAGAAAATATCTTACTATAATTGTATAAAACTTCTGTTCTATCTATTTGACTCTAAGCTCTGATGAATGTGATGCTGAGAAGTTAAATGCAAAGTCAGACATGATTGATGAGATGAGATTAGTAAATATAGATGAAGAATTGCATATCTATGATGTTTAATGAATGTGATGATTTTCTTCTACAATAAATCTAAAACAAGCAGTGATATACATTCTTAATTGTAATTAAGTCAGCTAAATTTCAGACATTAACTGCTGCTGATGTGATGTCTGCTTAATTGCAAAAATGTGCTGTTGTACTTTTTGATGTTAACTAAATTAGTAAAGCAACAGTGATGAGTCTTAAAAGAGCAAAGATCTATTCTGTAAAGATGTCATTAAGTGTGCTGTGAGGTGCTTTATGAGACAAACACTTAAATAATAATGTTTTAAATATAAATCTTACTCTTTATTAAGCATCAAGAAGAATTCAGTGCAGTTAATGCATCATAATAATTTCAGCTTAAAGAGCTCAGTCACTAGACTGAGTATAGAGTTAAGTCAGATTCAAAAAGATTACCTATAACTCTGTAAAAACCTAACTCAATCTGTGAGTTGAGTTATTACTAACTCTATGTGCACTAGGTCAAATTGAGACATTAGGGCATTATTTTTTAGGGCTAAGTCATGTGATTATAAATTACATAAAATCATAATATTAGCCCTAACCCTTACAAATAATACATCACAAAACTGAACTTTGTAATCTATTTTTTGCATTTCTTTCACAGGCACTAATGTCATATATGAAATCTAAAACCTGCACACTCAGCCTATTAGTCACTGCAGCTGATATTCTCTTTATGCAATACAGAGATTCACAAGACACTTATTGAAGATTTAGCTACATAAGATAATTAAGTATAAGACTTCATTAATTAATTAATGCTTTGAGATCATCTCTGAGATGTAATGAGTGCTTAAGAATCAGTAATTGATAATCTATGAAGTATAAAGAAAAAGAAGTGAAACTTATGTGTAGCAAAAACTGCAGCAGATAATTTATCAATCTTTAAATACATATAATCTATTTTTTACTGTCTCAATGATTCTCAAACTTCTCTTAAATTCTTTATGTAACAGCTTTATCAATGTGTCATAATCTTCTTTAATAATCTTTATCAATCTACAATTTATTTATCACTTTTAATCTCTGCACTCTGCAAATAAACCTGTTAAAGAATGTTCTACAGTGCAGAAGTACAATGCTTTCATGATCAGCAATGTGTACAAGAATCTTATAACTCATATATAAAATGTTAGCTTAAGCACTCAACTTAAAGACTTTAATTTAATTAAATATGTTGATTTAACTATCTCTCTGTCAATAAAAACTCATGATTCATTCAGTGAGTCAGCACTGAGATTTAAAAACACAGAAAACACTTAAGATAATGTTTACTATTCTTAATATTGATGAGTGTTTAATAACAGCTTTTAAATTTTCTGTTAATTGTATCTCTTTTCATAGTCAATAACAAGAAGAATGATGATCTCTTTTTATTTCTTAAGAAACTGCTAGATCATGCTGAAAAAGCACAGAAGTCATTATATATAATATTAATTTTTAATTATAGCAATGAAAGAGCTGACAATACTGTTAAACATCTCATTTTAAAGATCTACAACAATACTTTTGCTTCTAAAGTAAAACAAAATGAAGATAAATGTAAAGAGACTAATAGCTGCAGTAATGACTATCAGAACAGCAACAACTTAATATTTATAAAGTAAAATGTATAGCATGATTCTCTCAATATCTCAACAACTTTTATGTCAGATTCAGAAGCTAAATATAATTCTTAAAATCTCTTCTCAATGATTTCAATGCTGACAAATAACATCAATATAGATGCTTTACTCTTTATAAAAACATATAAAGCTTTATCTTTAATTCTTTTTCTTCTCTCTGTTCTTCTTCTTCTTCATCATCACTCTCTTGTGTCATCTCATCATCAATATTCAACACATAGACAGAATCAAGTGATGATGCTTTAAAAGATATTGAACTTTGTTTCTTTAATGAAGAAAAAGAAAAGACAGATACAGAGAATGAAGATAAGTATAATAAAGATGAGTACAATGAAGATGAAGATAAACAAGATAAAAACTGAACAATTATGCACTTTATAGATATTTAAGATTTCTTTAAGTGCATAGTGAGCAATGTAGATTTGAATGAGAAAAGTGAAGATATATTAAGATTAAGAAAAGTTTAATGCACAGATTAGTTTACAGACTTTAATTACTGTATATTGTATTTAATGATTTCTGAAAGATTCTATTAACAACACAGATAATATTAATCATGATCAGTTTCTTACATAAATTTACTCATTACTTAAGTCTATTTTCAGACAATCATCATCTCTGCAAGATCTACAGCAACATAAGAACACAATAAGCTCAAGTTAATTCAGTGAGACTGACAGAAGTTAAGATAAGTTCTTTATCTTTTTAATTAGCTTTTAGATCTTCTCTCTGACATGCTTTAGATAATTCTCTTGTAGTTAAAGATGACAACAAAAAGTCTGACAATTCTATTAAAATCATAAATATAAAGTTAAAGATTAGCTCTGCAGTCTTTTAAATTTCTTTTCTTAGAGAATAGACAGAGACACATGATTGTTTAAATACTTATATTATTAAATTTATTATCAAACTCATCAATTGTTTAATCTCTTTAAGTGTCACTCTATCTCAGCATTCACATGAGCAGATTGTTGATAAAGACAATTATAGAATAGCAATAATCATAAATTTTTTCAATATTATCACTTCATTATTTTCTCTGCAGTCTCATGCTCAAAATGCTGCACTTAAAGAGCAGAAATGAGAGATCACAAAGATTGTTGATAAGAGATAGATAAGAAAAAGCTGTAAATATAAAGTATGCTAAAGAAGTACATGACTGCTTAGAAGCAGATTAGAAAATGTACAAAGACTATTGTGAGAGTTTAAGAAGAAATACTTAGCTTTATATAAATATAAATGAGTCAGACTGATTGACACAGACAAAAGTTAATAAACATTGATTACTTTGTTTATAAAAGAGATTTATATATACTTTATTTCATACAAAATAATAAGTTCTTAAGTTTCTATTCTGTCAATATGACTCTTGCATCTTTCTCTCTTTTATATTTAAGCAATTTATTTTCTGATCATTTGTCAAATAAACATATCATCTTTTTCATTTATTATTCTATCTTCTGACTTCACAATAAATTCTAAAGAGAAGATATGAAGAAAGTATATCTTTTACTCTTTATAGCTTGTTATAATCTCATCTTTAATGATGCTCAATACAATATTTATTTTTCTAATACAATTCTCATTCAGTTTTTACACAATTTAAACAAAGATCTGTCTTTAAGATCTTTTAACTAACTGACTGCTTACTTAGATCAAAAACACTGTTGCTATTGCTTATATTTTAATTATCATCAACAATATTTAGATCTCTTTTTCTCAGATTCAGCAAGCTTTAAATGTAAATGAGTAATATATTTTTAAGACTTATGATGCATCTTTTAATCTATATAAATGATAGTTCTCTACAAAGTAAGAGATAATCAACTGTTCATTTATTTTTAATTGTTTAACTTAGAAATAAATGTCTTTTATTCTTATTGTGCACAAAGTAACTTTATAAATCACAAATTAATGTTGAACAAAGAATCTTGTAGATGTATGAAGAACAGAGTGCACAATAATCATAAATATTTCTTTAATTACAGTTATAAAAATTATTTATCTCTTAAACAAAGAACTTCTGCTTGATTGCATAATAGAGAGCATCAATTCAATTGTATAAAGATAAACTTTAAGTGAATAGAATTGAAATTTATTAAAAAAATTTGTTAATAAGTAAAGCAGTTCACAGCATCAGATCAGCACAATGAAGTGTTAATGATTTATTGTTTTCTTTAAAAGAATTTTAAAGCAGCTATAATACATCTCATAAAGTCTGTTTACAGAATTGAATCTTCTTTTAAAAAAGTTCTAAATAAAGAAAAATAAGTTCATAATCATTCTTGCTGCAAGAAAGAGAGTGAAAAGTTAATTATAATGAAAAAAACTTTATTTTCTTTAAGACATTCTTTACTTAAATAAAGTTTAATATAATATCTTTAAAGACATCTATTCTTTCTTCTTTCTATACTGAAACTTTCAGTCTGTCTTTTTCACTCTGTATCTCTTCACTTCTCATTCATTTTTTTTGCTCTTCTTCTTTTTCTTATTCTTTACTTCTGCATACTCATCATCATCAATATCTCTCTTCACTTCTCTCAGTTTCTTCTCTTTCTCTTCAGTTAAGCATCAAAAATGCTATCAATAATAAGACATTCTTGATTACATTATTTACTTTGATAAATAGCTCTCTAAATGCAGCTATAATCTTTATTTATAATCAAATCATAAGACATAATTTTTAAACTGAAGTCTTCTGTGAATTCTATATCAATGAAAAGATTAAGTTCATTATTCAGAATGTAATGCTTAATTAATTAATAAATGTTGAGTTTCTTCACATCTTTATGCACATAAGTCTTTATCTACAATCTACATACATCATTAAGTGTGTCTCAAGAGATTCTTAATGCTCTTTTCTTCAATTTTAAAATAAAGAAACTTAAAAGAAAGTGTGTAAAGTACTATAAAAAGTATAAGATCTTTAGCTGTATATTACTTAAAATTTATTGAGAATATAAATAAATTTATTGACAAATTAACTTTCTGAAGAAGCAATGTGACTGAGCAATTAAGATAAAGTATTAATAAGATTATTTTTATTGCATTTACAATGAAGAATTAAAGAGACAATTGAGTAAAACTATAGGTATTGAATATGTTGAGTTAATTATTCATCATTAATTTTCAGAATGAATTCAGTTTCAAAAGATCATTTATGATATGTCTAAAGATCTTAAATTTAATAATATTGTAGATCACTGAATTCTGTTCATTAACTTATTTATAATTCTCTCTCATTAAAAGAAGAATTCACACTATAATCACTTAAATAAAGCATATTTTAAGTTCTTTAATGAGCAGTCTTTATTTAAGAACTTTTTTCAGCTTGTTTGTCAGAGTACTTAATGTATCATATGTATGAAAGATAATTAATGTATTTATGCATATTAAATCTATACATTCTTTACAATTCACAAAATGATGAATTATATCAATAATTATTTAAAGAGTGTATCACTAAATTAAAGACTTTTATGTCATCATTTTGTTTATCAGTTTGAGAAACTCATTCTTGATAATTTACAGCATTTTGAAATGATGTAATGACTACATATTACATTACACTTTAAGCTTAATATATCTTTATCTATTCAGTCTTCTTCTTTCTCATTTTTTTACTTATTATGAAAATCTTTCTCTTGCTTATAATGTCTTAAGACACTTACAGTTCTTGTTATGTATTGTTGTGACTATGATATGTATTTTAAAAGCTACTTATTTCAATATAATAAAATATTATTATAATATCTTTACTACTCTTTATTTCTTCTTTGCTTTTCTGTCTTCAAGTTCAGAAAACTACAGTTTTAAATATAAAAGAATTATTAATCTTAAGAAATCTTAAACAATTGTTTCAGTAATAGATTTTAATCATTAATGAAAAATCTGCAAAATTATTAATTAAAAAATAATTGATTGTGAAAAACACTATTAAGTTAAATAAAAGAACATCTAAATGTCTAAATCTGAGCTGTAGAGAGCTGATAGATGCAATTAAAGTAGATTATAAAAGAAAGATTAAATTTAGAAAATGACAGTTAAGATAAGATTAATCAGTTAATGAGCAGCAGAATGCTTATAGTCAAGAAGAATAAAGAAAGCAGTGTAATTAATTTTAGAAGTAATTATGAAAGAGATAGAGATTTTAAGAATAACTTTCAGATATTAATCATTAAGAATTTATAATTTAAGTTAAACACAATTATCTTTTAAACTTCTGAATCTTTATAAAACTAATTTTTATAATTAGGCTGAGTGTGCAGGTTTTAGATTTCATATATGACATTAGTGCCTGCAAAAGGAACACAAAAAATAGATTACAAAGTTCAGTTTTGCAATGTATTATTTGTAAGGGTTAGGGCTAATATTATGATTTTATGTAATTTATAATCACATGACTTAGCCCTAAAAAATGGTGCTCTAATGTCTCAATTTGGCCTAGTGCACATAGAGTTAGTAATAACTTGACTTACAGATCAGGTCAGGTTTTTACAGAGTTATAGATGATCTTTTTGAATTTAACTTAACTTTACACTTAATCTATTTATAATATCTTTTTCTGACTCATTCATACTCATTTTATTTCTGCTTCATACTCAGATTAAAAATAATCATTTAAATCTTTTAATAATCAAGCTGATCATCTCTGATTTTCAAGCTCTTTATGCACATCTTAAAGCTAAAATAAACACATTATCTTTATTCTTTTTTTACTTATCAAAAAAATATTTAAGCTCTTCACTTTTTATGAAGCAGTCTTGCATCAATTCTTTTCAGATTTGATTAAGATACTTATTAAAAGACTTATTTACATATTTTTCTTCTTTAAAAGTTGACATTATCATTTTTAATTTTACTTAATAAGATTTAATATCTTCTTTAATCTCAAATTAATGATGTTACAGTATTATTTACAGACTGCAGTACAGTCTTTATAATTATTGCTGTTAAAAATAACAATTTAAAGCTTATTATTAAAGCATCACTTTCTTATATACTTTTTCTTAACAATACATGTATCACTAATTCTTTTGCTAATTATTGTGCTGCATAATGAACAATAAATGATTTCTTATCTATACATAATAATAGCTACTGCAATTGTTCTGTTTAAATGTATATTGAGATTGCAACTTTTAAAAAGATCTGTATTTATAATTTTTTTTTAAAGATTCAGTGATACAGTTACTAAATGCTTTTCTTTACACTTAACTTTTTTAATTTCATCACTTCTCTCTGCATCTGCAAATCATCTTTAATGACTATAAAAAATGTAACATTTAAATCAATTTCATATTAGATGCTCAGCAATCATCTAATTGCTATTAGATGCATTTTAATATATTAAAGTCAAATATAAATTACAGAAGATATCTATCTTCTTTATTAGTTTTAAAAATTTTAAATATTCTTTTTTAAGAATTAATTACTTGAAATTTACATAAACAACATTTAAGCAACAATGCTTATGAATGTTCTCATATTTTGTACATTATATACACACAATGAATTAAAAGTGATTATGTCTACACTTACTATCTTAATTGAAGCTTTTATCTTAAAATTCTTGTCTAAATGTTTTATCTTCTCAGTTACAGAATGAATTGCAATCTGATATTTATTGAGATTTATATAAAAGCAATTAGAATAATGACATTAATTTGAGAATAGCAATGTCATTAAATTAAAGATATAAGAGATGACAGACTGTTTAAAAAGTATAGATAATATAAATTATATAAAGAGCTCTGTACTTGTAAAGTACATTATTATTTATGTTTTTCATTCATTAATTAAACAATCTTAACATAATATAGACATCAGCTGTACTCATCTTACATTATAACTTTTTTTTCAATTTTATTCACAATTACTCAGTTACATTCTCAAGTGACACTCAGCTTAAATATATATTGATTAATAATGATTAAATTTATTAAAACATAATGTAATCATCAATTTAAGCATTCTTACTTATTCTATTATTGATAATTTTGATCTCTATATGCAAAAACAGTTAACTAAGACAGTCAGTACAGATCTTAATAAATTTTATTGTTACTGTAAGATTTATTGTTATTTCACTGATTGTCATATAAAATTCACAACATTGCAGTATTGTCTTTCATTGAGTTTAATTCTTAGCTTTACTTATCTTAACTGTTACATTTATGACAATTATTATTTTTGTTAAAAGGTGGCACCACACTAATAGCATAGCTATCATGAGTTATATATCTAACACTCTCTCTAACCCACAATCAGCCCGCAACCAACCTGCAGGTGTAAAGGGTGCGCACAGATAGCAGTTTGAACTCATGACCTTTTGAACTTACTCTCTCACCATGGACTTGAACCACCAGCAGAGGTGGCCTAGGCGCTGTTTTACACAAGAACAACTGCACTAACCTGGGCTCATAACCTGTTAAAAGGTGGCACCACACTAATAGCATAGCTATCATGAGTTATATATCTAACAATTTTCTTTATATTCACAAATATCACTCTATAAGATACTCAATCTCTTATTCATAACTTTCATAAAGACTGTAGCAATATTAAGCTTGACATTTCTTAATCAGCTATAATAATGATTATGTTTCTTTTCATTTATAATATAATCATTACAACACTAGCTTTTACTTACATGATTCTATTAAGCAATTTAAAATGTCATTTTAAAGATCAATGAATCTGACTATTCTTCAACAAGAATGCAGACTGCAGAGATCATTTATAGAATTTAAGATTGTTATTAATGTTGTAAATTTAATTTTATACAGAACAGAGTGTAATCTTTTTTAAATAGAAGTTATATTACTGTAACTTATCATAAAGTCTTTAAGAGAGAGTGAAGCTGCTTTAAAGAATGAAAATTAAATAAATAAATCAATAATGATTTGATGCTTCTTATTGTAATTGTAGTTATTTTCATTAAGATACATCTTCATCAATATGTTGAAGTTATAGATTTGCAAAATCTTAATAAAGTCATTAACTTAAAATTCTAGATTCTGATGCTGATGATATATTAAATGCATAATTTATTTTAATTATTCATTTAAAGTGCTTCTGCTGTCAGCAAAGAAGAATGTGTGAGAAGTAACTGATGAAGAGAGATTGATTATTATAATAAGTCATTATAAAAGATTTATAAATATGTAATAAACTCTTAATTATATGATAAAGATCACAGTTAAAGAACTTATGCAGATCTGATGATGCAATTTTTAAGATTTTATAATGAAAAAAATGAATGATAAGAAGTCTAAAATGATATATAGATTTGAAATTAACTTAATAATTAAATCATTATAAATTAATTATCTTAATCTCTGCAAAGATAGTTTTTTTTCTCATTCAGTCTTCATACTATCTTAATGATTCAATCTTTAAATGTAAAAATTCTTTACATTTATATAGTTTAAATCTTACACAACTTATACATCTAAATTTACATTCTTAAGTTATGATCTCTATTTTATCTCTTATTAACATTTCATCTCTTCATTTTTAACTAAACAAATTGTATTCAAATTTACTCAGTTTCATTGAAGCACTTCAGCATATTTAATGAATTATATAAGTCTGCTTTAATAAAGTTTAATAAAGACTTACACTTTAAAGATAATAAAAGTCTTCAATGCATCTTACAATTCTTATTTATTCTTACAGAGTCTGTTTTTAAGCTTAGTTTCTTAAGTTAACTTTAAAGCTAAACTTCTTAAATGTGAGATTCTTAACAGATAGAATGAGTCAGTATTGAATTAATGAAAAGCAAAGTATATTTAAAAGTTTTAAGAAAATTAACTCAGAAAATTTCTTCTAGAAAACATAACAGATTATTTTTATTTCTTATTTAAATATTTCATTATACATGATTTCTTCAGAGAAGATTGAATCTAAATTATATTTATATAGTAGTAATTATATTTTTATTAAGTCAGCAGTTATGTTAGATATATAACTCATGATAGCTGTGCTATTAGTGTGATGTCATCTTTTAACAGATTATGAGCTCAGATTAATGCAGTTGTTCTTGCATAAAATGATGTCTAGATCATCTCTGCTGATAGTTTAAGTTCATAATGAGAAAGTAAGCTCAAAGATTACAAGTTTAAATCACTATCTGTGTGCATTCTTTACATCTGCAGGTCAGTTGTGGGCTGATTGTGAGTTAGAGAGAGTGTTAGATATATAACTTACAATAGCTGTACTATTAGTGTAGTGTCATCTTTTAACAAGTTAAATGCTTAATGATAGTTTTCTTTCATACTGTTATGATCAGTTTTCAATGTAAAGTCTTTAATGTTCAGAATCATTGCACTGTGCATCTTTAACACAACAGTATACTTTTTATTTAATTATTAATACATAGATAATGTTCATTAGTACAGATGCAGTCAAGATAAATAACACATTCAACAAGACTTAATATGTCTTGCTTAGCTATCTGTAAGATCTTTAGACTAAACTAGAAGATCAAAGTATCTTAAAATATCTATTGTAATTAAAAAGATTAAAATAAGTGCTGATGTCATTTTGAAGAGTTCTGTCTTATGACTTACTTTAAGCATTTATATACATTATTAATTCATTGTACTTCTCTGATTGCCTGAATATACACTATGTGAAGAATTTGATGTTGCTTAGTCAATTAGAAGTGTACATATCATCAATAGTATTGATGAATACTTTGTGCTTGAAATGTTGCAAGTAATTGACAGTAACAAAACTCATTGAGAATAAACTAACTTTTATGTAATATATAGCTGAATTTCTTAAACAAGTGAGACAGATAGTGCAGTCAAAGTCAATTTTCACATAATTGAGATATCAATGTCAGTGATATATACTATAAGAAACATAAACTTCATATTCATTTAAACATCTCATTTTTCTTCAGATACAATATAGTCACAATAACTGACTCAAAGAAGATGCAGTGACTAGTCTTAAAATCAATCATGTAATATTTAAAGTTGCTGCACATTGTGTTGAAGTCATGAAAAAGCAAATGATGATCAGCATAAGAGTCAAACTAAGTGTCTGACAAAGTGAGTCACTTATGAAGATGAGGGATAAAAGGTTCAGATTAAGAGAGCATGAATTATTGCAGTGAGCTGATATTGATGTTACTGTCAAGATCATATGATTCATGGTCTCTAGAACAAGACTTCTTGTCTGTGAGTCTCATTGAGTCAACAGATTTTTGATTGTCAAACAATGTGAATAACACTACTTATCTGAGTATTCACAATAGGTGATGGCTAGTCAAAGACTGTGAGCTTTCATACATGCATAGATCTGAATGTAGGTAAGTTCAGGTTACTTGATCAAAGTATGGCTATTTTGTCAGCGCTTTACATAGGCAGAAGAGTCATGCAGATCTTGAATTGTAATTGAGGCAGACAAATCAAGAGAACCTCAACCTTGGCCTCCTGCTCCACTTCTGGATGCTCATCAACTCGATTTTGCTGAGCTTCACTTCTGGCTCCCCACTCCTTCCCTCTGCTCCATTTCTGGTCCTTCGGGGTACAAATCAGGTCCCAAGCAGGCTCCAGTTCTAGATCCCTCACATCTACTCCGATTCTGGTTCCCCAGGCCACCATTCTGGTCCGTCCGCCTTGCTCTGTGCCTGGTCAAGCACTCCTAGGCTCAGTCTTCCAGTAGCGACGTTCATGCCTAGCTCTTTCAAAGGCAGGATCCCTACACTATCCTAGGGCACCACCTCCTGGGAGCTCGGTCATCTGGTAGCAATGCAATTTCCAAGCAAGCCAGGATCCACCATCCATCCTCCTTCCTGAGAGAAGTCTTTTGGGAGAACCGGCAGGCCATTTCATCGATGCTTGCGACAACGCCTGCGATGCTGAGAGTGCCCTCGCGGCTCCCAGGAGAGGGGTGCGTCACGTCTACACCGACAACCATTGTTTTCAAACTCAAAAGGATCCCCGTTTTGTTAGACGGAATCTGTTGATTGACCCCACCGCATTTTAGGTTCCACTCCAGAGCCAGGTTGGCCAGATATCGGGCCATAGCTTCGAGGCGACGGAGCAGACAGTGTTTAGTCCACAACTTTTGTCCGCGAGATATTTGATACTTGCGCACAGAAATTTCACATTTCATAGTATGGCCGATCAGCGAAGAACCACAGTTTGAAATCCATAGCGTCGACTCGCTGCTTGTTGCACATGTACTTGTTCCGTATCTTCACAATCTGAAGCTCTTTAGATAAACCATCGATAATTCGGCGCTGGAACTTCCCCCGGAAGCAATTAAGACTTTGCACAGATCTGACTTCTCTGACTTCAGACCTATACTTCTCGAGGGCATTCCAGTGAGAGACCTGCTCCGTTGAGTGTACTTTCCGCACCTCGTCCATCATTCTAGCCGTTATCCGCCCTGATGGGGTGTAATTGTGCACAGGTTTGACTTCAGTCATAAACTTGTCGACGGCACAAACGATGGGAACTTGCTCCGTCAAGCGAATTTGCTGCACATTGTCCAACAT
>JAABVA010003245.1_pt1 | contig 15623 bp, 16 predicted proteins | sample 5560331 | NCBI WGS metagenome assembly JAABVA01 (sample SAMN12812661, study PRJNA571458) | rock metagenome | isolation source: Antarctica rocks | place: Antarctica: Victoria Land, Mt New Zealand sud | collected 2016-01-07 | reverse complement strand
GCGACGGCCGCATCGAAGGCCAGCTGCGGCGCGGGAAACACCGCCATCACCCCGTCCCCCAGCCGCTTCACCACCCGGCCACGGCGCGCGAGTATCGGCGGCTCCACCGCAGCCGCAACCTCGCGCAACACGTGCAGAGCCTCCTCGTCACCGGCCCGTAGCGCCCACGAGGAGAACCCGACCAAATCGGTGAACAGCACGGTGACCTCCTGCTCACCCTTGCCTCGACCGGCCCGCTCCGCCAGCGAATGCCACACCTGCAGCACGCTGAGGCCCGCTTCGCGCGACGCCCGGGGTTGTTCGTCGAACAGCCGGTCGGCGATCCGCGCCACCGTGGAGGCGCTGCCCTTACCGGCGACCGAGAGCGGGTCGCCGAAGCCAGGGTCTCCCGGCATCGCCTTGCGGAACCGGCGCACCAGGCTCACCGCGCCCGGGTGGCGATCGAACTCCCGCACCCCCGAGACGACGCGCGTCGCTGCCAGGCGCGCGCTGCCCGTTCGTGACTCCACCGGGAAAACCTATCTGATCGCAACACTCGGACGAGCGTCCATTGTGCTGGTCCGGAGCTGAGCCAGCCGAACGATATAGTCGCAAGGGTGACCGAGTATCGCATCGACGAGCTGGCCCGCCTGGCCGGAACCACGGTGCGGAACGTGCGGGTCTACCAGGACCGGGGCCTGCTGCCCGGGCCGCGCAAGCAAGGCCGCACCGGCTGGTACTCCGAGTCGCACCTGGAACGGTTGAAGCTCATCGGACGGCTGCTCGATCGCGGCTACACCTTCGCCACCATCGGGGAGTTACTCCTCGGCCTGCAGCAGGGCTGGCGCGTCGAGGATCTTCTCGGCTTGGAGGAGGGGATCGCCCAGCCATGGACCGATGAGCGACCCGTCAAGATGTCCCTCAGCCAGTTGCGGAAGATGTTCGGCAAGCAGGCGACCAAGCCGGTGGTCCAACGCGCCTGCGAGATCGGGGTACTGACCCGAGCCGGCACGTCCTTCATGGCCAACAGTCCCCGGTTGCTCGCCGCCGGCAAGGATCTGGTCGCCGCCGGGATACCGATGTCGGCGGTGCTGGAGCTGGCCGAGGCCTTGCAGCGGGACATGGCGACGGTGGCCGACCGCTTCGTCGAGGTGGTCGCGGATCACGTGCTGCCGGCCGAGGGCGAAGCCGTGGCGCCGTCGAGCGAGCAGATCAGCGAGATCGCCGCACTGATCCACCAATTGCGCCCACACGCGGCCCAGGCCGTGGACGCGACCTTCAGCGTGGCGATGAAGGAGGCGATGGCCACAGCTTTCGACCGGGCGGCAATTCGCCTGACCGGCAGCCGGGCCACCGCGGCACCCGAGTCGGCGCACGGTTAGCCGAGCGCACCTCGGGATCAACAGCCCGCGAAGTCAGGTGACGGGCTGGGAAGCGACCTTCTCCAGCTTCTCGTTCACTGCCTGCAGCTCGTCGACCATCGTCGCCATCCGCTCGGCGTTGAGCTGGCGCAGCTCGCTGAGTACTTCCGCCAGCAGCTCGTTGGTGTGCGCGAGCGACTTCTTCATGTCCTCCATCGAGTTCTTCAGCTGGCCAATACCTGCCACGTCACCCAGCATGGGCGTCTCCTTTTCGTCGACACGTCGCCGAGTTACTCCAGCGTCAAGCTCGGGAGAGTAGACCCGCGGTGGCAACCTTGTCCACGTCCAGTGTCACGATGGGCGGTGACAATCGGGTGACGATGCGGGCTCGTAGGGTCACTACGGCGGTTTTCGCGAGGACGGGAGCTTCGGTATGCGCAGGACGACGGCGTTGGTGGGCACGGCGGCCGGTGCGGCAACCGGCGCAGGGCTGTGGCTTTCCCGCGCGCGGGCGGATGCCGCTGCGGTGCGGGCCGCCCCGCCGCCCTCCGAACCTTGCGCGAGCAGCGACATCGGTACCGCAGCGATTCCGGTCATGCAGCAAAGTATGGACTATAAGAGAACGTAAGTAACAGATAGATGAGTCGGCTGGTGTCGCTTTGTGACGTCTGCGCCGCTGCACCGGCGACCGCCCGCAGCCGGGTAGCATCAGCCTGGCATGACGACAGGCAGCGAACTGGGACTGTTGCGCCTCGTGGCGCAGCGCATCGCCGGTGCCGGCTGTACCACCGCGGGCGAGGCCGTCCGCTGGATGGGCGCCCTCCAGGCGCAGGACTACCGGGGTGCGCTCGCCTCGGTGGCGCTGCGGACTAGGAATCGAACCGTCGACGCCGTCGAAGGCGGCTTGACCGCCGGGGAGTTCGTGCGGTCCTGGCCCAGGCGCGGCACCCTGCACCTGGTTGCCGCCGAAGACCTGGGGTGGATGCTGGAGCTCACGGCCCCGCGAATGCTGGCCTCGACCACGACGCGCCGGGCCCAGCTGGATTTGGACGCCCCCGCGGTGGAGTTGGCCCGCGAGGTGGCGGTGCAGGTTCTGCAGGGCGGTCGTCAGCTCCGGCGCAAGGAGCTGTTCGCCGAATGGGAGGCGGCGGGCCTGGCGACGACGGGCCAGCGCGGCTATCACCTGCTGTACCACTTGGCGCAGACGACGACCGTGTGCTTCGGGCCGGTTCGGGGCGGCGAGCAGCTGCTGGTCGGAGTCGAGGAGTGGATTCGGCGTCCGCGGCGGCTCGAGCGCGAGGAGGCCTTGGGCGAGTGGGCCGTGCGGTACTTCCGCAGCCACGGCCCGGCGACCGTCAAGGACTTCACCCGCTGGACCAACCTCCTGGCGGTCGACGTCCGCGCCGGCGTGGCCCTGGCCCGACCTCAACTGGCGTCGATCACCGTCGACAACACCGAATACTTGATGGACCCGCGCACGCCCGAGTTGCTCGACGCGTGCCGGCGACGGGCTCGGGGTGTTCTTCTGCTGCCCGGCTTCGACGAGTTCATCCTGGGCTATCAGGACCGTTCCGCGGTGCTGCCCGCGGAATTCGCGGCCCACATCGTGCCCGGCGGCAACGGCATGTTCCGCCCGACCGTCATCAGCAAGGGCCGGGTGGTCGGCACCTGGAAGCACGCCGGAAGTGGGGCGCGTCGGGGGGTGGACGCGACGCCGTTCACCACCTTCTCCGACCCGCTCGCCAAAGCCATCGTCCGGGCGCATGCTGCGCTGCCGTAGCGGGTGAGAGGCTTCCGTCTGCCGGACCGCAACCCAAGGAGTGTGCACATGCGGAGACTCGACGCGTCCGTCATTGGACTGACTGCCCTCTACCTGGTGTCGCAGGCCTTCATCGGCCGTCGCCTCGGACCGGTCGCCAAGGACGCGTTACGGCTGTAGACGACCACCTCAGCGGCCACGTTCCGACACATCGTGGAGAGCTGGGACGACGCCGAACTGGCGCGCTACCGCTCGCATCTGGCGCCGGACATGGTCCATCCGCTGATCTACGGGGCCAGTCTGACCGTGACTGCCGTCAAGCTCGACGAGTTGCAGCCGCTGCCGCCGAGGCTGCGCCGCGCCTTGCTGATAGCGCCATGGTTCGCGGCGGCCGCGGACTACGCCGAGAATTTCGCCCACCTCTACCTGTTGGACCACCGGGAGAAGATCACGCCGGCGGCGATCCGAACCACCGGAACGATCACAACACCAAGTGGGCCTTGGCCGCAGCGTGCGTGGCCACGCTGCTTGGCGGTTACGCACAGGTGGGACGGCGGCAGATCCTGCGTTGAGGCGCTGCGTCGGGTTCGCCGGGGCAACGCTCGGTGTGTCAGCAGTGTCTCAGTCGGTTCGCCGGGGTCTGGCCCCATAATGGTGGGCAATGAGTACTGCACCCGACGCCAGTCTGCGGTCCACAGCCGATGCATCCGTGCCGAGCAGTCCAAGGCTGCCGGTCCGCACCGCGTTGGCCGTGCGCGCCGGTCGGGCTACTGCCTGGTTGTCCCGGCGGACCGGTCGCGGTGCCGGCGGCATCATCGGCGGCCGGGTGACGTTGGCGCTGGACCCGGAGGCGCTGCGCCGGCTCACCGCCGGGCGCCGGGTCGTCATCGTCACCGGCACGAACGGAAAGACGACGACCACTGCGATGACCGCCTTGATCTTGCGGCAGCTGGGCGAGGTGGCCACGAACTCCGAGGGCGCCAACATGCCCGACGGCCTGGTGGCCGCCCTGTGCGCCGCGCCCCGCGCGCCCTTCGCCGTGCTGGAGGTCGACGAGCCCTATGTTCCCGCCGTCATCGACACCACCGACCCCGACGCCCTCATCCTGCTGAACTTCAGCCGGGACCAGCTCGACCGCGTCGGCGAGGTGAGCCACCTCGAGGCCAAGCTGCGGGCCGCCCTGGGACGGCACCCCTCCTGCACGGTCGTCGCCAACGCCGACGATCCCGTGGTGGTCTCCGCCACCGGGGAGGCGAATCCGGTGGAGTGGGTGACCGGCGAGGCCCTGTGGCTGCACGACTCCACCACCTGCCCGCGCTGCGCGAGGGTGCTGGCCCGCAACGGCCGGGACTGGAGCTGCGCCTGCGGGCTGCGGCGGCCCGAAGCGGGGTGGAGCGTGGACGCCACCGAGCTGCGCCGCGCCGACGGCACCGCGGTGCCCCTACTGGTGCAGCTGCCCGGCCGGTTCAACCGGTCCAATGCGGCCATGGCCATCGCCGCGGCCGCCGCGCTGGGCTCCGAGGTCGACCATGCCATCGCCTCCGTGGCGACCATGGGTCAGGTCAGCGGCCGCTACAGCACGGTGGTGCTGGACGGGCGCGAGCTCCGCTTCCTGCTGGCCAAGAACCCGGCGGGCGCCACCGAGACGCTGCACATGCTCGGCGAGACCGACACCCCCGTGGTGGTCGCTATCAACGGCAGGGAAGCCGACGGACGAGACCTGTCCTGGCTGTGGGACGTGCCCTTCGAAGAACTCACCGGACGCGTGGTCGTCGCCACCGGCGAACGCTGCCAGGACCTCTCCGTGCGGCTGAGCTACGCCGGCGTCGAGCACGAGACGGTGCCGCGTTACCGCGACGCGCTGCGCAGCGCACCGGTCGGCAAGGTGGACGTCCTGGCCAACTACACGGCCTTTCGAGACCTGGTAGCGGAGGTGCGCGATGTTGACTAGTTCTGGGCCCACTGACTCAGCAGTGACCATCGCCCTGCTGTACCCGAGCCTGCTCGGCACCTACGGCGACCGCGGCAACGCGCAGGTGCTGGCGCGGCGCCTGGAGTGGCGCGGCATCCCGGCGCGGGTGCTCGAGGTGGACCTGGACGACGACATACCCGAACAGTGCGACATCTACCTGCTCGGCGGCGGCGAGGACGGCCCTGGGCGGACCGCGGCGGCGTTGCTGGCCAAACAACCGGCGTTGCCTCGCGCCGTCGACGCCGGCCGGCCGGTGCTCGCGGTGTGCGCGGGCATGCAACTCATGGGACATCACGTCGGTGAGGCCGAGGGCGGCTACCGGGGGCTGGGACTGCTGGACGTCACCACCACGATCACCGCGCCCACCCGCACCATCGGCGAGCTCACCATCCGTCCCGACGGCGACTGGTCGGACGAGCTCATCACCGGCTTCGAGAATCACCGGGGGTCGACCAGCATCGGTCCCGACGCGCAGCCCCTGGGCCGGGTGCTGCACGGCGTGGGCAACGGTGCGGGGGCTCCGGTGGAGGGTGCCTGCGCCGGACGCATCATCGCCACGTACATGCACGGCCCGGTGCTGGCCCGCAATCCGGCGCTCGCCGACCGGCTGCTCAGCTGGGCGGTGGGTACGGAGCTGGAGCCGCTGCCGATGGCCAACATCGCGGCACTGCGGCGGGAGCGCCTGCTCGCCGCCCGCTGAGCGCAGAAACCGGTTCCTCGGGCGTCGGACGGCACAATGAGCCGATGAGCACCGCCCCGGACGTCATCGTGGTCGGTGGTGGCTCCTGCGGCTCGGTGCTCGCCGCCCGCCTGAGCGAGCACCCAGCACGGCAGGTGCTGCTGCTGGAAGCCGGCCCGCGCTACGCCGGGATCGACGACTACCCATCGCAGGCGTTGGAGCTCGGGGTACTCCCGGTCGGCGCCGGCAGCCGCCGCGTCTGGAACTACCCGGCAACGCTGGCCGACGAACACGCTGCGGTGGCGGTGCCCGGGCGTGGACTCGGCGGCTCCGGGGCGGTGAACGGCGGATACTTCGTGCGGGCGACGCCACAGGACCTCGACGGGTGGGGCAGCCCGCTGTGGACCTACGAGCAGACCCTGCCGTTCTTCCGGGCGAGCGAGACCGACCTGGACTACCAGGATCGCTGGCACGGCAGCGCGGGCCCGGTCCCGGTGCGCAGGGAGGCGCCGGAGGCGTTGACCGCGCTCAGTCACGGTTTCGCGCAGGCCTGCAGTGACGTCGGATGTGTGGCGGAACCGGACAAGAACGCCCCGGGCAGTGCGGGCATCGGGCCGGTGCCCCTCAACGCCCGCGGCGCCCGGCGGATCGGGCCGGCCGTGGCGTACCTGCTTCCGGTCCTGAGCCGACCGAACCTGACGGTCCGCGGGTCGACGATGGTCCGGCGGGTCGTGCTGGCCGGCGGTCGTGCCGTGGGCGTGGAGGTGGACGGCCCGGGTGGTCCGGGTGGTCCGGGTGGTCCGGGTGGTCCGGGTGGTCCGGGTGGTCCGGGTGGTCCGGGTGGTCCGGAGATGATCGCGGCGGACCAGGTCGTGTTGTGTGCCGGCGGCATCGGCACTCCCCTGCTGCTGCTGCATTCCGGGATGGGGCCGCCCAGGCAGCTGCATGCGCTCGGGATCGAGCCTTCCCATGATCTGCCCGGGGTGGGACACGCGTTCAACGACCATCCCGAAGTGGCGGTGCCCTACCTCCCGCTGCGTGAGCTACCGCTGGGTAGACCGGCCCTCCAAATGGTGCTGAACACGCCCGAGCAGCTGGAGCTGCGCCCCTATACGGCGTCCTTCACCGACCTGATTCCCGGTACGCCCCCGCTGCCTCCGCAGCTCGGCGTGGCGCTGATGCAGCCGCGCAGCCGGGGATCGATCCGGCTGCGCAGTTCCGATCCCCGCGTCCCGCCCGCGCTGGAGCACCGCTACCTGCAGAGCGAGCACGACCGTTCGGCGCTGCGGCACGGGGTCGAGCAGGCCCTGGAGCTGTTCGCCCGGCCTGCCCTGCGGGGACTGGGCCGGCCGCTGGACGTCGAGGCGACGGATGCCTGGGTTCTCGCCCACCTCGGCACCTCGCAGCATCTGTGCGGCAGCTGCCGGATGGGACCGGATTCCGACGAGTTCGCGGTCGTCGACGACCGCCTGCGGGTCCGCGGCGTGGACGGACTGCGGATCGTCGACACCTCGGTCATTCCGCGGGTACCCAGCCGTGGACCCCACGCCACTGCGGTGATGCTCGCCGAACGCGCGGCCGCCCTGCTGTCGTAAATGGCCCCGTGTAGGGTATGCACACCTGCGCATGATTGCACATAGATTTCTGCACGCGGAGGTGCGCCGTGGGTGACGCGCATTCCGGACACGACCATAAGGTCGCCGACAATGCCGACCAGCGCTACCTGGCCATCGCACTGGGCCTGATCCTCGTGTTCCTGGTCGTGGAGGTTGTCGTCGCTGTCACCTCCGGGTCACTGGCGCTGCTTGCCGACGCCGGGCACATGCTCACCGACGCCGGTGCGATCGCCGCGGCGATCTGGGCGCTGCGGCTGGCCCGGCGACCGGCCAGGGACGCGTGGACCTTCGGGTTCAAGCGCGCCGAAATCCTCTCCGCCGCGATCAACGGCGTCACACTGCTCGTGGTCGCCGTGCTCATCGCGGTGGAGTCGGTGAACCGACTCCTGGACCCCCCGCCCGTTGCCGGGCTGCCGGTGCTGGTGGTGGCGCTGCTCGGTGTCGCGGTGAACATCGCGGCGGCCTGGGTGCTGGCCAAGGCCAATCGCTCCCGCCTCAACGTGGAGGGCGCCTTCCAGCACATTGTCACCGACCTCTACGCCTTCCTCGCCACCGTGATCGCCGGAGTGCTCATCCTGGCGACGGGCTATGTCCGGGCCGACGCACTCGCCTCACTGGTGGTGGTGGCGCTGATGCTGTGGGCGTCCTGGGGGCTGCTGCGTGACTCCGGACGCGTGCTGCTGGAAGCGGCGCCCGAGCATGTGGATCTGCCCGAGTTGCGGGCCCACCTGTTGAACATCGAGCACGTCACCGATGTGCACGACCTGCACGCCTGGACCGTCACCTCGGACCTGCCTGCGCTCAGCGCGCACATCGTGGTGACGGACGGCTGCTTCGACAGCGGGCACTGCCCGCAGATCCTCGATCGGCTGCAGGCGTGTCTGAGCGGACACTTCGACGTCGAGCACTCCACCTTCCAGCTGGAACCGGCCGGCCACGCCGAGCACGAGGACGGTGCGCACGCCTGAGGCCGAGTCAGCGAACGGCAACGCCGGCCGACGCCGGGGGCAGCGAAGTGCGGGCACCGAGCCGCCGCACCGCCACCGCACCCAGGGCAGCAGTCAGCAGGCAGGCCGCCGCGCCGAGTACAAGGCCGGCTCGACCACCGAACTCCTGGCTCACCGCGCCGGCGATCGGACCACCGATCGGCGTCGAGCCGAGGAAGGCGACCATCCACAGCGCCATGACCCGGCCGCGCATGTGCGGGGCGGCTTCCAGCTGCAGGGTGCTGTTGCCTTTGGACAACACGGACACGCTAGCCGCGCCGACCAGGGTCATCGCCACCAGCTCCACCGCCAGGTTGGGCGCGAGCGCCGCGCCGAGAATCACCACCCCGAAGACGGCGGTGGCGCCGACCAGCGAGCGCAGGCCGGTGGTGCCCTTGGCGGCCACATAGAGTCCGCCCACGACGGCGCCGACACCCATCGCCCCGGTCATGAAACCGTAGGTCTGCGCGTTCCCAGCGAAGCTCTGCTGGGCCAGCACCGGCAACACCACCTGGAACTCGTAGGCCAGGCAGCCGACGAGCCCCATCATCAACAGCGGGATCGCCAAGGTCGGTGTGCGCCGCACGTAGGACAGGCCCTCGCGAAGCTGTCCCCGGGACCGGGTGGTGGGGATCGAGCGGTCCAGGGCGCGGACGTCCAGGCGCAGCAGGGAGATGATGACGGCAAGGAAGCTCAGCCCGTTGAGCAGGAAGCACAGCCCGATGCCGCCGGTAACGATGATGATTCCGGCGATGGACGGCCCGACGGCGCGGGCGGTGTTCACCAGCACAGAGTTGAGGCTCACCGCGTTGCGCAGATCCTTCGGCCCCACCATCTCCAGCACGAACGCCTGCCTGGCCGGGTTCTCGAAGCAGTTGTTCATCCCCAGCAGTAGAGCCAGCAGGTACACCTGCCACAGCTGCACCCGGTCGGTGATGGTCAGCAGCCCGAGCACGAGCGCCAGCACGCCCATCATCGTCTGTAGGCCGATCATCAGGCGCCGCTTGTCCACCCGGTCGGCCACCACCCCGCCGTAGGGCCCGAGCAGCAGGATCGGCAGCGTCTGCAGGGCTACCACCAGTCCCAATGCGGTGCCCGATCCGGTGAGCTCGAGCACCAGCCAGGACTGGGCGATGCTCTGCATCCAGGTGCCGATCAGCGACACCGCTTGCCCGGAGAAGTACGTGCGGTAGTTGGGGTTGCTCAGCGAGGCGAAGGTCTGGCGTCCGAGGGCGCGGGCAGCGCTCACGGTGCGGGCGTGCTTCCGACGACCTCGAGCAGGGCCTCCAGTGCCGGAGCCGCGGCCAGCAAAGCATTGCGCTGCTCGGTGGGCAGGGCCTCGAGTCGCTCGGCCAGCAGTCGGGTCCGCTCGGCGCGGATCCGCAGATGCAGATCCATCCCGACCTCGGTCACCTGCACGCGCGCCGCCCGCCGATCCACGGGGTCGGTAAGCCGCTGCAGGTAGCCCGCGTCATCCAACTTGCCAACGATGCGGGAGAGCATGGTCGGGTTGATGCCCTCGATCTCGGCCAGCTCACCGAGACCCAGGGGCCCCAGGCGGGCGGTGGAGCCGAGCACGGACAATTGGGTTCGGGTCAGGCCTTCCTCGGCGGAATTCCGGTCCAGCCAACGCGACGTACGCCCGAGAGCCGTCCGCAACCGCGCCACGTCTTCCCGGTCCACGCTCGTCATCGCCGGCTCCCTCCTATCTATTTACCTGCCAACAAGCATATACTTCGGGCGACCTATCCGCGAGGTGCAAGGAGTTCTGGTGACCGATGCCCAGCCGAGCAAGCCGGTGCAGCGGGCGCGCACGCCGATCAGCACGCGAGTGCGGCAGGCCAGCCGATTGAGTCCCAACGTGGTGCGGCTGGTGCTCAGCGGTGCCGGGTTGCGCGGGTTTCCGGTCGGTGACTACACCGACCATTACGTCAAGCTGCTCTTTCCGCCCGACGGCGCCGACTACGGCATGCCCTTCGACACCGAGCAGGTGCGGGAACAGCGGCCCAAGGTCCAATGGCCGTGCACCCGCACCTTCACCGTGCGCGACCCTGACGCCGAGCTAGGGGAGCTGACGATCGATTTCGTGGTGCACGGAACCACCGGGATCGCCGGGCCGTGGGCGGCGCAGGCGGCACCCGGGGACGAGATCCAACTGCTGGGACCCGGGGGCGGCTATGCACCCGATGCCGCGGCGGACTGGTACCTGTTCGTCGGCGACGCGAGCGCGCTGCCCGCCATCGCCGTCTCCTTGGCGCAGGTGCCCGCGGGAAAAAAGGCCCTCGTGCTCGTGGAGGTCGACGACCTTCGGGACCGCCAAGAGCTGCCCACGGCCGCCGATGCGGACGTCCGCTGGGCCCACCGGGTCGATGGTGCACAGGGGCTGCTGGATGCGGTACAGGCGTTGGACTTCCCGAACGGGGCGGTGGATGCCTTCGTGCACGGCGAGGCCGGCGCGGTGCGGGCCGTCCGTCGGCACCTGCTTGCCGAGCGCGGCGTACCGCGTGAGGCCCTGTCGGCTTCGGGCTACTGGAAGCGCGGCCGCACCGACGAGGGCTGGCGTGCGGAGAAGCCGGAGTGGAAGCGCCTGGTGGCCCTCGACGCGGGCTGAGCGGGAACCGGCGGTATAAGTACGGCATGGCTTGCACGGCGTCCGAGGACTGGGAGGGCTCGCCGCCGCCGTCGATGGCGCAGCCGGGACTGCTGCGGGTGCCGCCGGCGACCCCGCGCGGCGCCCGGACCAGGGCCGCGCTGGTGCAGGCGGCGCGAACGGTGTTCGAGCGCGCTGGCTACCTGGATACCCGACTGACCGACATCACCACCGAAGCGCAGTGTTCGACCGGCTCGTTCTACACCTACTTCAAGAACAAAGAAGAGATCTTCGCCGCGGTGCTGGAGATCGCGCAGGAAGACATGATGCACCCCGGCATGGACCGGGTTACGGACACCGACGACCCCTACGCCGTGCTCGAGGCGAGCAATCGCGCATACCTCGAGGCCTACCGGCGCAACGCCAGGCTGATGGCCCTACTCGAACAGGTCGCCAGCATCGACCCGGCTTTTCGGGAGCTGCGCCGGCGCCGAGGCGAGGCCTTTGTCCGCCGCAACGCCCGGGGCATCGCCGACCTGCAGCAGCGCGGAATCGCCGATCCCGAGGTCGATCCGATGCTGGCGTCCCGTGCCCTCTCGGCGATGGTCAGCCGGGTTGCCTACGGCATGTTCGCCATGAACGAGGGCGACGAAAACGGTCAGCCGGTCGGCTTCGACGACATCGTCTACACGGTCACCCGCATCTGGGCGAACGGTCTTCGGATCGCCGGCGCCCCACCCGCTACACCGGGGTAAGCGCCGAGACCAGCCAGCGGTCGCCGACCTTGTCCATGGCGAGGGTCACCCGGCTGCCAGACTGGGAGGGCTCCGGGGCGCTCTTGGTCGTGGTGGTCTGATTGATGAACAGCAGCGTCACCACGTGCGTGGGACTCGCCGATTCCACCGCCGCACCCACCACGACCGCCTTGGTGGTGATGCTCTGATCGCGGGCGGCCGGAGCCACCACCGTGGTGGTGAGCTTGGTGTAGTCGTCCAGGAACGGCCCGGTGATGTTCTCCCGCGCCTTCTTCAGCTCGTCGTCCACCGTGCGGTAGTCGTAGGACAACAAGGCGACCGCGTCCGCACTCGCCGATCGCACCGCGTCGGTGCGGGCCTGCTCCACCGCGTGGGACGTCAGTTGCGGGTGCAGCGGCCAGCCGGTGGTGCGTTGGGCGAGCAGCACAGCGACGGTGACCAGCAGGGCAATGACCACGAAGACGTACCCGCCGGCGATCAGCCAGGCCGAGCGGCGACCCTCGACTCGCGGCGAGGCAGGCGCGCTGGTGGATTCGGGTCCGGTGGTGGGTTCGGGGGCAGCCGGGGACTCCTGCGGCCTAGCGTCGGCGTCCGGCTCCGACGTCGCCGTTTCCTGCTCGTCGATCGAGCGGTTGCGCTGAGAAATGTTCACGGCACGAACTCCACATTCGAGACGGTCATCCGGCCGTCGGTATCCGTCACGGTCACCCGTAGGCGGTAGCTGCGTTCCTCACCCTGCGGCGCGGAGGAGTTGCTGACCTTGGCCGTCGAGGCGACGAGCACGACAGCGGTATTGCCGTCCAACTTCTCCAGTCCGGCGGCGAGGACCTTGCCTTCGGAGTTCACCTGCGCCTTCTGCACCACCTGGATGTAGGAATCTTTACGGCCACCGAAGTCCTGGGCGAACGACCCACTCGCTCCGTCCAGCAGATGCTGCACGTCCTCCGGCGCGGTCGCGTAGCGCACCGTCGTCAAGTTCAGTACGCCTTGCCGAGCGGTCTGCACGAAGGCGCCTCGCCGCCCGTCGAGCCCGTCGGGAGTCGTCGACAGCGCGAGCAATACCACGGCGGCCCCCAGCGCCACCACCAGCAGCACCGCGGCGGCGGCGGTCGACCAGCGCAGCCACCGGCCGCGCGAGCCGAGCGCGGGGGTGCCGGTGTCCTCGGCGGCGATGTCCTTGGTGGCGGGAGCGTCCTGGGTACCGGGAGCGTCCTCGGTGGCCGCGTCGGCGCTTTGCTTCGCGGAGTCGGAGGGCCGCTTGCTGGGGGGTCGGCGTCTTCCTCTCCGTGGCGGCAGGGGGCCCAGGGGTCTCGGGTGCCTTCGACGCAGCCGCGGGCTCGGTCGACGGATCCGCACCGGGCTTGAGCTCGGCAGGTCCGGCGGCCCTGGTGGCTCGTCTGCGGGTTCGTTGCTCTCTCACGTGCTCCGTGTCACTGGTGCCCCGATCCTGTCGGTGCCGTCAACAGCTGTTGCCACGTCATCCCAGGGCCGTGCACGCTGCCCTGCGCCACGTCGGTCTGGGTGTAATTCTTCCCATCGGTCCCAACATACGTCCCGGAACCGGGGTCATAGGGCCGCGCGCTGGTCACCGAACTGGGGGTGGGTTGGCTGGCCGGCCCGGGGTCGGCCGCCGGCGGGGACACCGATTGTGCGGTCACCGGCTGCGGCGGACCCAGCACCGGATTCGTCCCCAAGGGCACATATCCCTTCGGATCCCGGCACAACTCGGGCGTCGGTGCCCGCTTTCCGGGCACCTCGACACAGGGAAGGTTACGCGCGCCACGGACCGCGCTGACGTCGTTCTGCGGGATCTTGCAGAACAGCCCCGCCGGGGTCTCCGGGATGCTGAAGTCGGTCGGCGGGCGCCGTTCGTCGGGAGAGAGGAAGCCGGTGGTGCAGGGCGGCGGCTGGTTGATGTTGAGCTGAAAGTCCAGAAAGGCGCTCCCGGTGCCGGCCTTGGGTAGCACCACGGACTCCAGCGCGGCGGTCAGCGGCGGATAGATGACCAGCACCTGCTCCAGGGCCGCGTTGTAGGTCACGCCCACCTGGCCGACGCTGGTGAGGTTGGCGAGCAGGATCGGCAGGGTGGGACGCAGGTCCTGGAACAGGCCGGTGGCCTGCTGCGCGAATGGCTGCCCGCGCACCAGCAGGGAACGCAACTCCGGGTCGCTGCGCCGCAGCTGGTCGGTGAACGTCGCCAGGTTGGTCGTCCACGCCCGGATGGCATCGCTGGTCACGATCTGGGTGTCCAGCAGGGGTCCCACCTGGTCGAAGAGCGCCTTGGTCGGTTCGATGTTCTCCTGCGCCACCTGTAGGAACAGTCGGGTGTTGTCCAGTAACCGTTGCAGGTCAGGCGCCGATCCGTTGAACGCGGTGAAGGACTCGTCGACCACCGTCTTGAACTTGCCCGGGGGAATGCTGGCGAGCAGGGCGTTGGCCTGGTCGAGGATGGGACCGATCTGCATGGGTACCGACGCCCGGCTCTGCGGAATCACGGCCGCGTCGGCCAGGTACGGTCCGCCGCCGTGGCGGGGCAGCAGATCGACGTATTGTTCACCGATCGCGGACACGCTCTTCACCTGCACGTCGAGGTCGGCTGGGATTTCCTCGCCGCCGTCGATTGACAACTCCACGTCCACCCCGGCCGGGGTGAGCCGCACCTGGGACACCTTGCCGATGGTCTTGCCGCGATAGGTGACGTTCGCGAACCGGTACAGGCCACCGGCCGCGGGAAGTTGCACTGTCACCGTCTGCTGTCCGACGCCGACGAGCGCGGGCAACCGGATGTAGTGCAGTGCCATCACGGATACACCGATCACGGTGAGCACGGAGAAGATCGCCAGCTGGATGCGGACGAAGCGGGTCATCATCATCGTCCGCCCCCCGGCGGTGGAGTCTGGTTCTGCGGCGGGGTGTGCAGCGGCGCCTGCAGAGGGTCGGCGGCCTTGGTGCCCTGGCCGGCGTTCTGCTGCAGGGTCTGCTGCAGCGAGGTCAGCTGCCCGGCCAACGGGGTGCCCCTGAGCAGCGCCGAGTCGAGGCGGGCCAGCGTCAGGTCCACGGTGACCCCGAGATTGGCGTAATCGCCGCGGAACGCGTTCTTGAAGGAGTTCATCGGGAAGGGGAACGTGCCCAGCACACTGAGGCTCTGCGTCAGGTCCTGCCCGGAATCGGCCAGCCCGGACAGGGTCGGAGCCAGGTTGTTCAGGTTCGCGATCAAGTCTTCCTTGGTGCTGGTGACCACCTTCGTGGCCACGTCGCCGAGCTTGCCCAGGGAGACCAAGGCGTTGACGAGGTCAGCGCGTTGCTGGTTGAGCACGGCCAGGGCCGGCTCGATGCCGTCGATCGCGCTGGCCAGCACCTGGGAGGTTGCTCCCGCTTGAAACGCCGCTACTTTGTGACTTGGCGCATAGTAACTAGAACACGTTACAAATCAAAGGGGCTCAGCGGGGCGCACTGCGGAAGATCTCTCCGGTCTGCCCAACGCCGCACGCCGAAGATGGGTGCGCAGCCGTGCGCCCGTCACGGGCGGCACGGGCTCCGTTACCGAGCGCGTTGCCCGGAGGGGCTGCCCGGCGCTGCAAGGGCAGCGCCCGCGGCCGGGCGTACCGGCTCAGAGACCGTCGACGAGTACCAGTAGCCCAGCAGCATCGCCGCCAGTGCTCCCAGCGCCAGTACCGCGGACGGAACGGGATTGGCGCTGATCCAGGCGGTGCCGTAGCGGACGCCGACCAGCAGGGTGCCGACCACCACGGCGCCGAATGCCACCAGCTGCCTGCGCTCGCGGCCCCAGCCACACACCCGGGAGCGCATCGCTGCCTCGATGGTGAGCGCGAACACCGCACCCACCACGAGATCGACGCCGTAGTGGTAGCCGAACCCGAGGGTGGCGGCAAGCGTGCCCAGCAGCCAGATGGTGCCGAGCCTGC
>JAABVA010003244.1_pt1 | contig 15623 bp, 18 predicted proteins | sample 5560331 | NCBI WGS metagenome assembly JAABVA01 (sample SAMN12812661, study PRJNA571458) | rock metagenome | isolation source: Antarctica rocks | place: Antarctica: Victoria Land, Mt New Zealand sud | collected 2016-01-07 | reverse complement strand
CGTGTCGGCTGCGGGTTCGCCAACCAAGCCAACTACGAACGCCGTATCCTCGCCTACGCGACCGCACGGGACGCGGCGTGACCAGCCAGCACAACGTCACCGCTCACCCGGAACCACGGAGAGCCGATAATCTCCTGTATCGGCCGGCCAGTACTCACCGTCTCCACATCTAAGTCAAGGAGAGCGTTCCAGGAGACGGTAAATTACTTTGGAAGACTGGGCGTTGATTCGCAGGTTGCATGTGCGAGCGGGTGCCGCAGGCGCAGATTGCTCGGCAGTTGGGGATTTCGAGGAAAACGGTGGCCAAGGCGATCGCTTCGAGCGGCCCGCCGTCGTATGCCCGGGCGCGCACAGAGAGCTAGCTCATCCGCGTTTTAATCGGCCGCGGATTTCGCAGTGATGGCACGCTGAGGGGTGTCTGAGCTGGGGAACAACCGTTTGGCGTGAGCCAGCATTGACGATGTCCCGCTGTACGCCCCGAGCACGCCGTCGGGACGAAAGACCATGATGAGGACGACAAGCACGCCATAGATCTCGAGCCGATAGGTGCCGAACGTCTGGTTGACAGCTGGCAGCAGGCCGAGGACGAGCGTGCCGAGCAGTGCGCCGGCGATGCGCTGGCTGCCGCCGATCGTCAAGTACACCAGCAGGACCAGCGACACCGACACTGACAGGTCATCTGGCGTCACGAAGCCTAAATAGCCGATCTTGAGTGCGCCCGAGAGGGCGGCGATACCCGAGCCGATCGCGAACGCGCGGGCGTGGATGAGTGTGACGTTGATGCCTAGGCCGCGGGCCGCTATCGGGTCGTCGCGGACGACGCGACTAGCACGTCCCCACCGCGATTGGTCGTAGCCGAACACCAGAAGGACCACCACCACCAAGACAACTAGCACGAGCGCAAGGCCGACGTATACTGACGTGGCGTTCAAGCCGATCGCGCCTCCGAGCGAGGAAACATTGGTGACGGTTCCGGCGACGAGGAAGCCGAACGCGATTGTGCTGACGGAGAAGAACCAGTGCGCGAGCCGCTCGACCGCGACGGCGAACAGGGCGCCCACGGCGGCCCCTATGACGATCGTCACGATGATCGCAGGCAAGACGGGTAGCTGAGCCTTGGCGGTCAGCTCGGCCGTGCAGTACGAGCCGATGCCGACGAAGGCAGCGTGCCCGGCTGAGATACGGCCACTGTTGACGATGACATAGAGCCCGAGAACCGCGATCGCGTCGATGAGTACCGGAATGAGATAGGAACTCCATTGGGATATCACGGTCGTGCCTCCCGGGACACTCCGGCGAATACGCCCTGGGGTCGCAGGATCAGGAACACAATCATGATTCCAAAGGTGATCGGCGTCGTGTAGCTCGACGACAGGTAGCCGGTCGACATCGCCTGCACGATGCCGATACCGAGCGCCGCGATCACTGCGCCACCCAATCGGGTCACGCCGCCGATGATGAGAGCCACAAGCCCGATCAGGCCGTACGAGAGGCCCATGGAGGGGGTCACCGAGTTTGTATTCGCTGCGAACAGCAACCCGGCGATCGCGCCGAGCGATCCGGCGATGACGGTCGCAATGAGCACCGTTCGACTGATCGAAATGCCCAACGATCTGGCGACGAGGCCGTTTTCCGCCACCGCCCGCATCGACCGACCGAAATCTGTGCGCGTGATCAGCGAGCCGAGCGCGAGCAGCAAGATCAGTGTCACACAGATAGTCACCACGTCCATCGGGGCGAGCAGGATACTGCCCGGCAGGTGCCACACCTTGGTCGGCACGCTGAGCGGAAAAGGCGCACCGGACGTCCCAATCTGCTTTGACAGCACGTTCTCTACGACGATGGATACCCCTAAGGCGGCGATGAGCGGTGCGAGCAGTGAGCCGGGACCGCGCCGGCGGTTCAGGAATGGTTGCACCGCGACGCCGTGCATGGCAAGCGCTGCCAGGACCGTCAACACGAAGGCGATCACTAGCCCGAGCACCGGGGACAGGTGGGTGTGAGCGGCGAGTATGACGGCGAAGGCGGGCGCGAGCATAACCGTCTCCACGTGCGCGATGTTGAGGATGTTAGAAACACCGAAGATCAACGCAAAACCGAGCGCGACCAGCGCGTAGGTTGCCCCCTGCGCCACCCCGGATATCAGATACTGCAAAAACTGGGCCATCAGCTACTCCGCATCACTTGTCGCGGCTGGACTAGCGTCGACCCCGCCGAGATAGGACCGGCGGATCCGTTCGCCGTCCTCGGTGGTGAAGGCGCGGATCTCCTCCAAGAGTTGGCCGAGGCTCAAGACGTAGCCGCGATCGGCGCAGGCTTCTGCGAACTTGGTGTCTTGCTCGGCCAGCAGCACGGATATTCCGTCGTCCGCGGCGATCCGCCGGAGCTCCGCGGCGAGAGTTGTGCGAACTTGTGGCGCCAGCCCGAGAGAGGGCTCGTCGATCAACAGCACCCGCGGCGCCCAGGCGAGCGCACGCGACACCGCGAGCATCTGCTGTTCGCCCCCGCTGAGCTGGCCAGCGGGCTGGTCGATGCGCTGTCGCAGTATCAGGAATCGGTCGGCGGCCGCGTCGAGGGCCTCGGCTCGCTGGGGGGCCGTTCGCTGCAGGCCGCGCCGTCGGCGCACGGCTAGCTGCAGGTTCTCGCGTACGGTGAGCGAGTTCAGGATGCCCCGTCCCTCAGGCACATAAGCAATGCCGAGCATGGCAATGTCATGTGTCCGCCGTCCGACCAATTCGGTGTCGCCGAGCCGCACAGATCCGTTCACGTGGGGGACCGCGGCCATGATCGCCCTCAGCAGGGATGACTTTCCCGCTCCATTTGGCCCGACGACCGCGCAGACCTCGTTGCTGTTCAGATAGATGGAGACGTCCTTAACGACGTCGAAGCGGGTGTACCGAGCGGTCAACCGATTGACGGATAGGACCGGATGCGCCGCGGCGTCGGTCACGCTGGGCCCCCCAGGTAAGCCGACACGACCGCTTGGTCGTTCACGATCTGCTGGGGCGTCCCCTCCGCGAGGGGATGCCCCATGTTGATGACAGTAATCGAGTCGCAGAGCTGCATCACGAGCTCCATGTTGTGCTCGATGATGAGCACGCCGACTCGGTCGCGCCGAGCGCGCAACAGGTCGAGCATCAGAGCGATTTCGGGCTGGCCCAGACCCGCCGCGGGTTCGTCGAGCAGCAAGACCTCGGGATCCCGGTGGATTGCGCACGCGACCTCGAGAATCTTGCGCATGCCGTGTGGCAGGTCGTTGGCTCTGGTGCACGCCTGGTCGGCGAGCGCCGTCTGCTCGAGCACCGCGAAACAATCCTCTTTCGAGGCTGGTACTCGACTGGACTCAAGAATGACGCGGACGTTCGCGAGTACAGTCAGTTGGTCGAACAGCCGCGGTGTCTGGTAGGTGCGGATGAGGCCTCGGCGCGACCGCTGATGTGTCGGCAGACGAGTGACGTCCTCGCCGGCCAGTTCGACGGAGCCGGAGTTCGGTGGGTACACGCCAGCCGCGATGTTGACGACGGTCGTCTTACCAGCGCCGTTGGGGCCGATGAGGCCACGGATCTCACCAGGCTCCACGATCAGGTTCACGTCGCTCAACGCGTGGACACCACCGAAGTGTTTACTGACGCTGTGCAAGGCGAATGCCGCGGTCATGGCTAGCTGGCCGGCTTCGACGGGGTGAACTTCCCGTCGCTGCCCATGTAGACGTACTGCAGTGCGGGCGCGGCATTGACGCCGTTGTTTCCCTTGAAGGTGTACGGGCCTTCCACCGTCGGGACGTTCTCGGCGTTCGACAGTGCGTTGATTACAGCTGTTCGGTCGACAGTCTTTGCTCGGTTGATCGCGTCGGCGAGGAGCAGCACCCCGTCAAAGGCGTTGACGGTCTGGGTGCCGATCTCGCCGGTCGGATACGCCGCCTTGAACGACGATGAGAAGGCGGCGACGAGGGCGTCATTAGAGGAGAGGTCGTAGGGCAGGTAGGTCTCGTAGCCGGTCCCCGAACTTCCGGCGATCTTCGCCGTGCCTGGATCTTGCAGGCCGGAACCACCGATGAACAGTCCCTTGAAGCCTCGGGCCCTTGCCTGGTTCATGATTTGGCCGTTGACCGGTGTCGTCGCGCTCACGTAGACCGCGTCCGGATGCGTCGCGATGATCTTGTCGATCTGCGTCGAGTAGTCGGTCGCGGGCGGCGCGACGTTCTCAGTGTCCGTGATCATGTAGCCGGCGGAGGATGCGACACTGCTCAGCAAATTCGACTCGGCGACCATCGGCGCGAGGTTGTTCTGGATGATCAGCCCCACAGACTTCACCTTGTCCGTCTGCATCACGTGCTGCATGAAGGTCTTGGTGACGCCCGGGGTTGCCACCAGCGAGACCCGGAAGACGTCGGAGGCGTTGTTGTCCACCGCTTGCACCGAGCCGACCGCCAGGAGCGGCAGCTTCAGGCTTTGCGCGATCGGTTCCAGTGCCAGCAGGTCCGGTGTGCCCTGCGGTCCGACGACGCCGACGATGTTGCGGTCAGTGGCAAACCTGCGGGCGATGGAGATTGCCTGTGCGGGGACGGACTGCGTGTCCTGCAAGTCAAGCTGCAGCTTGCGGCCGTTCAGCACGCCCCCGTGGTTGTTGACGTAGTCGACGCCAAGTTGCATACCCTGCTTGACCAGCACGCCGTAAGACGAGAGCGCACCCGTCAGGAAGCCCATTCCGCCGATATTTACCGGGCTGCTGCTACTGCTGCTATTGGACGATGCGCCGCCACCGCTGGCGCACGCGGTGAGAGCAGCGGTGACGCAGACAACTGCGATTAGTGCTCGTGACGACGAACCGGTGCGTGGCATTCGGACCTCACTCTGTTGACGGGACGGGGGACTTCACTTGACGACGGTCATTACTGAGGGGCGGTCGATGAGCTCGCGCGCGGCCGAAACGACATCGGCTACCGACACGGTGTAAGCGACTTCGAGATCGCGGTCGACCGGGACGGCGAGCCTCGGCGGCGTCAGTCGCTTAAATCGGATCCCACGCCGCGGCAGACGCTCGGCAACCTGCGCGCAGATCTCGGCGCCGACGCCCAGGAACTCGTGGCCCTCGTGTACCACGAGCAGATGCCCGGTCTTCTCGACGGATCGCACCACGGTGCCAATGTCCAGCGGCACGATGCTGCGTAGGTCGACCACCTCGGCCGAGACCGACTCGGTTGCGAGATGCTCAGACGCGCTGAGGGCGGTAAGGATCGCTGCGGAGTAGCTGACGATCGTGACGTCGCCTCCGGCGCGGATCACCATCGCGTGGCCCGGTTCGCGGAGGGTCTCCTCGATGGCGCCGCGCGTGCGGAGTAGAGCTTTGTGCTCGAGGAAGATCACCGGGTGGGGTGAGGCGATTGCCCTGTGCAACAGGTGCTTGGCGTCTGATGGCGTCGATGGGCAGGTCACCTCCAGGCCCGGTATGTGCGCGAACAAGGCCTCCAGGCTCTGGGAGTGTTGCGGGCCACCGCCCATTCCGGCACCGGCCAGCGTCCGGATGACTATGGGCAGCTCGGCGATCTGTGTTGGCCACAGCTGCCGTACTTTGGCCAGCTGGTTGATAACGGCGTCGAAGCACACGGCGAGATGGTCCGAGAACGCAACCTCGATGATCGGGCGATATCCTCGCAAGGCCAGACCGATCGCCATACCGACCGTTGCGGTTTCGCTGATCGGGGTATCGATGACACGTTGCTGACCGAACTTTCGGTACAGGCCCTCGGTGATCCGGAACAGTCCGTCGGACGGGCCGACGTCCTGGCCGAGGAGGATTACGCGCGCGTCCGCCTCCATCGCCTCGGACATGGCGTCGCGGATCGCGAGGCGATACTTGACGCTCACTGGAGGACTCCTCCTGTTGTCGCAGGGGGCAACAGCGGCGCAATCGTGTCGACGTACTCAGTCCAGCTCCGTCGCTCGCCGGAGCGGGCAAACTCGACTGCCGCCGCAAGCTCCTGGGCTACAAACGCTTCCGCGGACGCTTGAAACTCGTCCGTCCGCAGCTGGGGATAGCGGTCGGCGAGGACCTGGAGCGGATCGACGAACTCGCATTGCGGCGGCTCGCGGTAGGCCTCGGGATCACCAACATAGTGCCCTTCCCAACGATCGCAATCGGCTTCGAGTAGTGCTGGGCCCGCGTTGTTCCGGATGGACTCGGACAATTCCATGGCCGCCTGCGCGACGGCTTCCACGTCTCTGCCGTCGACCGTTCTCGCGGACATGCCGAAGCCACGGGCCCGGTCGGCAAAAGAGCTGGCAGGATAATGCGTCTCGCGAGGGCTGAGCTGTGCGAAGTTGTTGCGCTCGCAGATCCACAACACTGGCAGCTGCATAACGACGCTCATGTTGAGTGCCTCAGATACGGCGCCCTCGTTGCCAGTGCCCTCACCGAAGATGCTGACCACGATGCCCGGTTTCTTATCCAGCTTGAGTCCGAGCGCAAGGCCTGCCGCGATGGGCTGGTTCTCACCGAGGACGCCGTTGCCACCGATGATTCCGCGGTGCACGTCGCCCATGTGCACATGCCCAGCGAAGCCCTGCGAGATACCGTTCTTGCGCCAGTACACCTCAGCAACCAGCTCTTGTAAGGACGCACCCCAGGCGAGCAGGTGCCCGTGTGCCCGGTGGGTCAAAGTGACGTAGTCGTCGTCTGTACGTATCGATCCGACACCGACGGCCACCGCTTCCTGGCCCACGGAAAGGTGTAGGAAACCCGCAAACTCGCCGCGGCGAAACAGTTCGGCGAGTCTCAGGTCGAGCCGCCTGGTAGCGAGCATGTGCAAATAGAGCCGCGCCTCACAAGTCGAGGCTGCTGTCAATTCACCCGACAATGTCGACTCCACGTCAACCGCCCCACGTGAACACATTGAGCGCGTTGCGACCGAGGTAACGGTCGAGGCATGCCTGCGGAATCGGTAGTCGCATGGCGGACGAAACGAGGCGATCGAGCGCGAGTGCGGGATAATCTGAACCGAACAGCACCTTGGCGGAACCCTTCGTCGATTGCATGAAGTCAAGCAGCGCCGGCGGGATCCGCGACGGCGAGTAAGCGGACGTGTCGACATAGAGATTCGGGTACTTGCCCACGAGAGCGATCACCTCGTCCACCCAGGGCCAGCCCAAATGGCCCAGCACGATTCTCAACTCCGGGAAGGCGAGTGCGACATCCTCGACCAGCATCGGCCGCCCCAGCGACGATCGGAACAGGGGTGCTGTGTGACCTACCTGGATTGTGACGGGGATGTCGGCCCGCTCGGCGAACGAATAGAGCGGGTACCAGCGTGCGTCATCCGGCGGAATGTCGAAGGCCCACGGCAGCACTATCGCGCTGCCGAATCGCCCAGCGCCCAGCAGCGATTCGAGGTGGTTGAGGGATGCCATGACCCGGAACGGGTCGTAGCAGAACGACCCGAGAAAGCGATCGGGGTACTGCTCGCAGATCTCCGAGACCTGCTCGGCTGTCGCGATCTCGCCGTGAAGATCAGCCATGCTGGTGAGCACGGCACGATCGACACCGGCGGAGTCCATCTCCGCGACCATCTCGGCTGGCGTGCGCGGGGTGATGGCGTCGGCCCCGAAGACCGTACGGAAGCCATGTCTGTAGCGCGGATCCGCCATCCAGCGCTCGACGGTCTCGGCGGTGGCCGGGATCATCCAGCTGTCAATGATCATGCGGTCACGCTCTTGTCGACGGACAGGGTGGCGATGACCCGCTGGTCGGCTGAGGTGACGACGCGGCTGGTCCCGTCCTGGTCGTCGATGTGAATCACGAACGGCTCGCCCGGGCGCAGCGGGGACAGGAATCCAAGCCGTACCGGGTTGGTGGCGAGCAGCTCCGGATGGCTCGCCGCCCAATTGTCGAGCATCAGCCCCGCCGGGATCACACCGTGGACTACCAACTCACCGAAAGGCCCCTGAGCAGCAAAATCATCATCCAGATGCAAGGGATTGTGGTCGCCGGACACGGCGGCGTAGCGCTCGACCTGCTTCTGGCTGATCGCACCGGATGACTGCTTCGTTGCCGCAACCTTAGGCAACCGCTGCAACGCGACAGGGTCGTCCATCGGCCAGATGGCGGTCATCTCGTCCACGGAGACGGTCGACGAGCCTCGGACGAAGGTGATCCGCAGGGTGACGAACGGCCGCCCCCTGCTCGACCAGGCCCGATCGATGACGACATCGACGGCGATCGCGTCGTCGATCGCGAGCGGCTCCCGCAGCGACAGGCAGTGACCGACGAGCACGCCGCCCGACGGAATGACGTCGAGCTCCATGATCGCGCGCAGGCTGAGTGCGAGGACGAGACTCGGCTGGACGTGCGCAGCAAGGTCGACATCGTCCTCGAGTTCTGCACCGAGGTTGGCGAAGGTGAGAGCGCGTACGTCATCGGCAGTGATGTCCACTTCGACGTGTCCCAGCGATTGGCCCGGCTGAAGCGATTCGTACTGCTGTCCTAGCGCCATGGGTGGGTCTCCCGTGCGCCCTCAACCAGCAGTGCCTTTTGCACCTTGCCGGTATTGGTTCGGGGCAGCGAGTCCACGCAGACGAATTGCGCCGGAATCTTGAAATCGGCGAGCACTTCGGTCAGCGCGCACCGGAGGCGCTCGACATCCAGCGCGGTGTCGCGGGCGACGACATAGGCGCGGATTGCGTGGTCGGTCATCTCATCCGGTACGCCAACAACCGCTGCCTCAGCAATCTCTGGTCGCTTTTCCAGCGCGTGCTCCACTTCGCTGGCGGAGACGTTTTCGCCCTTGACCTTTATGATGTCGCCATTGCGGTCGACGAAGTACAGCAGTCCATCCGGTCGCAGCTCCATCGTATCGCCGGTCATGAACCAGCCGTCCGAACTAAACCGGGCAGCAGTCGCAGCGTCTTGATTCAAATATCCTGTCATCATGTGATGGCCGGGCGTCAGCTTCAGCTCCAGCTCGCCAATGCGGGATCCGTCTGGGGCTGTGTCTGCGTCCGCGGACAGCCGCGCCAGCACGCCGGGGGACGGAACGCCGATCGTGGTGTCGGGCCGGGTGACCGCCGTGGTGTGGTTGTTGATCGGCAGGGTCACCGTCTCGGTTGAACCGTAAATCTGCATGAGGTCGGTCCCGAACCGGCGCCGCCAGGTAGTGAATCCCTCATCGGTGAGGTTCTGACCGTAGATAACCATCCGCATCGGGTGCTCGCGGTCCGCCGGTGACTCCGGCCGAGCCAGGATCATCCGCATCGGCGTCGCGGCCATCCAGGAGATGGTCGCCCCGGCACAGGCGGCCTGCCGCCAGTAACTGCTGGAGCTGAATCGATTGACTACGCAGACCGATGCGCCGATAGCGACCGCGACCATCAGGTTGTAACACAGGCCGTTGACGTGGCACATCGGCAGCACAGCCAGCGAACGGTCCGCGTTAGACACGCCGGTGAAGCCGGAGATGTGGTAACCCGCGTGTAGCAGCGCAGTCTCGGAAATTCGCACGCCCTTGGGTGATGAAGTCGTGCCGGACGTATAAAGAATCACGCGGTCGGAAAGGTCTGCGGTACTAACCCCCGCTGCATTGACGGTATCGCGAGTCGCGAGCCACTCTTGCCAGTGGCTGCGCAGGTCCGCCTGCGGCAAGACCAGCACGCCGGCCGTCGCATTCGCGACATCGAGTTGCCGCTCGCCCGCAATTACCAGCCGGGCATCCGAGTCGCGCAAGATGTAGCCGAGTTCGGTGGGGGTCAGTCGCCAGTTCGTGGGTACAAACCGGCACCGCAGCGTCGAGCATGCGGCGAGCAACAGCGCCGCCTCAGGCGAGTTCTCGCCATGTAGGCAGACCGTCTGCCCACGTTCAATGCCGTGGCGGATGAGAAAAGCGACTGTCGCGTCGAGTGCGAGTGCGAACTCGCGCCAGGTGAGGCGGCTGAGCAGCAGCTCACTCGGCTCGCCCTCGAACCAGGACAGGAACTCCTTGTCTGGCTCGGCTTGCGCCCAACGGCGAATCTGGCCGTCGATGCTGAGGCAACTCGCAAGCGAGAACGGCTGTATCGGCGACTGCGCTTCGACGCCGCTCACTGACCGGCCACGTCCTCGTTTGGCCGCACCCGGAACAGCAGGTCGCCGGGCATGATCTCGCTACCTTCCGACACGGCGATCTCGGTGATTTTGCCCGCCACCGGAGACACGATCTCGGTGGCGGCCTTGTCCATCTCCAGTATTATTACCGCCTGCTCTGCGGCGACCGAGTCCCCGACGGCACACAAAATCTCCTCCACGGTGCCTTCTGTCTCGGTTCCCGCCTGGGGAACGGCGACGGCGACCAAACCATCGATCTGCATCTGCTGGCTACCGCTCCTCGTGTGTCTGTGCCTGCGCCGTCGAACCATGGCAAGCTCGTCGAGTCGCCCGCCGACCGTCCAGACGGTCGGGCTGGGTGAACCGTAGCCAGCCCCATAGGGCGTGTCAAGCATTCCTTTTCGAGTGGCCGACACAGTGCGGCTTTCAGCGCGGCCGGTGCGGCTGTCCGATCGGTGCGGCTGAAGGCTCGCTGAGCGGCCTCGACTCCGTCTCGATAGCCGCATTATCATTCTTGAGCAGCAGCTTTGCACTAACCGCGGGACCACCTCGGGAGGTGAGCTCGGGCGTGGCCACAAGTTGCTTCGGCCCCGGAAGCGGACTGGGCTAGTGTAGGGTCGAACTGCCGAGAATAGGCTACAGACGACTCCTCCAGCGACAGATTGGCATCGCCACGTGAGAGTGAAGGACCCCCGACCGTCCAGTCGGTCGGCAGCGACTGCGGCGGCGCCGCCGACTCGTGGGTCGAAACGCAAAGAAGAGATCGTCAAGGCCGCCGCCGAGCTGTTCGAGCAGCGCGGCTATCACCAAACCGTAATTGACGACATCGCTGATGCCGTCGGGATCCAGAAGAGCACCGTCTACCATTACTTCACGTCCAAAAATCAGATCCTGTACGCGATCCATGAAGCATTTATCCGGGGCGTGTACGAACAGCAGTCGGCCCGCGCAAAGCGCGGCGGGCTGACTGAGCGTGAGGAGCTCGCGCAAATCATCCAGGACGTCGTCGACGTGATCCATGAAAAACGTGCCCACGTCAAGGTGTTCTTCGAGTACTACCGCGAACTGCTACCTGAAGACCGCGAAAGCATTCGGGTCGTCCGCCACGCCTACACCGCGCTGGTCCGGGATGTTATCGCGCGCGGGGTCGAATCCGGGGTCTTCGCCGTCAAGGACATCGACGTCGCGACCTTCTCGTTCTTCGGCACGGTCAACTGGGTGTTCCAATGGTATCGGCCGGGGCAGCGTCTCTCGTCCCGCGATGTCGCCGACGCGCTGTGGCACTATGCCATTGGCGGGCTCAGCGGGCACCTCGAGGCACCCTGATGGGTAAGGGACGGCTGGTCGGCAAGAACGTCGCAATCACCGGCACCGCCAGCGGCCAAGGTCGGGCGGCAGCGTTGATGTTTGCCGCCGAAGGGGCTTGCGTATTCGGATGCGACCTGAGCGCAGAGCGATCACTGGCCACGCAGCACCTTGTCGAAGCGCAGGGCGGCTGGATGCACTCATCCACCCTGCCGGTGGACCTGTCCGCGCCGGTGGCGGTGGAAACCTGGCTCGATTCCGTGGCATCGCAGTGCGAACGGCTCGATGTTCTCTACAACAACGCGTCGCGGCCAAAGTTCGCGTTTATCGAGGACATGACAGAGCAGCGCTGGAACTTCACACTCGCCAACGAACTCACTCTCATTTACACGGCATGCCGAGCGGTATGGCCGCGTTTCGTCGCCCAAGGCCATGGCTGCATCGTCAATACCGCGTCGACGGCTGGCATGGTCGCCTTCCATGACCTGGGCAACCTAGCGCACAGCGCGGCCAAAGGCGGCGTCATCGCCATGACCCGACAGCTCGCGGCCGAGGGAGCTCCGCATAGAATTCGAGCCAATTCGATATCGCCCGGGTTCATCGAGACCGAGGGAACGCAACGTTTGACCGAGAATCCTGAGTTCAGGTCGCAGATGCTCGCAAAGCACATGCTCCCGCGACTCGGCACGCCGATGGACATCGCCTACTGCGCGCTGTACCTCGCATCGGACGAAGCATCTTGGGTCACCGGCGCAAACTTCGCCGTCGACGGTGGCCAGACGGCCTGGTAGGCGATGATGACCGAACCCTTCGACTCGGCGCAGCACTGTATTCCGCCGGAACTACCCGATGAGAAGCGCACGCCGATCCGCGGCCTACAGCGCCGGATGGCAACAGCAATGGTGGCTTCCGCATTTGGGGTGCCGCACGTCACTGAGTTCCTAGCCATTGACGTCAGCGCGACCATGGCCGCGCGTGATCGGCTCGCCACCCAACCGCAGTTCCTCAATGTCAAGGTGTCACCGTTGCTATTCATAGCGTGCGCACTGATCCGTGCGATCGCCCGAACGCCCACGGTCAATGGTTATTGGGACCAGGCTGCCGGTGAGACCGTCGCCAAGCGCCACGTCAACCTTGGCATCGCTGCCGCGACTCCACGCGGGCTCATCGTCCCCAACATCAAGAACGCCGAGCAGCTGTCCGGCCGCGAACTTGCAAGTGCGCTCGCCCAGCTGGCCTCGACCGCGAGGGCGGGTAAGACCACCCGAGAAGAGATGACCGGCGGAACCATAACGATCAGCAACATCGGAATCTTCGGCGTCGACTCGGCGACGCCGATCCTCAACCCCGGCGAGTCTACGATCCTGGCGGTGGGGAGCATCCGCCGAGCTCCCTGGGTCGTCACGAACAATGGCGCCGAGCGCATCGAAGCCAGGTGGATCACGGAGCTATCGTTGTCGTTCGACCACCGCCTGATCGACGGGCAGACAGGCTCACGCCTCCTCGCCGACGTCGGCGCCGCGCTGCACGACCCATCGTTGCTGGCTACCCTAGTGCCCGCCGTGGATGGGTCAGTCGATTAGCGGCGCCCGGGTCGACAAGAGCGTCGGGACGCACATGCACGATCATGCACCCCGACCAAAGCTGCGGCGCAAGGAAGAAATCCGCCGTGTAGGAGCGCTTCACCCTGGAAGTCACGTTGTCCAGACGGACTGGCTGGGAGACGATTCCCACATCGCCGGGTCCGTCATGGTTCGACGCGAGCGACGCACCCACGAGCGGCAACGATCCCCGCCGCTCGCCTCTGCGGGCACAAGAACGGGCCACCGTGCGTTGTGCAGCCGAAACACGCATGCACAACGCATCACCGGGAACTCTCGGGTGTCCGGTCACGGGCAAGACAGGAGACAAGGCGGTGGCAACCGATTACGACGCACCTCGACACCGAATTCGACGCCGAGATCGAGGACTCCCTGGAGGAGCTCAAGGAGCGGCGCAACGAGGCGCAGTCCTCCCCTCGGCGACGTCGACGAGGCAGACACCGCGGAAGGCCTCGAGCTGCCCGGGGCGGACCTGTCCGGTGAGGAACTCTCGAGGGTCGTGCCGAAGCGGCCGACGAGTTCACCTGCTCGGCTTGCTTCCTCGTCCACCACCGACACCGCTACGCCGGCGAACGCGCAGGCCTACCGATCTGCCGCGACTGCGCTGCCTGACCTGGGGTCATCGCACCAGAGCGACCCGCAAGGTCGTAACCGGCGTGAAGCGCCCCAGCTTCTCTGCCGCTCTCTTACGGGCTGCAGCCGGGCGTGCCAGAGCCAACACAGATCCACCGTTTATCCCAGTCCCGCGCATGAAGAGCCGGTTACGCGGGGATCGGTCTGTTGTTCGTTTCCGGCAGGGCCGGCAGGACGAAGAGTCCAACGGCATAGAGACAGCCGATCAGGACGGCCGCCGAAGCGACTCCGCCTAGAGCGATGACGAGGCTGCCGAAGACGATAGGACCCACGCCGGCGATGACGCGTGTGGAGTTGAAGACGAAGCTGATAGCGGTTGCCCGGACGCTCGACGAGAATAGCTCTGGCAAGTAGATCGCGAAGGCCGCGAAGATACCAAGCGTGAAGAAGCCATTGACGGCCGCGAGCCCAATCACCCACGGTAGCGACGTCGTGGTCAAGTAGTAGGGGGGTGGTGGCGACCGACGCAATGAGAAATAGTGCAATATACGCGCGGCGGCCCATACGGTCCGCGAGGAAACCACCTGCGATATACCCGAGGATCGCCCCGCTGTTGTACATGATACCCGCCAGGCTTGTAAGGCTTCCGATGTGAGTTATGCCTTGGGCGTTGGCTAGTTCCTTGACGAACAACGGCAACGAGGCTTCGGTGTTGGTTCCCTGCTGGCCTCATTGGCCTGGTTCGTCCTCAACCCATTCGGGCCCGAAGCCTGGCGCTTCATCTTCCTGATCGGCGTCATTCCGGCGCTGTTCGCCCTCTACGTGCGCGCCCGGGTTCCAGAGTCCGCCACGTGGCGCGACGCGATGCACGCGAAGCGCTGGACAGCGACCGAGGCTGATGCCGACGGCACGGTCCGAATCCCGCAGAGCAAGCGCCGACTGACCTTGGTGGAAATCTTTAGCACCCCGGTGAGCCGTCGCCGCGTCCTGCTGACCTTGGTCCTCTCAGTCTGCTCGCTAAGCGCCTACTATACGATTTCTACTACCTCTGTTCGCCCACACGAAGTAGGCGGACTGGCCGTGGACGACCGAGTCGTAACGCCGTGCCAGGTCACCTCCGCGGGGATTCTCGACCTTGATGACGTCCGCCCCGAGATCGGCGAGGTGGCGGCTACAGAGAGGCCCTGCCACTGCCTGCTCAAGCGAGATCACCCGCAGTCCCTCCAGCGGTAGGTGCGACGTCTCGTTCCTTGGTCCTGGATCGCCGACCGGCGGTGGGTCGCTCTGCGGGTTCTTAATCATCAGGCTCTTCTCGGTTGCGGTGTGCGGGCCCAGTCGCCCCGACTCATCCGGCGATGTCCGCTTTCGCCGTGAGGGCAGCGGCAAGCTCGGTGAAGTTCCTAAGGACTAGGTCCGGGGGGTAGTGGGAGTTACCGAAGGGGCGTTGGCGGCGGTCGATAAATGCCGTGCGCATACCAGCGCCCTTCGCGCCGACGCAGTCGAACGCATGGTTGGCAACGAACAGGATCTCTTCGGGCTGGAGTTCCAGGATCCGGGCGGCGGTGTTGTAGGTCGCGACATGCGGCTTGAAGGAGTTCGCCTCGGCGACCGAGATCACCCGATTCCACAGGTGCCCAGTTCCCGAGTGGTCGACACCGGCGTCGAGCATGTCGCGGTCGCCGTTGGACAAGATCGCCAGCTGAAAACCTCGCGTCTTAATAGACGTAAGTGCGTCCACCACATCGGGGAAGGGCACGAGACGCTCGATCTGGGCCACGAGATTGGTTACCTCCTCCATGGTGTGATCGATGCCGGCCCGCTCGAGCGTGTAGTTGACCGCCTCTCGTCCGATTTCGCGGTAGGGCGTGTGCTCGCGCTGCAGCAGTGCGTCGATCATCGAGTTCTCGAAGTGCGTCCGCCGCCACCACGTCACCAGTCGAGAGGGGGGGTTGGCCGTGTAGTTCTTGTTCTGCAGATAGGGAGTGATGGCCTTGGTAAGGCCCCCTTGCATGTCCACCACGGTCCCGTAGAAATCGAACATCAACGCCCTAACATCTCGGAGGGCACCTTCGG
>JAABVA010003242.1_pt1 | contig 15629 bp, 10 predicted proteins | sample 5560331 | NCBI WGS metagenome assembly JAABVA01 (sample SAMN12812661, study PRJNA571458) | rock metagenome | isolation source: Antarctica rocks | place: Antarctica: Victoria Land, Mt New Zealand sud | collected 2016-01-07 | reverse complement strand
GCCTGTCTGTAACAACTCATCCCTCACAAGCTCTGACACAGACTCGGCGACTGAACCTGAAGGGCCCAAGGTCGCTGTTGTGACTATCGGTCACCCCGTGGCGGGAGAACGTTATCCCGTACAAAGTACCAAGCCCCACCTGCAGGGTCGGTCTCGCTTGGCGACTAAGTTACCTTAGGTAGGTACCTGGTACCTAAGGTATCTTTACTTTGTGCTTGTATCTGCGCCGCTTTAAACCCATAGCACTTTCGCTTCCAGCCCTACGCGTGAGCCATCCCACATGGCAGGAGGGGTGCACTGAAGAAAGATTACTCATCATATCTACTATGTACTGTTGCAAGTAGTGTAGAATAGGCAAGCTTACATAAAAAGAATTATGACATCATTTATTCAGATTGAATTTCAAAAGACATAAGAGATAATTGTAAAACATTATTGTATTTCTCAATTACTTTTTACTGATTTAGTTAAGATTTAAACTCAGATCTTTACAGATTTGACAATCTGTAATGTATTTATTTAATTACATTACTGAAGCTTTAAACATATCTATTATTGATTTATAGAGCTTAATATATAGACTGAGTGCGCAGGTTGCCTATAGGTCATGTAAGTCAGAGTTGAGTTTAAGTATTGAGTCAGATCAGGTTAACTTTTATTCAGCTAAGTTAAGTGCAGGTTAACCTGACTTGATCTACATAGAGTTACAGATTTTTTGTGAGTTATATATAGTCTTAGTAAGCATGTGTGTTTCTAATGTGCACCTTCACAAAAAGTCATGATTTTCATAACTTATTTAGTAATATATCTTGTGACTGTGTAATTTATCCCTATATAACTAGTTAAGATGTAATTTATTATAACTAATATATTAATAAGCTTTCACATTTTTGAGCTTTAGCTCTGACCTTACTCATAATGACTAGCTTAAAGTTCTTAAGTTTAATTTACATAAATATGAATAGAATTGATCTGTACACAAATCTAATCTGATCTAATCTGAACTTTAGTGCAGATTTAAATTAAGTATACTTTTTTCTGACTCAATCTGACTTTATACTCAGTCTATTAATATACTTTATTTAAGATATAAATAAAATAAATCTACAATGAACTTTTTATAAAAAAAGCTTAATCAGTATTTTTAAATATGCATTGTCTGCACTGTATATTTAAATCTATATTGTTAATAATAATGTGCTTAACTGATCAAATCTTCTCAATAAAATCATACATGATCTATAACTAATTAGTGAGAGCAATAAGCTTAATAATTATTTTTTATAGAACTTAATGTCAATGTTTAGCAGTCTTTCTCAGTAAAATGAATTTATTTTTATTTGTAATTCTTAAAACAGTCAGAAATTCTTTCATTACAGTCTTCTGAATTAGCTATCTAATCTATATTGTTGCTGCAATGTAATCAATAATCTTTACAATATAATTTACAATACAATTTACAATACAATTAATTATCTTCACAATGTGATCAGCTCACTTCACAACACAATTAATTATCTTTATAATGTATTAAACATACTTTACAATTAAACTGAGAATCTTTACAATTTAAACAATAATGTTTATAACAATGAAGATAATGAGTTTAGAAACAATTACAATATCAATAATTTAAAATACATTAATTAATTACTTTTTAATTAACTTATCATAAATTTCAATTACTTGCTCTAAGTCATATAAATTGTGTTTACAGCAGTTGTGATGCATTATATTAACTAAATAAATGTATTATGACACACTTAAAGTTACATTCAGTGTGAAAGTTATGTTGTAAGCAGAATGCAGTAAATTTATTATATTTATAGAAGTCTTTTAAATCATTATAAAATTTATTAATCTTTACTGTTGCTGCTGCAAAGAAATTCAGACAGTATATTTATTAATATAATGCTGCTTTTGCATTTATATCTATGAACTGCAGTTGTAATAAATGACTAAATGATTAAGCAAAGATAATCAATTTTAATATTTATAAAGAGCTATATTATTTGCAGAGTTCACTGAAAGTTATAAAAGACAATATTTTTTAATATACTTAATTGTTTTCTATGATTCTGTTTATACAGCTCAGTTATAAAGTTAGTGAAATTCTTAGCTTTATAATTAGCTGTTGCAGCAGCTTATAGAGATATTGTATAGAATTAATTTGTTTATTATATTTTATTAAATTGTAATGAAGTATTTATGAACAGCAGAGACTGCTGAGTAGATAGTGTAAATTATATTGAATTTATAAATATAATTAATGATTAAGATAGATGCAGATCAATGTTGTGAAAATCTGTTTATTAATGATGAAATTATAATTATCATATTAAATAAATATGAATAATTAAATTTTTATAACATTATTTTAACTCTCTGTAATTCTTTAGAGAGCTGATTTACTTTTATATTTATTAACTTAAGTTATGTTGTATATATATTGTTTCATTATGTTTTACTGTTTTCATACAGTAATCTAAGTTGACATTGAGTTCATTAATTATGAAATCTTAACAATATTTACAAAAATAGATGTCTGTATCAGTAAGTCTTTTATTAACATTAATTACATGTACATAATGATTAATTTTCAGCAATATTTCATGATGAATAATTCTTTCAGCAGTTTATGATAAATATTTAAGTCATATATAATCAGAATAAGCTTAACTAAATTTATTGACATCAGTTTAATTTTTATTTTAATGTTTACAACAATTTTATAAACTTCATTCTGAAACAAGAAAGAGATATGTCTGCAATTAATTATTATGTGATTTTTTTATTCAGTTACACTGATAACAACAGATTTATAATGCAGTGTTTTCAGAATTTCATAATTATTATATAACATTTTAAGCAATCTACATTGTTTATTATCTTTATGATCAATTTACAATGAAAAAAGATTCAACAGAAGCTATTTATAAGTTAAACAGTGCTGAATTAACTTAATTTAATGATGTAGATGTTTTATCTGAAACTTATGAAACTAATGAAAGAAATGAATACTTATGTTATATTATATCATTTAGTGAAATCTTTAAACTGTGTTGTTTATGAGCATATCTTGATTAAGAGAGTTACAGAAGAAGTAAAAAGAAAGTTGACTGCAGTTAATGTAAATAAAGTCTTTACTTAATCTTTAATATTAGTTTTATTTCACTTTATAGAAATAACTAGAACATTACTTCTCAACATTCTCATTTAATGAGACTGTATCTATTGACTCTCACTGACAACAAACATTAAATAATTAAACACATCATTAAGAGTTCAACAAATCATTTAAGAGTTTAATTAATTATTAACAATAAATTTTATAAATTTAATGAATTACTTAAAGATCTGTCTAAATAGAGACTTAATAAGTTTATTAACAATTATTTCTTGATTAAACATAAAGTCTATCTGAATCTGATTGCATTTATGCAGATTGTAAATGTTATAATAAAAGACATTGATATGCTTTAATTACTCATGTACATATGCATTCTTAATTAAGATTAAGACAGCTTGATTATCTTCTTTAAGCTAAATAAATAAAGATGCTTAATGAATTTTATTTTTTTAAATGCTTACACAGTGTAAATTGACTTCAAGATATTTATTTATATTTATGTTTCTTAACATTTGTTTAAGTCAGATCTCAGTCTTTATACACATTGACATAATTATATATTTAATCTCAGTAATTAAAATGATGATGAACTTTTACTTTTAACTTATTTATAACATTAATTTATCTTTAAGCATATAAATACATTCTAGAATTGATTTCTGATTCTATTTATTCAAAATATAATTAAAGTCAGAGTATTTAAGTATTACTTAACTTTCATTAAAGCTGTACATGATGTTAAAATTGATAATTAATCTTATATACTGTAATAATTTTTTAAATGTATGTTCATAATGCTCTGCAGAATCACTGAGATATTGATTTAATTAATTTAATATGAAGATAATGTTTAATTAAATATAAATTACTGCATACATTAAATTTTCAATTATCTATTAATACTGTCTTTAATTTATTCTTTAATCAATTAAGTTAATGAGACAAAAAGCATCATATTTATTAAGTAAAATGCTGATAGCTCTATGCTTATCAAATTGTATATGAAGATTCTTTAATATCTTATTTACATAATGAGTCTGATTCAGATGCAGAATTCTCATTTTATAATTATGTATAACTTAAATGTTAAAAATTTTCTGTGTCTTTCTTAAATTCTTAACTTTAAACATGTCTGCAAGAGCTTGCTTAAATCAGAGAATGTATAATAGATTTATTGAAGTTATAATAATATTGTTTATATAAAGAAGCAGCATAATTCTTTTAATGCTGTGAAAAAGAAAACAAAAATTAATTTTACTTTAATGAAAATTTAATTTAAGCAGTTCAGTGACACATCATTTATATTAATTCTGTATAGCTTACTTAAGATTATAAAGACTGTGCAGTATGTGCAGAACATAATTAAATGTGATATTGACTTTAAAAAAAAATATTATATAGATTATTTTCTTCAGAAAGAATTCTGTAAAAATATTATTAACATTTACTTAATGATACTTTAGATTCTTGAGTGCAACAATAGTCAGAAAGACTTGCAGAGTGTTAAATTTAATAATGAAAGTAAAGATATTTTTATAATTAACATTATATGTTTATGAGAAGTCTTTTATTACAAATCTTATCTTAAGCTTATTTAAGAATCTATTGATGTTCAGCTTAAATTTAAAGACTTATTTACTGATTATAATGTTAACTTTTCTTAATGATATAGTTTCTTTTTATGTTTCATTTATTGTCAAGACTGTCAGCTTTATATAAATAACATTTTTTTACATTTCTTTTCAGATTGAGTCTCTCACTGCTTCAGCATAAATAATAAATGTTAAAATGTTAAATTTAATCATAAAATCTTCTTTGTCTGCAGAGAATGCTGTAAGTGTTAGTATGATTCTTAATATTTTAATTAAGAACTCATTTACATCTTAATTATCATCATTATTATCTTTCTTGTTGAGAAGCAATGTTCTAGCTGCTTCTATGAAGCAGAGTAGAACTAGCATCAGAGACTGAGTGAAGACTTTATTTACATTAACTGCAGTCAACATTCTTTCTACTTCTTCTGTAACTCTCTTGATCAAGATGTGCTCATAGACAACACAGTTTAGGAGTTTCACTAGACAGCATAGTATAGCATGAATATTCATTTCTTTTAATAAATTATGAGTCTGATTAGCAAGAAGCTTCTCAGAGAAAGTATATACTTCTAATGTATGTAATAGCTGAGTCTACAGACTTTTAAGGTTCACAGTGAATTCAGCTTTAGCAGTGTTACTGATTATTGAGGTTTGTGATAAATTTAACTTTAATGAAATCAGCACAGTAATGACAGCTTGATACATGTCTGTTAGGTAAACAAGCATCTTCAGTAGCTGAGTACATTTAACTTGAAAGATTCAAGAAGAATTGATCTCAGCAAAAATCAGCATTCATAGTTGCTCAGAAAGCACTGTTCTTTGACAGCTTAATATGAGTTATTGAGATGAATAAGCACTATTATCTCACAAAACAAAAGATATAAAAGCTTTCTATTTGTTTTACTTATATTATCTTCAATGCATACATTGTTATTTTACTTTATTCACTTCTTATACTACATGTCAACTATCATCATCATGAACTTCAATGACTTCTTTGTAAAGCAACAACTCATCTCAATTCTTACTCACAAGAACTGTGATCAATGATTCATTCTTATGAAAAGATGACTGATAGAAGAAGATCTATAAAATGTTGTTGAAATCTCAGTAGTCAACATACTGATCAGTGAATTCTCAGACTCATTTTTTTTCAGCAGTCTCAGCTTTAGAAATCAGAAAATCAACATAAAGATCTTATATTGACTTATTATCTGCATAAACACAGATAATCAAGAATATCTGATGAACAAAATCAGTACAAAGAATGTTTGAAATGTGCTAAAGTCTAAGTATAAAGAGAAGCTGCAGATGACTGAAAGACAATATTTAATGAAGTTTGTTGAATATAGAATGTCAGAGAACATATTTATTAAAGAAGTATAAATTTATCTGAGCAAACTTGACAAAAAGATTGCTGCAACTCAGTTTAACATAATTGAGTTGTTCAAATCAGAATAATGATTTCAGACATTGCTTCAAGTGCTATCAGTTAAATACATTGTGATCTGTGATGTCATTGATGCTCAGAACAATCTAGACATTGAGAAAGATTTATAAAAGCTTCAGAAGAAAGAGACACAGCTTAAGGCTGATGAGACTGTCATTGTTTTGTGAATAGATAAACAGAAAGAAGATTAATGTTTAATGAATCAGAATTGTAGCTCATCAAATCACTGCATAGCTGATATTAAGCAACACTATTGCAGATCATTTAGCTCAGACAGTGATTATTTTTCTTACTGCTTTATTAAGTACTTTCTTTGCAATGACTCTTACTTCATTAAAGATTGTGAATTTCTTTCTGATGTTAAGCAAGATGCTTAAAAGAAGGCAAGCAAATCAATTATGATCAAGTTACACAGATTGACTGCAGTTAAGTTGTATCAGAAGTTAGTTTACAAAGAAAAAGAAAAAAGACACAGAGTTTTTGATGTAGAAGTCAGTGACAGTAATAATGATAACTTCTTCTTTGAATTTAAAGAGAAAGAGAAAATTAGCAATGAAATTGCTGCTCTGTTTAAGAAGACTGTCAGTAAGATGCTTAAATCTGAATGAATTGCAGACTTTAAATTCTTCTTATACATAATTAATTAACTTTAACTCTTCAGTGATTCTCTCATACAAATGAGACATCAACAAATTAGAGTTAAAAAGAGACATTTATACTCTCATTATTGTGAAGTGATCATTATGTAAGTCAGATTGAGAAATTCTGTAAGACTGAGTTCAACACTTTACATATCTAAACTTGAGATCAATCTTCTGTCAGAAAAGCAAATGTACAAAATGAAACTGCATGAAAGCTTTAATCAATACTGTCTTTAAATGTATAATAAGTACAGCAAGACTATAATAGAAGCATCAGAGCAAGATGAAGTCTATATAATTAAGTACATTGCAAAGAGTCTTAATGAATTTATTCTGATATTTGCAGTGCACACATCACATTCAGAGACTGTCTTTTCTGCTGCTGCTTCAGATGCAAGCTTACATGTTTAGACTTATGAGCATAATCTTATGACTAACTTCTTAGATGTTGACACTGTGTCATTAAATAAAAAGATCAAGACTTACAGACTTTGACACTGACAATTTGCTCATCTTGATTCTGCAAAGTTGTGTGATCTTTACAAGATGACAACTCTTGAAAAGTCAATTCTCATCATTGAGAACAATAAGAATATGTATAAGATTTGTGTTCTGATCAAGTTCATCAACAAGTAAGATCACACTGTAAGTAAAAGAAAGACTAACATTCTTGTTCTTGTCTTTATTGATATATATAATTCATTACTCTTGTCATTTAGTGAATATCAGTACTTTCTGAAGATAATAGATAATCATTTTTGAAAGATGTAAATGATATTGCTGAAGCAATGTAATGAGATCTCACAGACACTGTAAGAATGATGACTGAAGACTAAACTTCAGATTGATGCAAAGATTCTTGCTGTACAAAGTGACAATGAAATAAAGTTAAAGTTCACTTTAAATGACTGATGCAAATCTCTTAACATTATACTGCAATACATGATGTTCTACATGTCAATTCAGAATGATGTTGTCAAAAGAGTTATTTAAATCACTGAGAACTCAGTGTGCATCATGATTAAAGAGACACAACTGTCAATAGAGTTCTGAGTGCAGACAGTACAGACAGATATTTATTTTTGCAATTAGACAGTAACTGATTTCTTAATTAATGGCAAGCAGACAACTCTTGAGAAAGCTTTCATCAGTGTGAAGTCATTTATCAATTATATTTATGTATGAAAATGTAAATATTACAGCTACATTGATCTCAAGTCACTATCTGAAGATAGATACAACAAGTTCATGAATTAAGAATGAGTAAGAGTCTTTATGAGCTACATTGAGAAAATCATAAAGCAGTATCAGCTTTGAGCTTCAGATCTTAAGTGCATCATCAAGAATCATGCTGTGAAGTTTGCTGAAAGCAAGAAGAAAGACACTGTTGATCTTAGACTGTAATGACAGACATTAAATGTTTTTTTAAATAGAAGATTCATTGAATGTTTATAAAAGAAGTTAATCATTATGAAGATCACAGCTTCAGATCAGACATCTATGACTTAAAACAGTAAGATGCAGTCTAACTTGATCATGATTAAGACTGACAAATCTTAAGATAAACAACATGAGATTAAGTTGACTGCAGTCAATCTAGATAAGTTGTTAAGTGAGAAGATCAACACTGATTAAATTAAGATGATGACACTTAAAGAAGTCAGAATCTTTCTGTGTGTTGAGATTCTGAAATGAAAAAGAGATAATGATGATGACAATTAAGATATAAATGAGTTCTTAATCAAAATATTAAGAGTTATGCTGACACTTGCAATGTTCTTTACAGACAAAGAAGATTCTGTAATCAGATCTGACATTTTGATATCTGTCATCTATGCTGAAGCAGTGAAAGACTCAATCTGAGAAGAAATGTAAAAGAATGTCATTTATGCAGAGCTGACAGCCTTGACAGTAAATGAAATATGAAAAGAGACTGTGTCATTAAGAAAAGTCAACATTATGATCAGCAAATAAGTCTTTAAACTTAAGCTGAACATCAATGAATTCTTAAATAAGCTTAAGACAAAACTTGTGACAAGAAACTTCTTATAGACATACAGTGTTGATTATAAGAACATCTTTATTTTCATTATTAAGTTTAACACTCTGTGAATCTTTCTGACTATTGTTGCACTCAAGAATCTAAAGTGTCATTAAGTGAATGTCAATAATGTCTTTACAGAATTCTTTCTGAAGAAAACAATCTATATAACATTTTTTTCTAAAATTAATGTTGCATCTAATTATGTTCTGCACATACTGCACAGCCTTTATGATCTTAAGCAAGTCACACAGAACTGACATAAACAATGTGTCACTGAACTACTCAAGTTAAGTTTTCATTAAAGTAAGACTGATCTCTGTCTTCTTTTTTACAGCATCAAAAGAATTATGCTGCTTCTTTATGTAAATGATATTGTTGTAACTTCAATAAATCTGTTACACATTCTCTGATTTAAGCAAGCTCTTGCAGACATATTCAAAGTTAAGAACTTGAGAAAGATACAGAAAATTCTTGACATTTAAGTCATACATAACTGCAAAATGAGAACTCTGTGCCTGAATCAGACTCATTACATGAACAAGATACTAAAGAATCTTCACATGCAATCTGACAAGCACAGAGTCATCAGCATTTCACTTAACAAATATAATGTTTTTTGTTCTGTCAGCTTAACTAATCAAAGAATAGATCAAAGACAGTATCAACAGACAATTGAAAGTCTAATATATATGACAATTCATACTTGATTAGACATTGTTGTCACACTAAATTGACTAAGTCAATATCTCAGTGATTCTGCAGAGCATCATGAATACACATTTAAGAAACTACTGTGATATATAAGATCAATCATCAATCTTGACATCATGTATAGCTTTAATGAGAGTCAAGCAATGCTTAAATACTCTGACTTTAACTATGTTTTGAACAAGCAAGATCAGAAATCAATTTTAGAATGTGTCTACATGCTTAAAGATGAATCAGTGTTGTGAACAAGTCAAAAGCAGAGATCTGTTGTTATCTTAATTACTGAGATCAAATACATAATCATGTCAATGTGTATGAAGACTGAGATCTGGCTTGAACAGATGTTAAGAGACATAAGTATGAGCAAATATCTTAAAGTTAACTCACACTACATAAGCATTCAAAAGAATGAAGCTCATTAAACTTCTTTATTTATTTAGTTTAAAGAAGACAATCAAGCTGTTTTGATCTTAATTAAGAATGCACATATACATGAGCAGTTAAAGCACATCAATGTCTTTTATTACAACATCTGCAATCTGTATAAGTGCAATCAGATTCAAATAAACTTTATACTCAGTCAAAAGATGATTGCTGATGAGCTTATCAAGTCTCTGTTTAAACAGATCTTTAAGCAGTTCATTGAACTTATAAAACTCACTGTTGATGATTAGTTAAACTCTTAAATGATTTGTTGAACTCTTAACAATGTGTTTAGTCATCTGATGTTTGCTGTCAGTAAGAGTCAATAGATGCAGTCTTACTGAGTGAGAGTGTTAAAAAATGATGTTCTAGCTGCTTTTATGAAGCAGAGTAAAATTAGCATCAGAGACTGAGTAAAGACTCTGTTTACATTGACTGCAGTCAACATTCTTTCTACTTCTTCTGTAACTTTCTTGATCAAGATGTGCTCATAGACAACACAGTTTAGAGATTTCACTAGACAGCATAGTATAGCATGAGTATTCATTTCTTTCAATATTTCTTTTATTTTAAGATCTTAATGCACAGAAAGATTCTGACTTCTTTAAGTGTCACTGTCTTAATTTAATCAGTGTTAATCTTTTTATTTAATGACTTATCTAAATTGACTGTAATTAACTTAATCTCATATTGTTTATTTTAAGACTTATTAATTTTAATCATAATTAAGTCAGACTGCATCTTACTGTTTTAAGTTGTAAGTGTTTAATCTGAAGCTATAATCTTCATAATGATTAACTTTTTTTATAAATATTTAATGAATCTTCTATTCAGAAGAACATTTAATGTCTACTGTTACAATTTAAAATTAACAATGTTTTTCTTTTTATTTTCAGCAAATTTCACAGCATAATTCTTAATGATATACTTGAGATCTAAAGCTTAAAACTGATACTGCTTTGTGATTTTCTCAATGTAGCTTATAAAGACTCTATTTATTCTTAATTCATAAACTTATTATATCTATCTTTAGATAATAACTTAAGATCAATGTAACTGTAGCATTTACATTCTTATATATAAATGTAATTGATGAATAACTTTACATTAATGAAAGCTTTCTTAAGAGTTGTCTACTTATCATTAATTAAGAAATTAATTGCTGTTTAATTGCAAAGATAAGCATCTGTTTATGCTGTCTATACTTAGAACTTTATTGACAATTATATCTCTTTAATCATAATATATACTGAGTTCTCAGTGATTTAAATGACTCTTTTGACAATGTTATTCTGAATTGACATGTAGAACATTATGTATTGTAATGTAATGTTAAAATATTTGCATTAATCATTTAAAATGAACTTTAACTTCATTTTATTGTTACTTTATACAGCAAGAATCTTTACATCAATTTAAAGTTTAGTCTTCAATTATTATTCTTACAGTGTTTATAAGATCTTATTATGTTGCTTTAATGATATCATTTATATCTTTTAAAAGTGATTATCTACTATCTTCAGAAAGTACTGATATTCATTAAGTGACAAAAATAATGAGCTATATATATCAATGAAAATAAAAATAAAAATGTTAATGTTAATCTTTCTTTTGCTTACAGTGTGATCTCACTTATTAATGAACTTAATTAGAGCACAAATCTCATATATGTTCTTGTTGTTCTCAATAATGAGAATTGACTTTTTAAGAATTGTCATTTTGTGAAGATTACATAACTTTATAAAATTAAGATGAACAAATTGTTAATATTAAAGTCTATAAATCTTAATCTTTCTATTTAATGATGCAGTGTCAATGTCTAAGAAATTAATCATAAAATTATGTTCATGAATCTAAACATACAGACTTATATCTGAAGCAGTAACAGAAAAGATGATCTTTAAATGTAATATATACATTATAAATATTAAAACAAATTCATTAAAACTCTTTACAATATACTTAACTATATAAATTCTGTCTCACTCTGATGCTTCTATTATAGTTTTACTGTACTTATTACACATCTGAAGACAGTGTTAATTAAAGCTTCTATATAGTTTTATTTTGCACATCTACTTTCTTAACAGAAGATTAACTTCAAGTTCAGACACATAAAATATTAAACTCAGTCTTACAGAATTTTCTGACTTAATTTGCATAATAATTATTTTACAATAATAAGAGTATAAATGTTCTCTTTTAACTTTAATTTGTTGATATCTCATTCATATAAGAGAGTCACTGAAGAGTTAAAATTAATTAATTATATATAAAAAGAATTCAGAGTCTACAATTTATTTAAATTTAAGTATTTTATTGACAGTCTTTTTAAATAGAGCAGTGATTTTATTGTTATCTTTTTTCTTTTTAAATTTAAAGAAGAAATCATCATCATTACTGTCATTAACTTCTGCATTAAAAACTTTGTATTTCTTTTCTTTTTCTTTATAAACTGACTTCTGATACAACTTAACTGCAGTCAATTTATGCAACTTAATTACAGTTAATCTGCTTATCTTCTTTTAAATATTTTACTTAATGTTAAAAAGAAATTTACAATCTTTAATAAAGTGAAAGCTGTTGCAAAGAAAGCACTTAATAAAGCAATAAGAAAAATGATTATTGTTTAAGTTAAATAATTTACAATAATGTTGCTTAATATTAGCTATGCAGTGATTCAATAAACTGCAGTTTTAATTTATTAAATATTAATCTTTCTTTTTTTTATCTGTTCACAAGACAATAACAGTCTCATTAATCTTAAATTGTATCTCTTTTTTTTAAAGCTTTTATAAATCTTTCTTAATGTCTAAATTATTCTGAGTATCAATGACATTATAGATCATAACATACTCAATTAATAGTGCTTAAAGCAGCATCTAAAATTATCATTCTAATTTAAACAACTTAATCATATCAGACTGAGTTGCAGCAATCTTTTTGCTGAATTTACTTAAATAAATTTATATTTCTTAATGAATATATTCTTTAACATTCTATACTTAACAAACTTTATTAAATATTATCTCTCAGTTATCTGCAGCTTCTTTTTATACTTAAACTTTAATGTATTTTAAATATTCTTTATGCTGATTTTATTCATCAAATATTTTTAATTATCTATATTTATGCAGATAATAAGTCAATATAAAGTCTTTATATCAGTTTTCTGATTTTCAAAGCTGAGACTGTTGAAAGAAAATGAATCTAAGAATTTACTGATTAATATATTGATTGTTAAGACTTCAACAATATTTTATAAATCTTTTTTTATCAATTATTTTCTTATAAAAGTAAATTATTAATTGCAGTTCTTGTGAGCAAGAATTAAAATAAATTGTTGCTTTATAAAGAAGTTGTTGAAGTTCATAATGATGATAGTTGATATGTAGTATAAGAAGTGAATAAAGTAAAATAATAATGTATGCATTGAAAATAATATAAATAAAATAAATAAAAAGCTTTTGTATCTCTTATTTTATAAGATGATAATGCTTATTCATTTTAATGACTTATATTAAGCTATTAAAGAACAGTACTTTCTAAATAACTATAAATGCTGATTTTTACTGAGATCAATTTTCTATAAATCTTTCAAATTAAACATACTTAGTTACTGTAGAACAGTGCTTTCTGAGTAACTGTAAATATTAATTTTTGTAGAAACTAATTTTTTATGAATCTTTTAAGTTAAATGTATTTAACTATCACAGAATAGTGTTCTTTAAGCAATTATAAATGCTAATTTTTATTAAAATTGATTCTTTATAAATCTTCTAAGTTAAATGTACTTAACTATTGTGAAATGCTGATTCTGCTAAAATTAAATTTATTACAAATCTTAATAATCAGTAATACTGCTAGAGTCAAATTGACTGTAAATCTTAATAATTAATATATACAGCTACTGTCAGTGTGCTGATTCTGCTAAAGTCAGATTTATTATGAATCTTAATAATCAGTAATACTGTTAAAGTTAAATTAACTATGAACTTTAAAAATTAACATACTTAATTGTTGTCACACTAGAAGTATATACTTTCTTTAAGAAGCTTTTTGCTAATTTAAGCTCATAATTTAGTAAAAGAAATGAATACTTATATTATACTATGTTATTTAGTGAAATCTCTAAACTATGTTGTCTATGAGCATGTCTTGATTAAGAGAGTTACAAAAGAAGTAAAAAAAAAGTTAACTGCAGTTAATGTAAACAGAGTCTTTATTCAGTCTTTAATGTTAATTTTACTTTACTTTATAGAAGCAGCTAGAACACTGCTTCTTAACAGAAACTATTATAAAAATTAAAAATGAAGTATGTCTTTGACTGACATCTAAAAGATGTATAAATTATTAAATATCAGAAATATAATCTTTCTTATATGTATTTATTGCTGTTTCTTCATTCTGAAAATTGCTTTCTAAATACAGTTCATATTAATAAGATTATTTCTACAGAGTTTTTAAATCTGAAATAGAATTTTACTGATGAGCTTATGATTATTGTGTAATCTATTATGATTCATAATTTATATAATGTAAACAATCTCACTGCTTCATGCATATCTAACAGAATCTGTATAAAAGACTATTTTTTTTTTGTAGAAATTTAGATTAAACACAATGAATATTTACTTTATTGTTGATGAAACAATCTATAAACATATATTTGATCAAATTAAAACAATTTAAATTAATAATTTTAATTTAATAACTGCTGAGTAATTCTGCACAATCAGTATCTGACTTATTAATATAAGATGTACATTAATGTTGAGATGTGTGCATCTGTAAAGATCATTAAATATATTTATAAATATATATATAAGAATTCAGATTGCACAATGATTCAGCTGCAGAGCAGTAAGAATGAGATTGTTTATTATTTATAGAATTGATATATTGATTTTATAAAAGCAATGTAACATTTATTTAAATATGATGTTCATGATAAAAATTTATCTATTATATATCTTGCAATTCATTTATCAAATCAGCAATCTATTTATTTCTGTAATACAACATTTACTGTAACTGTTTAAAAGTAAATAAATGAAGTTTAATTTATCTTAATGATATTTTTTGCATACAATGCTTACAATTTAAATGATTAACAATATTTATATTAGAAATTTTTAACTTATTATGTTTATAATAAGTCTCACTTACAATGAAAGTCTCATCAACATAAATTTGCAATTGACTGCATATATTATTTAAACTCATTTATAAGTAAAAAATACTATTTATGACTTCTTTTAACAGTTATGTAAGATTTACAGTCTTTTAAACACATCTATACAGTGAATAAAGTGTTGCATTTTACTTTTTAAACTACTAGACTGAGTATGTGAATTGTTTATAGATCACATAAATCAGAGTTAAGTTTAAGTATTAAGTTAAGTTAAACTAACTTTTATTCAGTTAAGTTGAGTGCAAGTTAACCTGACTTAACTTACATAGAGTTATGAGTTTTTTGCAAGTTATATATAGTCTTAGTAAGTATGTGTATGCGCTTAGTAAGCATATATATTGACTAAGTAAGCACATACACATGCTTACTAATGTGTGTTTCTAACACACACCTTCACAAAAAGTCATGATTTTCATAACTTATTCAGTAATATATCTTGTGACT
>JAABVA010003241.1_pt1 | contig 15630 bp, 9 predicted proteins | sample 5560331 | NCBI WGS metagenome assembly JAABVA01 (sample SAMN12812661, study PRJNA571458) | rock metagenome | isolation source: Antarctica rocks | place: Antarctica: Victoria Land, Mt New Zealand sud | collected 2016-01-07 | reverse complement strand
GTTATTCTTAAGTTTTCATGTGCTTTTCAAAGCATCATATTCTTTTCATTTAACAAGATAATGAGCTTTCTCACTAATCATTCTCTTCTTTAAAATGTTCTCTACTTCATATTCAGTTTTGAGTTCAACAGACATTGATGTGATTTGAAATGATATAAATTGATTGCATTGTTGAAGCATTAATACATAAAATATTAAGTGTATTCACATTCTCTGAAATAAATTTAACTCATAACTTAGCTTCTTAATGTTTCTCTTGATCATGAATGACTCAATGTTCTTATTCATGAGTTTCTTGCTCTTCTTCTTTGTTTGCATATTGTTCATCTATAAATATACTTTCTCATCAATCTCATATAATTTTATCTCTGTTGTTCATCCCTTCTGCTCTTCAATTCTCTTCATAAGATCAGTATACAGTTTCTTAAGCTTTACAATGTTCAACATTGCTTTCTGACTTCAAGATTCATGTGCTCACAGATCTCTTCAAATCTTCAGATGATATTTATAATTTACTTTAAATGATGTTTTTTCTGTGATTTTGTTTCACACATTGTTGTACATAAACTGTGTCATCAACAGCAGTTGTACTCAATTGTTCTATTTTGCATTAACATAATGTCATAAGTATGTCTCAACTGTCTGATTCATTCATTCACTCTATTTATTCATCTATAAATAATATGTCATTAACATCTTATGTTTTATTCTGAGTTCTGCTGTGAGCATTTCTCAGAACTTGCTTGTGAACAGCTTATCTCTGTTAATAATAAACTTCTTTGATAGTCTGTGATTGCTAATCAATTCTTGCAGTATAACATACATCAATACTGATGCTGTTGCAGTCTCTCTAAATAAAATAAACATCATATATTTTGTTAATCTATTCACTATGATCAATATGCTGTCAAATCTGACTTCTTATGCCAGGTTCTTGAACTTTAATAGCTTGATGATAAAGTTCATGATAACAGACTTTCAGAGTGCATTCAGTGCATTTAATTGTGTTATCTTGTTGTAACACTTATCTCTCTGAATCTTATTGTGTCAGCATGAATCACATCTGACAATGTATTTCATAATTTAATTATAAAGATTGTCTATGTTGCATCTTCTTCATACAAGATCTTCTGTATGTTTGACTTCTAGATGCTCATCAGCTCTGCTGTTATAACATACTTTAATGAGTTTGTCATCTATCAAGAAAGCATTCTTCATTTTAAATGTTGCTGCTAAGTCTTTCATGAGTGTTTCTTTCTTATCTTTACACAGAATTTCAGCATAAATCATTTTCACTTCTTTGTGATCAGATCATCTACTTAAAGTGTCTGCATCACTGTTCTCATTACTCTTCTTGTAATGAATCTGAAATTCAAAGTCTGCTAACTGTTTTACTCAGTGAATCTGTCACTGATTCAGTTACTTAATCATTATAAAGTTTCTCAGATTCTTATGATTCATAAAGATCTGAATAGACTTGCTTATACTTACAAGATAAGATCTTCAATCTTGCAGTGCTTTCACTATTACAAGAAATTTCTTATCATGAATCTCATATCTTTTCTTGAGTTCTGACAACTTTCTAGATCAATACACAATAGACTTCTTCTGCTCATCTTTGATCTGATATAGACATGCTTCAACTGTGAAATTTAATGCATCAATTTTCAGTATCTTTTCACATGCTTAATTGAGTATTCACAGATGTGCAGTTTCACTAAGACTTTTCTTTAATGTGCAGAATGCATTCTTCTATTTCTTATCTCAATGTCATCTCTTGTTCTTGCATGTCAAACACATAAAAGATTTCACAATTCTTGCATAGTTAAATACAAACTTTCAATAGTAATTCATTAGTCCTAGAAAGACTTGTACTTTCTTAATCTTTTACAGTATAAGTCAGTTTCAAACTGTCTCTGTCTTTTTGAGGTTCTTCTTGATCTGATTAGATTAAATGACATATTTTAGAAACTGTATTTTCTTAATTTTGAATCTGCTTTTCAACTTTTTCACATACATGACTCATTCATTGAGCTTTGCTAGAATCTTGTGTACATGTTTGTGATGCATTTCAAGATCATCTAAATAGATCAGAATATCATCAAGATATGTAATTACAAAATCATCAAGATATTCTCTCAATATGTCATTAATGAGTTTCTGAAAGATGACTAAGACATTTTTGAGCTCAAATGACATAACAGTATATTCATAATGTTCATATCTTGTTCAGAATGTCATTTTTCATTCTTTGCTCTTCTTTATGTATACACAGTAGTACACTTTCTTCAGATCTAGACTCATAAATTACTTAGCTTTTTCTAATCTGTCTTGCAACTCTTCTATCAGTGATAGAGAATAACTGTCTCAATAAGTTATCTTGTTAAGTTGTTTATAGTCAACACAAAATTACTTAATGTCATTCTTCTTTAATACAAACAGAATTAAATATTCTACTGATGACTTTAATAATCTGATGAATTCTCTCTTTAAATTCTCAGCAAGATAGTTTCAGACTTTCTTCAGCTAATTCTTACTCATAAGATAAAGTAACATTTACTTTGATTCTCTTTTCTTTAGTAGCAGTATCTCATAGTCTCAAAACTTATGCTCTGATAAGCTCTTTTCTAATTGTTCAGAGACATCATATGCATTCTCTGTTGCATAGAGTTCTTTGTTGATTTAGTTAATCTGTAAATTCTTTTTACATAATCAGAGCATCTCTAATATAGTGTCATACTTGACTGACTTAAGAACATCTAGTCTCAACTTCTGTAAATCATTCTTTATTATAGCTTCAATATAAACTTCTTTATGAATTCATTTGTATTCTTTATTGATCATATACACTTGTGTAAGCTTAGACACTCATCACAGCATTAATTTTAACTGTTTAATCACTTTTTGCAAGATAAAGTTATTGATTGCTTCTGAATCTATCATTGCTCAAAGTTGTCTCTTCAGCAGTATCTCAACATTAATTTATATTTTTTGATCATTGTCAGTTCATTAAGACATTAAAAACTTCTTTATCTTTAATCTTACTGAGAAAGCTTAAGATTTTTTGACTTCTTTAAGCTCTTTACTTCTATTAAAGTCTCTTAAGCTCTGTCTGTGCTTCAAAGTTTGTCTTATGATTCAGTAAACTTTCTTCATAGTTCTTTGAATCATATCAGTTCTTCACTGATTATGATCAGTTTTGTGTAGTCATCAATTTCTTTTTTAACAATTTGTTCTGAATGTCAGTACATCTCATACTGATCATATTTGTGTTGAATGAGATTCTTTAGTGCTTTCACTTTGTTAAGAAACTTAAATGACATATATTCTTCTGTATACATTCAATGTTCTTCTGTGAGTGTTACATAATCTGTAAATAGACATATCTTGATCTCATAATCTTTTCTTGATCACTCTGACATCTCTTGATCTTATATTGTGAATTATACTGTTGCCATCAGCTCTTCTAGCTGTACAGCTATCATTTCTGCTTCATATCATTTACTAATAATAACTTCTTCTTAAAGTGTCTGCTGCTGTTCTTCTAACAGACTTTCATGTTGTTCTAGATGTCAGTTCTTAAGATGCTTATAATTCTGCTTAAGTTTCATGTCAACTTCTCAGTTATCAACATTCTTCAGATTTATGTTCAAATTCAGATACATTTAAATAAGATCTTCTTGTTCTTAAGCTTCTGCAGCATCTATCTTCTGAGTTCTGTGAGCATCAATCTCTTCAATCTCATCTGAGTTGTCTCTGACAACTTTCTCTAAAATAGTTAATTTCTTCAATTCACTCATCATAATGTAATTGATACTGTGTCTCTTCTTAAGCTTCTGTAATCATCATTTGACTCTGTCTTTGCTGCTTATGTGCACAAAGCAGTTATTGTTGTAGCAGGCTGTTCAGCTCAGTTGATTATGCATTATCACTGAGTTCATTATTATAACTTCTTTTCTCTGTCATTAAGATTTCTTGCAATTCCTGACAAGATGTTCAAGTTTATCACAGTTATAACATTTGTAAGTCTCTGCTTATCAAATATAAGACTTAATGAATTATCTGTCATAACATTCATGCTTCACTAACCTAGCTTGTGACTTCTGATTGCACTTCTCAATATTGTTAAGATTCATTGAGTCTTCTTACATTCTGATGATGAATCATTATCTTTACATTCTTAAAGCTGTATAAGATTCTGTCTTCTTCATTCATTGTTCTCACTGTCAACTGTCAATGTTGATGAAGATATCTATCATCTTTTAAAGTTCTTCAGAACAGTCTCTTCAGACTATTTCATCTTTAATATCTTCACTCAATTCTCAATAGTATTGCAATACTAAGACATCATTATCTCAGTCAATTAAGACCACAATGTGCTGAAACTTCACTGAGTACTTAACTGCTGACTTATTCATCTTTAATGTGTAAAGTCATCATTCTGCTGCTCTTTTCTCATTAATTACTTCAAAAGTCTTTCAAAGTTCTTCTTTAAACTTCTTAAAATCACTGAAGATTGACTCTTTGTCAGTGTCTCATTTCTTTGATGACTTATCTAGAAACTCATGCAGTTTGAGATTGACTCAGTTGAACACTGCATCTTTGAGATAGACTATTGTGTATAGATCTTTGTTCATTTTGAAGTTGAACTTCTTTTGATTGAAATCTATGTATAGATTGAGCTTTGTTAAGAAGCTTCACAACTTCTTACATTTATCACTGAACACATTTAATGTCAATATCTTCAGTATGTTGTTCATCTCTCATAGATCTTCAAGATCCTGAAGATTGACTATGCTGATAAAGACTGCTTTCTGCATGCTGATTAATATGTCTTATATCATAAGAGTGTTCAACATGTTACATTCTGATCAGAGATTTCTCTGATATAGAGGCTAAAGATTAAAGCTTGTGATATAAGAGAGTTTCAGACACATTGAATTAATCAGTAGCTAATAATATGTTAAGTAATGATTGCATTGAACACATTCATCTTCTTAAGAAAGATGATCTGTATATATATTAGGCTGTTCACCTTGCTCACTCATGAGCACTGTAAGTCAGCTTACTCAGCTTACTTGTGAGCATCATGAGCTTACACTGAGCTGTACACCTTCAAGACATAGTTCACTGAATCTACATGTTCAATGAGCCTATTAGGATGATGGCCATAACATTGATAAAATGCTGACATTATCTTAACAATATAACAAATACATAGATGTGTTCTCTGAAGAGAATGCTGATAAGTTATTATCTCATTAAGATTATAATTATATCATAGAAATAAAGAAGCATGAATTACTTTATGATTCACTCTACAATCTGTCAAAAATAGAGCTATAAATGCTTAAAGAATATTTAGATAATATCTTAATGAAAAAGTAAATACAACATTCTGTTAGTTCTGCAGAAGCATCAGTTCTATTTATTTTAAAAAATGAAGAGAACTTATGTTTATGTGTTGATTACAGAGATCTCAATAAAATTATTATTAAGAATTATTATTCTTTGCTGTTGATTAATGAGATACTTAATTGTTTAAGTGAAGTCAAGATATTCATTAAACTAGATCTTAAGAATGCTTATCACTGCATTAGAATTAAAAAAGATGATGAGTGAAAGACTGCATTTTATACATATTATAATTATTTTAAATATATAATCATGTCATTTAAACTGATTAATGCCTCAGCAACTTTTCAAGTCTATATTAACTGAGCATTAACTGAGCTAATTGATGTCTTTTATATAATATATTTAAATGATATTCTGATCTATTTCAGTTTTTTAAAAGAACATCAGAGTTATATAAAATAAATTCTGAAGTGACTTCAACAATTTAAATTGTATGCAAATTTAAAGAAGTGCACTTTTTATACTACATAAATGAAATTTCTTAAGTTCATTATCTTCACTACTGATGTTTTAATGAATCAACAATGAATCAAAATCATAAAGAAATGACTAATATTTAGAAGCTACTATGAAATATAAATATTTCTAGAGTTTGCAAACTTTTATCATCACTTTATGCAGAGTTATTTTAAGATTACTGTTTCTTTAACTGATCTATTAAAAGACAGCAAGAATGACAAGAAGATAGATGTCTTTAAATAATTATAAATAATAGTGTAAGCATTTTACAAGCTTTGTAATGTCTTTATATAAGCATCTATCTTGATGCACTTTAACTCAGAGCTAAGAGCTCAGATTAAAATTAATGTCTTAATAATTAAGTTAATAAATATCTATTCACAACTTTAAACAGATACTCAATAACATTCTGTTGTCTTCTGATTAAGAAAGTTAAATCTGATTAAAACATGCTATGAAACTCATAATCAAGAATTGTTAATAATTGTAAAGGTGTTTAAACACTGACAACACTATCTTGAGAATAGTCATTATCTCATTGAGATACTTATAGATCACAATAATTTATGAGAGTTTATGAATGTAAAATTATTAAATAGAAGATAAGCACACTGAATTATAAGATTAGCTGCTTATGATTTTATAATTATACATTAATCAGAAAAGATAAATCTTACTGATGTGTTGTTGAGATGCTCTGACTACAAAGTCAAGAAAAACATAAACAGATTGCTATTAACATTGTAATGAAAGCTGATTATACTATTTTAAGAATTAAAATTAAGCATTACTGTTCTAGTTAGTCAGATCAATACTTGAAGCTTAGATTTGCAAATTATGCTGACTGTTTTATTAAAAGAATATTAATTAAGCACTTAGACTGAAGATTATGACTGTTAAGAATAAGTTAATAAAAAATTTAGAAAGTCTTCATTCAGAAATGAACTGAAGAATAATGATTATATATTTAATTTATCTATATACAACATAGCAGAAAAGCTGCTTAACTCTGTTGCTGAAATTATTAATTGTAAACAGTTTATTCTATGTATATTGATTTAAAAAGTGACTGATAATGAAACAGTACATAATAAAAGATAATTATTCTTTTTTAAACTTATTTACTTCTTACAGAATACTGATGCTCTAACAGTAAAGATGTGATAAGATTTAAAATTACAGAGTAACTGCAGTCATTAAGACATTAATAACAATTTGTAAATGTTTAATTTTATTGAATTACTTCATCATAAAAGCAAAATATACATATTACTTCACAAAGCTGTTAAGAATGAGCTCATGAAGCTGCATTATGATGATGTTTTAGCAAAACATTATAAAGTAAATAGAATAATTAATTTGTTGTTTAGAAAGTATTATTGAGTTAATATGATGAATAACATTTAAGAATATGTTGCTTTGTATACTGTATGTTTAAGAGTTTAAGTATTAAGACATCATTTATATGATAAATTACAGTTATTGTCACTATTTACTTAATCATAAAAGAAGATAACAATGAACATAATCACTAACTTACTATTTAGCAGACAAGAAGCTGATGTTTATGACTTCATATTGATAATTGTGAATTATCTTATAAAGATGACTCAATATATTTCTGTCACTAAAAAACTTACTGTAATTAAGTTAGCTAATATATATATTGAACAGATCATATGTTGCTATGAAGAACTCAGAGATACTGTTTTAGACTGAGAATCAATCTTTATTAATATATATTGATTTAAATTCTGTTATCAACTTTAAATAAAGTGAATATTAAGCATCATCTTTTATTTATAAATTAATGATTAAATTAAAAGACAGAATTAAATTTTAAAACATTATCTGCATTGTTACTGTTGTAAAGAATAAGATGACTAAATGTTTTTTCTATTAATGATAAAGTTTGCATATGCAAATGAAAAACATACAACAATTAGTTAAACATTGTTTGAGACATTAATGAACTATTACTTAAGAATTGCTCAACACATTGAGAATAATATTTATAAAGAGAAGATGTTAACAGCAAAAGACTGAGTACAGTAAATGAAGAAAATCTATATTATAATAATAAAGTGATGATAAGCTGCTGTAAAAGTGCAAGTCAAGTACTTTAACAAAAATTATATTTAAAAAAGCTACAATGTTGACAATTTAATGCTATTGTTCATTAAGAACTTAAAGCAACACAGATTAAGTAAGAAATTATTATATAAATTTATTGAGTCTTTTTAAATTGTTAATCTTATTAATAAATAAGCATACTGACTGATTCTGTCTAATCATTACAGAATTCATAATGTATTTTATGTTTCATATTTAAAGTTTCATAAATACTGTCTAAATAATAATTCTTTGTCAGAACTGTTCTCTCTGAATCTCATAAATGATGAGAAAAAATATAAGATTGAAGAGATCTTGAGCAAGAAATAAAGAAGAGAACAGTTATAATATAAAGTTAAGTGAATAAAATATTTAATAGAATACAATGAATGACTTTAAGTAAAGAATATGAGAAATGTAAAAGTGTTGCAATAAGAATATGATGCAAGAACAGAGAGAAAGCAGAAGCATAAATAAGATTTAAGAAATTAAAAATTTCTATTAAAAATATTTTACATAGTATCATCTAAAAGAAGTGAAATCAAAATATAATTAATATATCAGCAAAATACTATCAAATCACTCTGTTATCTCTGCATCTACATTGCTATCAGAAACAGAAGATAAGAACAGTAACTATTTATTAATGTTATAACTATTGTTGAAGTAACTGAATCACAACATTAAGTTGTGAAAGCTTTTTAAGATGTTGTTATTCAATTAAAGAAAGAGAAGCTTATACTTAAAGTGAAGTAAGCAACATGATGATGACAGTAAAGTGCAAGAAAATTAAGAAAACAAATTATAAAGTAAAAGATATTCAACATAAATATCTGCATCACAGTAACTGCTTACTGCTCTTAAATTATAAGCAACAATAAATTACAAATCTTTACAGATTTACAATGATTGCTGTGATGCTCTACAATATAAATGATGTAGATGATGACATACTTAATAAATAATGTCTGCATATGATTGAGATGACACTGAAGTCAAGATTAATGAATGTCATTGATTGTTATGATGACAACATGATTAGCAAGTATGTACAAGTTATTAACTCAGCAATTAAAGAATGTAAAGATTTATTATCATTAATGTGTTACAAAATAACAAGAAACTTTCTGTTAAACTGAGTTGCACAGCTTTTGAAGTATCTTGTAATAATTACAATTTTAATTCTTAATAATGTTGCATTAACTGATGTTGTTGCTGATATGCTTAAAACAGTGAAGACAATAGAGAGAATTCAACTTATTGTTGATGTAATGATTATGATGTGACATTGAGATGATGTCAGCATGAATAAACAAAAAAATAGAGAAATTGCTGAAAATATGATGCTGTAAAGTGACAACATCTCTGAAAGTTAAGATAAAAACAGAATTAAAGCACAATGTATGTAATGACATTACTGTGAAAGAGAAATGTGATGTATGATGCAGAGCAAAAAGATATTTATTAATTGTAATTTTGAGCTTGACATTCTTCTGAGTGATGAGTTTCTTATAGATTGATTGTATTTCAGAAATGATGTTCTTTGATGTTAATGATGCAGCAACAATCATTAAGTAAGCATTTTTAATTAAATCTGTCAATAATGATTTATTTACAGCTTGAGAAAGCAGAGATAAGATGTAAAAAGACAGCATTTTATTATTAAAAAGATTAAATAAATATAATTGCATCTATATATAACAGTAAGATCTCTGTTGCTGTCTTTTCTGTGCAACAACACTATTCAGAGTGTGTATCTTATTATTGTTGTGCAGATATTTTATTAATAAGTTTATCTTAAAATACTCATATTTCTTGTATTTAACATTTTTCTTTATTACATTCAGTTTCTGCATTCTGTTTCAGCAGAACAAATATATTAACAGTGTTACTTACAGTATTTGTTGCATTTTTAACTAACTTAGCTCTTACAGACTTGATCTTTAAGACTGACTCTGATGAATTTGTTAATTTATTGATGTTTAAAATTATATTGATGAATAATGTCTAATGATGAGTGCAACAGAAATCTGAAGATTTCTTGTTGTATTTTTTTATATTTGTATGAGTACATCTCTTAAACTGCAACATTGTTAAAATGTGTTGATGTCTTAAATGCTATATATATAAAAACTGCTAACAATCTCACTGAATTCTTAATGAGAGATATAGCAGAGAGAATATCTCTCTTATTTTTCTTAATAATTATGATATTACTGTTATTACATTTTTGCTATTGTGCTGTTTACACAGTATTATGAGAGAGAAGTGTTGTTCAGAAGCATGAAGTTGCTATGACTTTGATATATTAAGATGTTGAAGATGAAATGAATGTAAGTTATATATGAGAAAGAGTTTCTTATATATTGTAACTGAACAAAGAAATCATCAATTTAACTGATTTAAGAATAAAGAAAAGTTGATTTTATTTATATTTTGTATGTTATTCATTGTTAAATAAAGCTGAATCATCATTTATCTGAATGTGACAAACTTAAAGTATTGTACAAGATCATTAGTCTAGCTGAGATAGACAATAAGTAAAATATGTAAGAATGTTAAGTGAATCATTGCTTACATCTTGCTGATCTGATTTCACAAAATCATGATGTATCTATAATGTTGATGATATGTCAATGTGCTGAAGAATCAGTGCATAGAAGAAGAGACAATTGTTATGATATCATTATATACTTATATTGAATTATAGCTGAATTTCTTACACAATGATTGATAAGCAAAGTACTATATAGACAGTCTTTACATATAAATCTTTTAAGTTTCTTAGTTGTTAGTCTTCATTAATACAAGACCTTAACATTGAAACTTCATTAAATAGCTATTATAATGTAGTGTCTCACATTATTACATATCTTACTCATCAGCCTCTTATAAATAGAAGACTTATGAGTTCATATAAGTCTGTAAGTTTATAAGACTTCTTGATTCTGTTCATTAAAAAGAAGAAGAATACATGATGAATATATATTGATTACAGAGTGTTAAATAATGTTACTGTTAAAAATGAATATTCATTTTCTTAAATTCAGAAATGTTTAGATTGAATTGACAAAGCTCAATATTTAATTAAGCTTAATCTCATTTTGAGCTATTATTAAGTTTATATAATCAAAAACAATATAAAAAAAACTATCTTCAACACTCATTACAGTAAATATAAGTTCATAACTATGTTCTTTAAGCTATACAATGTCTCAACAACATTTCAGTTAATGATGAACTCTATATTATGAAACTTACTTAACAAATTCTATCTAATATATCTTAATAACATACTGATCTTTTCTGACTCAATTTTAGATCATTAAAAACACTTATGAACTGTTCTCAGTATCTTAAAGAAACATAAGTTATATGTTAAGTTTAGTAAGTGCACTGTTAAGACAAAAATTCTTAAGTTTTATAAATATATTATGAGATAAGACACACTATGATCAGTCTCTATTAAGATATCAGTCATTAAGAATTAATCTGTCTCAAAGACAGCTAGACTGAGTGTAGAGTTGAGTTGAGTCAGAAAAAAGTGCACTTAACCTGAACTCACACTAGAGTTTAAGTTAGGTCAGGTCAGATTTGTGTACAGATTAACTCTATCTATAATCTGTGTGAGTACCTGCATGTGAGTGAGGCTAGCCATTATGGATAAGGTCAGGGCTAGAGCTTAAAAATGTGAAAGCTTATTGATATATTAGTTATAATAAATTACATCTTAACTAGTCATATAGGGATAAATTACATGGTCACAAGATATATTACTGAATAAGTTATGAAAATCATGACTTTTTGTGAAGGTACACATTAGAAACACACATTAGTAAGCATGTGTATGTGCTTACTAAGTGCATACACATGCTTACTAAGACTATATATAACCTGCAAAAAACCTATAATTCTATGTAAGTCAGGTTAGATTAACTCACACCTGACTCAGCTGAATAAAAGTTAGTTTAACTTAACCTGATACCTAAACTTAACTCTGACTCATGTGACCTATAGATAACCTGCATACTCAGTCTAAAGACAGCACATTATATACAGCAGTTTCTTGAACTGACTTTGTATTATTAATAGTTTATACAAGAATTTGCATAGATCACAGCATCATTATTAAATTTGTTTAAGAAGAACAATGTTAAGTTATGTATGAAGAAGAATTAACTCATTGTTTAAAATACATTATGTAACAATGTCTTTCAATAGCTTAAGAATGCACTTACATTTAAATCAATACTTATTTAAGTAACTGTACACAAATCATTTACTATCAAAATAAACACTTTTAAATAAGCAATTGACTGTGCTCTGATGTAGAATGAAATGAATGAAAAACTTCATTTAGTTATCTATAATAATTAGAAATTACAAGATGCAGAGCTTAATTATTCTGTTTATAAAAAGAAGTTATTGATCATTAAGTATGCACTTTAAACTTGACAGTATTATATCAAAAATGATTATACTATAACTATTGTTATGAATTATGAAGATCTATAATATTTAAAGAATACACTGCACTCATTTAAATAGCTAGCTTAATGAATTGATGAATTTCAGCAATATAATCTTAACATTTAATATTAATTTGAAGCTCAGACTGTTGTATTAGATTTGATTAGTTATTAATTTAATTTTATAGAGAAAGACTCAGCAAATAAAGTGTTCTTAAATGCTCTGTAAAAATTAAATGATGTGAAATGAAAGAAAGTGATGATATTATATTTAAAAGATGATATAAAATCTGAAAAATCACTGCTTTATAAATATATATGTAAAAAATAATGTGACAAATCAATTTTGACTGTGTTATGATTTGAAATTGAATGACTTATATTTAATTTAAAAGTAAAATAATGATGAAGTGTCATTTCTATGATTTCAGTACTGTGCAGATTTTTTAAAACATATATACATCAAATATAAGCATCTAGAAGTGCTGAGACTGCTAAAAGTCATTTGACTTTGAGCTTAATGACATAAATTATTGTAGAATATTAAATTGTTTATAAAGCATTATCTTAACTGTTAAGTTGCTCAATGACTTTGAAAACATTAAGAGGTTAAAGAATATTTGTATTTAATTTGTAAGAATTTATTATTATTTAAAAGATAAGAAATTAATATAATAAATGTTAAAAGATAACATCACACTAATAGTAAAGCTATCATAAATTATATTTAACACTTTCTCTAACTCATAATTCTCTAAAGCACACACATACATCATGACATTCAGTGTTCTGCAGATATAAAAAGTGCACATAAATAGCAATTTAAATTTGCAATCTTTAAGCTTACTTTCTCATCATGAACTTAAATCATCAGCTAAAATAACCTAGATGCATATCTCTCTGAGATTTTAGACAAGAAATTACTTCATTAATCTGAGCTCATAATCTGTTAAAAGATGACATTACACTAATAGCAAAGCTATTATAAGTTATATTTAACAATAAACATATTATCTTAAATGCTCTGAGAAAACTACTGAATTATAATAACAATTAATTACATTACAGACTGATCTATAACTAAAGCTGTTTTGAATGTAATGAAAATAATAGTTGCAGATTTTCTGTGTAATAAAATCTTTATAAATTATAATTTATTAAGAAAGTTACTATTCAATAATAATACAAACTTTCTTAGCTGTGTTGTGATCTACTATTTGAAAAAGCTTAAAACTTAACATAGAACAATGACTTTCTATTATTTTTACATAAATGAAAAGATAGAAAATCTAAATAAATGTTGAGCTTCATGTTTATAAAATATTTTATGAATAAATCAACTCAATTATAAAATAAATACTTACTGTAAACACTTTTTGTAACTTAAATTTAAGCTTATAATACAATTAAACAGAGTTCATTCTATTTACTGTATAAGATAAATTTACAATTATTAAACAACTTAAATAATCTTTAACTGCTGAGAGAAACTGACTTTAAAAATCAGTTAAAATGAATTGAGCAGATATAGACAGTTTAAGCAATTGTTAATGAAATTTTTTTATGAAAGATTATTGAATTAAAAATGATTCATAATGAAACAGTGTAATTAAGTACTAGAAAGAAAAAAGATTGAGTATTTATATAAAATGAAGAGCTTCAGAAGTTTAAAGCTAAATGATTTAAGTTTTATAAGATATTGAAAACTCATTTATTAAAGACTTATACATTAAAAATGTTTACAGAGCATGTTTTATGAAATTTAATTTATAATAATTAATTTATAAAAGCATATATCTTTAATGTCAATGAATTTTGAGCTAGTTCAGAGCTGCAAAGCAGTTTAAAATAAATAAAATTATCTATACAATAATTAAGTTCTGAAGTTAATGAGATTCTTAAACAGAAAGAGTCATTATTGTCTTTTTATAAAGAATTTTTAATCATATCTTGAGCTGAATGAGATTGCAGACAAAAGAAAGAACTATATAAGCTTTTAATAAAGAAGAAAGAAGATCTTTTTTAAAAGACAATTTATAAAATATAAAAATGTTATGAATAAATAAATTCATTTTTATTTTTATTACAGAACATTTCAAAAATACATTAAAGCATTGCTTTTTCTGAACTGATCTTAACTGAAATGAGTAATGTAATGAATACATTATAGAAGATTATTGAAAGCTGAAGAAATGTTAATGATTTGATTTTAACATTTATAATAGAAGAGAGATATAACTAAGAGAAAGTGAAAGTCTTGACATCATATAATATTAAAAAAAACTGAATGATTAGAAATGATTTAATAAAGATTTATAACAATAACATAATGAGTTGAAGTTAAAATAAATAAATAATAAAGCTAAAAAAAAAGATTAAAAAGTCTTAACTTCAATAATGATTAATAGTGATTTGATGATGATCTGTAAAAGAAATATAAGCTTATATAATTTATGTAAGAGATTTAAGAAAAAGACTCTTATAAATTAAAAAATAATAATATTAAAAACAGAACACTTAATCAGTTCTATGTATTATTAGTCTTTAAATTAAAATTGAGATAACAATATATTGAGAAGAGAGTTTTATAAGCTTTTTTTAAAATAGAAATGATTAATAATCTTGTAAATGCAATTAAAAGTAAATTTCTTTTAATTTAAGTTGTTATTATCTGTACTGAATGACAATAGCAATGTGAAGTGAGATAAAATAATGTGAATATAAATTACAGACAAAAAATTTACAGAATGTTAAGTAAATCTCTGCATTCACATTAGTGAACTGTTGTGACTATGCAGTAAAGAAGAATGTGATATCATTGCTTACTCATCTCTTATTAAGTGTCTCTATTTATGTCTTAGTCATCATTTTCTATATATACTCTACATAGTGTAAACAAATAGGAACAACTTTCTATGGACTGATTCACATGATGATCACTACAGCGCCACCACCTAGGTAGCTATACAAGGAGCGTCACCAACAGATAGAAAATCAAACTCAGACCAGATAATGAAAGACTGCCTCCTAGTTTCACTTTGACCTCAACTGGATCCTGAGGCACCTCGTGTCTCATACTTCAGTCTCTGGAGCATGTTGTATCAGTCCAGTCAGTTCAGCCTACGGACGAGGTGTTTGTTGAGCAAAGCATTGATGTGGAAACCCCACCACA
>JAABVA010003240.1_pt1 | contig 15633 bp, 20 predicted proteins | sample 5560331 | NCBI WGS metagenome assembly JAABVA01 (sample SAMN12812661, study PRJNA571458) | rock metagenome | isolation source: Antarctica rocks | place: Antarctica: Victoria Land, Mt New Zealand sud | collected 2016-01-07 | reverse complement strand
GGGGCCGCGCGCCGGTCAGCATGGAGGCGTCCAGCTGAAACGCGCCCGTCAGGCCGGTCTCTTCGTCCACCGTGAACAGGCACTCCAGCGGCGGCAGCGCCGCGCCGGCTGGCTGGTCCAGAAGCGCGAGCGCCGCCGCGACGCCGATGCCGTTGTCGGCGCCCAGGGTGGTGCCTGTCGCCTGCGCTCGTGCGCCTACGTCACTGATCCCTCGGCTGACAGACGTTGTGGATGTCGTTGCCGTGCACGCAAGCTCCATCTATCCACACCTAGGCGTCGCGCGGTGACTCGTGCGCGCGCCACATGAAGCACGCCAGGTGGCTGCTAGCAGACAGAGAGCACACAACATGTAGCCACAGCGTGGCACGTTGCTCATTCTGCCGCACTACTTCTGAACGCTCAAACGGATGGGGTGTTGCCAGTGCGACAGGTGCCCCTCTTGCGCGGCCCTGCTATCTCGGATGCGGGCGCCGCACCATCAGCCAGGCGCCGTCCTGGCTGCGCCGCAGCGTAAGCGCGTCCGTGAAGAAGTCGTGCTGCACGTCGCTGTTCTTCTCCGTGACCATGTCCAGGTGCCCCTGCGGGGCGTGCAGTGCCACGAATGCCACAGGGACCCCAGGTGCACCAAGTCCGCCGCCAAGTCCGCCGCGGCCCGCAAGCAGCGGCTGTGCGCTCGGCAGGGCACCAAGCACCTGTATCACCACCGGCGGCGCAGCCTCGCCGCCGCCGCTGCCCGGGCGCAGGACGACGAGGTTGCCCACGTCATCCTGGCGCCACTTCAGCCCGCGCTGCTCAGCAAAGTCCTTGACCCACTGCAGGACCCTGCAGCAGACGCGACTCCTCAGGTGCCAGCCGCCTGCGTGTGCAGAGCGCACGAGCGCAGCAAAGCAGCGAGGTGCAGGAAGGGGATGCCTGTCGGCAGGGCGCACCTCTCCTCGTGCTTGCTCGGCCGCGGTATCTGCGTGAGCTCAGCAAAGAACTTCCACAGGGCCGCAGGCTGGAGCCCAGCGACCGCAGACGCGCCGACTGCCATGCCAGGGCGCTGCTCAAGCAGCGTTGCGGCTGTGACACTGCTGCTGCAGGCTGACAGACACACAGGCGACAAGCGTACGGGGCTGCGCAACTGTATGTGCACAGCTCTAGGCCGCGCGAGCCTTTGCGCGAGAGCGCCGGACAGCAATGCAGCTCGCATGCACGCCGGAGGTAGCCCGTGGGGGTGCTGTCAGCAGAGTCTCACAGGCCTTCCCACTGTGTACCTTCGGCTCTTGCACTCGACTAGTGCGCATGTGAGTTACTTAATTACTATTTAGTTCATGCATGTGACCGGCATGTGCCTCTCAGAAGGCCATTACACAGCCCGCAGAACACATGCTTGTCATAAGGCTATCAGCAGTGCCTGTAAATGTTATCAAAGCTGTCCCCATGCAGATGACTCTGCCACAGCAACGCATGCCATGACAGTCGCGGCTGCACGTTGGACGGCCGCAAGCGCCATGCACGCTGATCAATAACAAGTGCCGACTAGGATATGCTGTGCAGTTCTTTTCGAACCATACGGCGTGCCGTTCAGTTGACAGGCTGCCATGCATCATGCACAGGAGAGGCACAGCACGACCCTCTGCTCATGCGGCACATCAGTTTCACCGCCGCCTCGAGGCCTGCACGTGCAGCCTAAGTGGGCCCCCCCTGCAGCGCTCTCAACAGGGCTGGTCACGAGTGGGGACGCTCTGGTGTCCACACGCGGACGCACAGAAGACGTCGCACTACACAGCTCAACTAGCCACAGCAGCGCCCGCGGCGCTCGCGCCGGCCGTGAGCGCCTCGCGGCGCTGGCGGCTGGAGGGCTGCTTGCCGGCGCGCTCGCGCCGCGCGACCTCCAGGTGGATCATCAGCGCGTCGATGTCCGCGGGGCTCACGCCGCCAATGCGCGCCGCCTGGCCCAGATCCGCGGGCTGCACCTGCACGGGCCAAAGTGGCGGGGATGTTTTCAGAACTGCATGATGCCACGCGCTGTATGATTGACCGCACGCACCGCAACTCAAGCCATGCACACCTGATGCATCAGCCACGGCACCAGCAGATACTACACATTTACCCATTTCATCACCAGACACCAGGCGCGGTGCCAACATGCACGGGCCACCCAAACACAAAGCGCTCGCGTGTGCTGCTCGCGCGCGCGGCGCACCCGAGCCAGCTTCTCGCGCGACTCCTTCGACAGCGTGGCTATGGCGCCGTAGTCGAGCCCCTCCGGCAGCCGACGCGCGGACCGGCCCTCGAATGCTGCCATCTGCTTCGCCTGCGCCAGCCCAGCGAGTTGCATTTCAGCACCCCATAGCCGCGTGGCACCCCACAGCTACGTAAAAGTTAGCCTGGAACCTGCTAGCGTCATAGAATTAACGAGGCGTGCCAGGAGAGTCAGAGCAAAAAGTCCGCCCCAGCGCCCAAGTGCTATAAAGGCAGCTCTAGCAGCGGCCGGCACGACGAACATCCAAACGCACAGCTGGTAGGCTCGTGCATGACAGAAGCCTGGTCACAGTCTGTTTGTCAGTATGAAGCAAGCATAGAGCATCGGGGCGCCTGGCATGACCGGCGCAGCACCCCGCGCCCCGGACCGGCACGCCAGGCTCCACCGCTTGCACAGGATGCAAGCACAGCAGGCCCTGGCGAAGCGCCCTGCCGCATCACTGGCCCGCCCGCAGCGCAGGCAGGCCATCCGACATGCGCGCCCGGCGCCCGGCGGGCGCACGCCTGCCGCGCGATAAAGCCCGCGTACTTGGCATCAATCTCGGCGGCCTCGCGCTCTGCCAGGCTCAGGTCCGCCTCCGGGCCGTAGCCGTGCTCCTGCAGCAGCCTGCCGGGGCGTGCCGCGCTGTGAGCTGGGTCACAGTGCGGCTGCCAGCCAGCTGTGGACTGACTCTGCTTACGGCATGCTTCGCCAAAAGTGCAGGGAGCGCTAACATGGGGCCGCAGGGGCCCTGCACCCCAAAGCGCGGGCACCCGCACGCCAGCTGCGGCAAAGCGCAAAGCCTCGCCCGCCGCCGCAAACGCACGCGTTTGGACCGCGCCAGACACGGCAGGGCCACGCCTGTGGTGCACGTGCGGGCGCCGCAGCAGCTCCTCGAGCGTGGCCGCGGCCGGCACAGCCTGGCCAGAGATGGCGCCGGCCGCGCGCGCGAGGTCGGAGTCCTCGCGCACGCGCACGGCGGCCAGCCGCTGCTTCTCCTCGGCAATGCGCGCCTGCGCGCCGCGGAGCCCGGTCGAGCCCCTGGCGGTGCCGCTGGGACGCCGCTCGCGCCGCCACGGACAAGCCTGCGTGAGCCTGCGCAGGCGCACCGTGCTGACAGCATGCCGTGGCCCCAGATGCGGGGCTGTCCCGTCCCCCGCAGCAACACACACATGTATCGGCGACGCTGCAGCCAATTGGGCACTGCAGGCCAGCAACAAGCGGGCGCTCCCGTGCCCAGACACGCTGCCTCCGGGGGTGAGTCTGCAACGCAGCGCGCCTGCTTGGCAGCGAAGAGCGCCCAGCGGCGCTCGTCGACCAGGCCGAGCTCGCGCCCGAGCGGCGTCAGCCGCCGGTCGGCGTTGTCGCTGCGCAGCAGCAGGCGGAACTCGGAGCGCGAGGTCAGCATGCGGTACGGCTCGTCCAGGTTCTGCGCCCCGGCGCGCCCCTCAGCCGCCCGCCGACGGGGCGGGCGCGCGCATGGAGCCCTCGCGCCCCGGACCTCAACAGCGTGCGAGCGTGTGCATTGAGCCCAACTGCACTTGCACTGGCGCACTTGTTGGACACCGACCCTGTTGCGTGTGGGAACTGGGCTGCTAGAGAGGCGCAAGCACGCAGCCGCATCTGTGCTTAGCACAGCGCGTCTGCCAGATGCAGCAATGTGCGGACGGGCCTGGCGCGGCGCCCCGCCGGCGCGCACCTTTGTCACCAGGTCGTCGATGAGGGTGCCGATGTAGCTGCCCGTGCGCGGGAGGGCCACCGGCTCCTGGCCTTGCGCGCGGCGCGCCGCGTTGAGCCCCGCGACCAGCCCCTGCGCCGCGGCCGCTCCATTCTGAAAGCATCCCAGTTCCTCGCCACAGTACTGTCGTACCCTACGGAGGGCGGCACTGTCCAGACAACTCCATTGCTCGTGCGGCGCTACCACCTCCACTCCTTGCGCATGTCTCCCAGCTTCCTCTACAACACGTGCCAGACACAGGCCACCCTTGACCTGTTCGGCACCGCCAGCGGCACAAAGCCTGCGGGCTTGCGGCTGCGGCCGCGCCGCCCGGCGCGCCGCAGGGCACCACCTGCGCGGCGGCCTCCTCGTAGCCGGTCGTGCCGTTGAGCTGGCCGGAGAAGAAAAGCCCGCCCACGCGCTTTGTCTCGAGCGTCGCGCGGCACTGGTGCGCGGGGAAGTAGTCGTACTCCACCGCGTACGCCGCGCGCAGCATGCGGCACGCCTCCAGGCCTGCCGCGCCGACGCTGGCGTGGGTATTCAGCGCAGAGGCTGAAGAGCTGCTCTGCCACGGCCGCTCTTGACGGCTGCTCTGCTCTGATGCAAGGCCACCCAACACAGCAGGGTGTGGCCCTGCGCGCCGCTTCATCTCAGCTCAACATGCATGCCGGGCGCAGGCACGTGCGTGCGGCTTCACGGCCATGGTAAGCGTGCGGCGGGCGCGGGGCACCTGCCGCCGTCACTGCGGCCCCACTGGCGGGCGGGGGCGGGGCGCGCCGGGCAGTGTGTGCAGCAGCGCCAGCTGCAGGCGCTCGGGCAGGCCGGTCGAGAAGCCCTGCACGTATAGCTCCGGCGTGTTGCGCCCCTCCGGCTCCAGGAACACCTGCCGTCGCGCGCCGGCGGTAAGGCCCGCGGCGCCCCACGCGCCGCGCACCCCCCGCCGCCCGCAGGCGCAGGGGCGCGGGGCGCGCTGGCCGCCCGCGCGCAAGCTTGAAGACATGCCACATCAATCTCTAGGCCAGATATTGCAAAAAGTATCGGCGCGCGCGCCTGGTGCGAGGGCTTGTCGGCGAAGCGCACGATCTTGTCCTCGATGGACGGGCAGTAGCGCGGCCCCGCCGCATCCACCCAGCCGCCGTACACGGGCGTCTCGGCCAGGTTGGCCGCGATCAGCGCGTGCGTGGCGGCCGTCGTGTGTGTCAGGTGGCAGGCCATCTGCTCGCGCTCCACGTGCACCTGCGCATCATCGCAATCAGCGCACCCCCGCGCCCGTCCCGGCGCCCTGGCCAACCTTTCAGTAACATGAAAGCATATTATCCTGGCTTTTTACCCCCCAAACAATTGGAGCCGTGTAAAGCTTACATTAAGCTGGGCGGCGGTCGCGGGCCCTGCCGCAGGCCGCGCGCGGGCGGCGCGCCTCAGGGTCGAAGCTGAACCAGCGCACGTCGGCGTCGCCGGGCTGCGCCTGCAGGCCCGAGAAGTCGACGGTGCGCGCGTCCACGCGCGCGGGCGTGCCGGTCTTCAGCCGCGCCGTCTCGAAGCCCAGCTCCACCAGCGCCTCGGTCAGCCCCGTCGAGGGCGCCTCCCCCGCCCTGCACGTGCGCGCGCCGCTCAGGTCACATGCGTCGCGCCGACTGCTGGCTTGGCCTGCAGCCTCCCGCGCCTGCACCAGCTGCGCTGCGTCACGCCTGGGCTGCAGTAGCTGCGGTTGCCTCCACACCGGGCACCAGCACGCAGCAGGGTCGTACTTGCCGACCAGCTCCCCAAGGTCGCTGCAGGGCGCACCCCTCCAGGGTCACTGTAGGGCGCACCGCCCCGCGGGCATGGACGCGCGGCCGACCCAGATGCGCCCGTTCATGAACGTGCCGGTCGTGAGCACGGCCGCGCGGCAGCGGAACGTGAGCCCGAAGAATGTGCGCACGCCCGCCACGCGCCCGGCCGCGTCCAGCGCCAGCCCCACGGCCATGCCCTCGCGGATGGCCAGGTTGGGCGCGGCCTCCAGCACGCGCCGCATCTCGCGCGCGTACTCGTGCTTGTCCGTCTGCGCGCGCAGCGCCCACACCGCCGGGCCCTGCGCCGCGCGCGCGCGCCACACTCCTTCTCACACCCCCAACTGCTTGCTCGCGCTGCTTGTCGCACGGTCGCAGCCCACACCTCTCTTGGTCTGCTGGCACGGAGCCCACTCGAGCGTGCGCAGCATGCTCCAGCGTGCTGGAGTCTCAGTAGGTTGCTGAGGGCCGAGCGTGAAAGCCGCAGCCGCACCGCAGACCGCACCATACAGATGCTCAGGCTCACAAGCCTCTGAATAACATTTAGAGGTTGTCTCACAGATCTCACAGGTCGGCGAGCGGACACGCCTTTGAGCGGTTGAGCACGCGCTTCTGCAGATAGCAGCGGTCCGCCAGCCGCCCGATCTCGCCGCCCAGCGCGTCCACCTCGTGCACCAGCTGCGACTTGGCGGGGCCGCCGACCGCAGGGTTGCACGGCTGCGCCCCGTGCAGGACTGGGGTGAGCTTCATGCCGGTCAGCCGCCGTGTTGTCGCTCATACCCCTTGGTAGGTGCGTGTGGCCTCCTTGCGCAGCGCAGCTCGTCCTCAGTAGACACCAGCCGCATACCTTCCTTCCACTGCAGCGCAGTTCCATGGCTCACCACATTAGGACAGCAAACATTGCCACAGCAGGCAAGACACTCACCGTCAGACGCGGCGGGTACCTGTGAGCCTGCCTGGCAGACTTGCCTGTCCCCATCTGTGCCGCCCAAGGACAGACCTGATAGCACCCACAGGACGCGGCAGGCTGGCGGACGCCCCCGCACCTGCCAGGCTATGCGGTCCAGGTTGAGCGTGAGCAGCAGCGTGCGGCAGCCCAGCCGCGCAGACGCGAGCGCCGCCTCGCACCCGGCGTGCCCCGCGCCGACCACCACCACGTCATAGTCCTCCTCGTCGTACCACGACGGCGCGGCGCTGGGCAGAGCTGCGCTCTCTGCACCGCTCACCGCAGCCTCCTGGCTCCCCTGCAACGCAGTGGACCAGCGTTTAACAGACAGCCTGTCGAGTGCAGGGGACGCACAGGGGTCCGCCTCCCAGCACTGCACTGCAGGTGGTGCACCCAAATGAGCCAGGCAGACACAGCGCCAAGATTCCAGCTTGCAGCACTCTCCCAGGCTCACAAGCGCTCGTTTGCTGGAGGCTACGCCACTGTGGGTGTGCGCGCCGTCGTGGCCTGTGCTGCGCGGACGGCACCGCAGCCGCGCTTGCGCTTGGTCCGCCGGCACGCGGCTGTCTGGACGCGCGGACTACAGCTAGCTGCCGCCGAGGACAGGCGCCGAGCAGCCGCTGCTTGCAATGCAGCCGTGTGGCTGCAGGCAGGCGCGCCCCTTGCATGCTGCGCTTGGCCCGCAGCACGCCCCTCCATGGCCTGGCGGAAGCGGCCAACTTGCATTCGCCAGCAGTATTGCTGGCGCATGCGATCAGAGCTCAGCACCACCTTTTCGGTTTCTGATTGTTGCAAACTATCTGCATAGGCCTGCCTGTAGGCCCACTAAACCCCCCAAATGCTAGACCGAAGGAAATTTCTACCTTTAAAAAGCATACCAAAATAAAATACACAAGGCGTGCCGCCCGTCATTCTGACGGGCCAGGTTCGATCGATCGATCGACCGACCGACCGACGGTGGCGGACAGACGTCTATCATGAAACAATTATTAAGGAAAAAAACTGATTAGGGAACGCACCAGAGAGCGTACAGACAGAGGGTTGGCTTGCGCTTTTAAAAAAATACATTGGTCGACTGCATGAGCCTGCATGAGCATGCTACTCTGGGGGCATGCAGACTGGAAGGCAACACGCACTTGAGACGACCGCTGACTCAGGGATTGCAGCAGACATACGTCTTACAATTGAGCTCTTGCCCGCTAGATAAGCGATGAGCATGGCGCAAGCACATTCTCAGCTGAAGCAGGGTTCCACATGCTTGCAAACTTCTGGCGCCCCCCTCATGCGAGTCACTCACGAACACCACCGCTGTCCAGACTCAGGATGATGGCGGTTCCCAGGGCCCCTGCAAGGCCTGCACGCCCTGCCGCAGCGCCTCCGCCAGCCTGCCTGCAGAGCAGCAGCTTCGCTGATAGGTCGCATGCACAGGGCTGCTGACGACACGCCGCAGCGTTCTTGCACATGAATCAAGCACATGAGCAAATAATGCCGTGCCAGGAGCACATCCATGCCGCCCAGTGATGCTGCAACACCAGGCATGCATCAGAGTGGAGGAGCTGCAACATGGGGTGATCACCAGTCTGCGCCTGAGGGTGGCCCAGCAGGCGCTGGAAGGCTGCTCTGATGATCTCCTTGTGGTCAAATGCGAGCGGCTGCGGGGGCGCTGCCACATCATGCCACTCCGCCTCTGCCGCATCATCCTGCCGGCCACCAAGCAGCCTTAGCGCGGCCGTGCACACAGCCTGCCGCATTCACCTGACGCGCCGCAATTTATGGCGCACAGGCCGACGTTTGTTGGCCGCGACGCTGGTCGCCACGCATGTGCAACAATTCCTGTAAGTCGTAAGGGAGTTTGAGGGCTGCCTGCCCAGCACTGAAAGCAGATTTGCCTAGCCCACATGCCCCTCTGCTGATGCAGGCAACCAGGCAAATACCAGCGCGCGAGTGAGCAGGCACAGACCTGCTGTGACCTCCAGTTTTTGTATGCTACCTCGTCAGGCTGCAGGAGCACACGCATGTTGACGAGCGAGTGAACAGGGCGCACCGCAGCCTTTACGCCCAGGCTGGTAGAGGGCACCAGCGCAGCATAGGCGACCGACACGCACCAGCCCCGCGGGTCGCGCCCGGGGTCTCCAAACGCACCAACCTAGATGAGCAACAGTGTCAGCTAAGCATGTTGCCAACGCTACATGGCATTTTTTTATGCCATAAAGTCATACAAGCGCATGAGGAAAGTGCTGGCCCTCTGTTACAGCTGAGCAGTCGCCAAGCTTAAATTTGGAATAGGCGATACACACAGGTGCTGCTCCTGCAGCCGAACCTGTTCCAGGAGGACATCACGCGGGTTGACAGACGTCTCCTCCTGCAGCTCGCGTGCTGCGGCGTGGTCGAGCGGCTCACCCTCGTCCACGAAACCACCTGGGAGCGCCCACTGGCCCTGCGACGACGGTCCTGCTGCCACTGAAGTCCGTCAAAGTTTGCAGCCAGGCCAGGGGGCAGATTGTGACCAGAGCGTGTGTGCGCAGCGACAGTACAGCGCCCAGCAAACAGCGTGCCTGGCACGGTGGGTGCTTCCTCTTTATCAGCAGCAGCTTCTGTTCCTCCGCCGCTACGATGGCTGCATCCACTGTAAGTGATGGACGCGGGTACCTGCTGAGTCAATATTGTTGAGCAAGCCGCACAACAGCACAACAGCAGTGGGGCTGATGCTTGTCCTGCACAGCAGGGCCCGAACTTGTAGCAGTGCTGAGCCTCGTTGCTCAATGCTTTTGTGGCTGTCGCGGGCATGGACCTAGGCAGTCGTTGCTGCAGTGCTTTCAGTCTAAGGTGCGAAAGGACTGCACGCATACGGCCGTCCTGCAGCGCAGGTGCTGGTTGTCAGCCAGACACAGCCTGTGATCGCTGGAGTTTCTAGCAGGCAGGTTTGCCTAGCTATAGCTATGCCATTATATATGTTTCAACAGCCAATCACGACCCCCGAAAGCATGAACACTCCAATTACAGCCTACAGTCTGCGCTTCTTGCCCCCCCGGTCATTCCCGCCGCCCCTGCCCCTGCGCCCCTTGCCGTCTCGCTTGTACATGGCCGGCGCGCCGCCCGGCCGCTCGCGGTCGCCGGCGCCCGGCTTGGCCGCGCCCGCGGCGCCCGCCTTCGCGCGCACGCTGACCACGCCGCCGGCCGCCGGTCCCCGCGCGCCGGCCGCCTCGGCAAAGTCGGCGTCCTCGCCGGTGACCGCGAATTGCGCCAGGTCCTCCGGGCGCAGCGCCTCGCGCATGGCGTCCTGCACCGCCTGGGCCCGGGCCCCATGCGTGCGTCAGGTGGGATCGCAACCCTACAGGCCTGATTTGGCGCACCGGCTGGGCAAGCAGCGGGTCGTGCATGCACACATGCCAGCGCGTCCTCTCTTGAGCTTCACCGACATCCCAGACATGACACCCGATGCAGGCACGTACACGTAGCAGGACAACTTACAGATACTGTTTGTCACTTGCCTGCACCCCACAGCACCTGGTGAGCAGCGTGAAGAAGCCCGCCGAGACAGGCTGCGAGCTCCCATGTCACCCAATATGCGGGGCGCCAGGGCGCTGCGCGGCCGCGCGCCTGCGCAGCCTCGTCCAGCTCGGCGTCCAGGTCGCCGGCGTGCGGGCGCATGGCCGTCTCGCGCGGCGCGGGCATCGTCGCCGCCACCGCCGCCTCGCGCGCTGCGCGCAGGTGCCCGTGCAGCTTGCGCATGGCCTGCGCGCGCAGGCCGGGTTGCAGTTCTCTGAGTTGACGGTCGCCGAGGCCAGCGCTGGTCAAGGGCGGGCGCTCGGCCAACCAGGCAGGACGAGGGCCTGGCGCATACAGGCCGGGGCAGACCCGGGCTGCATAGGGCAATGCAACACCGGAGCAGGGCCCTTCACATGGTGCAGGCATGTGCAGGCAGGATGGCGTCCCACAGAGCATCGGTGTGGCGCAGGCCGCTGTGCACTGCCGGCGACACCCTAGCAGCCCTGTATGAAAAACAGTACATGTTCGGGTGTAGCCTAAATCCTGAACAGCGCGCCGCATTAAACAGCACCAGCACACAATCGATGGGCAGCCCCAACCCACAATCACCAGCTTGCGCTGCATGCACGGCCCCGCGCCACCGGGATGGGTGCCACTCCACGCCGTGTGACTCCCGCCCAGCCAGCTCGCGCACAGGCGCTGCCCGCCTGCGCGCCCTGCACGGCACAGGCGGGGCGGGGCCCCGGCGGGGCGTGCGCCAGGGCGCGCCTTGTTGAACAACGCCAGCACCTGGCTGGCGGGCAGGCCCAGCGCGGCCGCCACGTCGTCCAGCTCGCGCTGCTGCAGGCCCAGCGCCGCCAGGATGGCCGCCTGCCCGAACGACAGGCTGGCCGGCAGGCGGCGCGCGAAGTACGCGCGCGCGAGCGGCGGCAGCAGGTCGAGGATCAGGTGGTGGTCCACCAGCTGGTTGGCGTACGCCTGGCGCGCGCGCGCGCGTCTCGGCGGCATGCGGCGCAGGAGGGTTTTTTTGGCACCCTCCTGCATCGTCTTCAGGCGGAGGCTAGTGCGCTTCGGGTGCCGGCGGGGGCTGCAGCTCCAGGCTTGGATATTGGGGCCGGCGTGCATGTGCTCTCCTCTTGCAGTGTATGCAGCCTACCGACCGGTTGTATACCCGCGCAGGACCGCAGCCACACAGACGCAGCATGAAGCGGCGAGTCCTGGCTGGGCGCCTGAGGCCTGCGGCAGACCACCCGCTTGCGAGCGCGCGCGCGCCTGCAGCCGCTTCACATCGTGCGGCGACAGCAGCTCGTCGTCGGCGCGGCGCACGAGCGCGCCGTCGCGCACGCCCGCCGCCGTCTCTGCCTCGCTCCATGTCAGTTTCGGCGCGAGCAGCGACAGCGCCAGCGCGGGCGCATAGTGCCTGCAAAGCGCACGCGCGGGTCGCCGCAGGCGCGCGTCACTCGGGTGGTGCAACGAGGTGAGCCACCAGGGCATGGGGCCGTCAGCGCAGTGCCTGAACGCGATCAATCCCGTGCTGCTCCTGGCAGCATGTTTGCTGACGGCGGGGTATGTGCCGGCAGGCAGGGCAGGCCGAGGCTGAGGCGCAGGGCGGCGGCGCGCCTGAAGGCGCCGGGCAGCAGCGCGAGCAGGCGCGCGCGGAAGTCGTGCGAGAAGGGCTCCAGCCAGGCCGTGCCGGCCACCTCGGCCGAGCGCAGCGCGCGCAGCATGATCGTCGTGTGCTCGCCTGCGCTCCGGCACGGGCCGGTGCACATCCGCATGCAAACCAAGTCCGGCAACAACGGGCATGCGCTGCTTGACCCGACGCGAACGTGTCAGCAAGTCTGAGCACGTGCGCTTTGCCTGCTCTGGCACGCTGCTCATTACCAAATACTCGTGGCAACCCGCTCATGCTGAGCGCCAAAAATGCTGCTCCAAACCAAACTTGCTCAGCAAGGCATGCACAGTGCCGCGCCCGAGCTGAGCCAATCGGCTACCCGGCTCAAGCAGCTCATCACGCATGGGCCGCGTGTCTGTCACGCACGGGGGCACCCGCGCGGGGCTAGGGCGCGCGCGGCCGGGGGCCGCGCGCACCGGTGATGTCGCTGGCAGTCTGCCGCAGGTAGACGGGCGCGTAGCCGGCGCGGCTCCAGAAGTTGAACAGCGCCTGCGTCAGCCCGAACGACGCGCCCAGCCACTGCAGCGGCTCGGGCGGCCGCTCGCCCAGTGGCACTAGCAGCGGCGGCAGGCCCGCGCGCGGCGCCAGGCGCTCCGCCAGCAGGCCGGCGCCTGGCGCGCGGGCGGGCCAGGCGTCAGGTTTATGTCCTACCCTAGCCCTGTCACCGGGTGCCGAACGCTCGAGCGCGTCTGCTGAGTCGGGGGATATCCCGCGCCGCCCGCCGCCTGCGCAGGCGGCCACTCCGCAGGCGCCAGCTGCACGGGCAGGCCTGGCGCGCAGCTAAGAATTCCAGGCTGATGCAGGCACACGTTGGCGCCTGTTTTGCTCGTGGCCGAGCAGCTGCAGCTAAGAAAGGCGCCGCCCGACGACGGGCTCAGCGGGGGGCCTACCGCTGGTGCTGGGCTCCCCGCCCTCGCTTGGCGCCCCCGCGCGCTCGCCCGCCCCGTTGGCGGCGCCGTCGGCGCGCGCCCCCTCCTCCGCGTCATCCTCTTCATCGGTGCCCAGGTCTGCCAAGTCGCCCTGCACCTCGCCGACGCCGCCCGCATCAGCCCGCAGTCAGACACTGCATGGAAGCGCCGCGCCGGCCTCCCAACCACTCCTGGCGGCCTTGGCGCGCCCCAGCAGCATGGCCGCCGCCTCGCCCAGTGCGTCCGGCGCTGCCCGGCGAGGCGCGAGATGCACTGGCGTGGTGCAGCCATGCTCGGCGCTTGCCACGCAGCATACACCAGCATGATCATCTTTGCCCATGGACCTGTGCACGCAACTCGCCTGGATGTGACACAGCCTTGCCACAGCCGCCGGTTGCGGGGGCGGAGCGGCCGCAGGACAGCCAGCGCAGCGTCCCAAGGGGGGCACCTCATAGTAGCGCTGCAGCAGCTCCAGCGCGCGGCTGCCGTACCCGGCGCGGCCGAGCTCCGGGTGCACCGCGATGCGCACGATGCGGCCGCCGCTGAGCGCGGGGAAGTCTGCGTCCTGGAACTGCTGCCCGACCGTCCATGGGATCAGGTCGCCCTGCCGCGGCCATGAGTAGTGTAAGTTAGCACATCCATTAGTCACCGCAGGCGCCCCCACCGTCCACGGGATGAGGTTGCCCTGTCGCAGCCGTGAGCACTCTAGCTAAGTCTATCCACTAGTCACCGCGGCGCCGCCGACGCCGCGCGACGAGGGGCGGTGCGAAGCGCGCTGCGGCATGCGTGTGCGGCCGGGTATGCTGCGGCCGAGTGGTCTGCACCGGCGCCTGCCAGCCAGCGGCATGGATGGGGGGTCAGGGGGGATGGGCGTGGCGCGCGCGCCTGCGGCAGGTTGCCCTGCGCCAGGCTGGTCTGCGCTGCGCGCTTGGAGATGGCGCCCTCCAGCGCGACCTGCACCCCGCGCCCCGCCGTGAGTGCGATGCGTGCGCATGCCGGCCGGCCTTGACCGCATCCAACTGCCTGCACTGTGGCATGCCATTGTGGTACGGTGACATGGCGACACAGAGAATAAAAGCGCACAACCGTGCTGGGGGCATGAGGCTGGGGCGGCCTTACATGCAACCCAGCGCACAGGCTGTGTGTGCGTGTTCAGAGCCGGGCAGGGGGTGGGGGCGGGCGCAGGGCGGCACCTGCATCAGAGCCAGGGCAGGGAAGTGAGGCAGGCGCGGGTGGCGCCGGCACGACGGTCAGGGCAGAGGGGGCTGGGACCAACAAGGGCGCGCGCGGGGCCGCGGCAGGGCGGTCAGGGCAGGGTGCTGGGACCAGCTAGGGCGCGGGCGGCGCCTGCACGACGGCCAGGATGTCGGGCAGCGCGTTGAGCGTGTCGTCGACCGGGCCGAGCAGGGCGAACAGGCGGTGCGCAGGCGCGTCCGCCATGAGCAGCAGGTCGTTGGGCGTGTTGCGGTAGTGGCTGGCCACGCACAGCGCCACCAGCCGCTGCAGGAACGCCTCCGACGCCTGCCCGCGGCGCGCAGTGCGACTCGGCCGGCGGGCGCGCCGAGCATGGCCGGCCTCCCGCCAGCCGCGGCGAATCGCCTCTTCTGCTCAGGCCCAAAAGGCGTGTAGGGCCTGCAATTCCACCTCTGAGGCACCATCTGGCACCCGACAACAACCTCATTCTCAAGATTACACGCATATTGGCAGTGCGCACCGTGATCCGACAGCCATAGCAGCATTGCACACCTGCTGCTGGCTCCTGGACAACCACTTATCTTCGCATCCTCGCATGAGCATTTCTACCTGAGTCCCTGACCGCAGCCCAGCAGTCCTTGCCGCACTTGCAGACCCACGCCCAGGTGTGCACGCAACTGCCAGGCGCCTGCCGCGGCGCGCGCGGCGCCCGCGGCGTGGCAGGCAGCCGCGCACCTTGTGGTAGGAGAACAGCGTGTCGCGCTCGATGTGGTACAGCTCGCACTCGCCCGGGTGTGGCAGGCGCGCGGGCGGCCGCGGCACATGCTCCGCGGCGTCCAGGCACAGCAGGCCGTTCAGCCAGGCCTCCACGGCGTCGCCCGCCGCATACCTGCGCCGCAGCCCGGGGCGCTGTGAATGGCATGCTCGCTAGGCAGGGCTTGCATGCGCGTGCTGCGGTGTGAGAGCACGCGCTGGTGCGGGCACTGTGAGCGACCTCCAAGGCAGATTGCCATATTGTCGCCATTCCTGGCGCGTGCTGCAGTGCTGTGCTGATGCTCCAGATTGCAGCTGGAGAGAAGGGAGCGGGCGCACAGCACTTCATTGCAGGTCTCTGCAGCAACTCTGCAGAGGCTGGGGGGGGGTGCGCGCGGTAGCCCGCAGAGCCCATGGCGCGCACCGGATGGGCTCCTGCAGCTGGACCTCGCGGAACGTGCGGCCGCTGGCGGCGGCGCCGTCGCGGCCCTCGCCGCTGGCCAGCCTGGCGCCCTCGGCGCGCAGCTGCTGCAGCAGCTTCAGCGACAGCGAGCGCCCCGTGCCCTCATACCTGCCGCGCCCGCGCCCTCTCAGCCGCTCCCTCGCTGCCTGCGCGGCCGCCGCTTGACATCACAGCGACCAGCTTGCCGCATCCATGTGCAGCTGCTCCAGAGAGCGCGCCCGGCCTCGACAGTGGTGCAGAGCGGCGTCGAAGGCTGGCCGACAGCGCAGGCGCGATGCAGACTGGGCACGTCGCGCAGCAGCTGCAGCAGGGCAGGTCTGGTGACGACACCGCCCAACTTTGGCACCCAAGCGATGTGGCAGCCAGGCGCCTTGCGGCCGCGCGCCGCCGGCGGAAACGGGGCGCGCCCGTTGACGGTGGAGCAGAGGAAGATGAGGTAGGGCCCCAGCAGCCGCCGGACGACCGGCAGCGGGATGGCGGCCGCCTCGTCGA
>JAABVA010003238.1_pt1 | contig 15637 bp, 17 predicted proteins | sample 5560331 | NCBI WGS metagenome assembly JAABVA01 (sample SAMN12812661, study PRJNA571458) | rock metagenome | isolation source: Antarctica rocks | place: Antarctica: Victoria Land, Mt New Zealand sud | collected 2016-01-07 | reverse complement strand
CAAGATGACCCATTATCACTACGACGTCTTCGAGCTGACCTACGAGATCTTCGACGTGCGCATGAAGGTGGTGTTCTCGACCAACGCCAAGGGCGATGTCGCTAGCCTGGCCCTTCCCCTCGAGCCGTCGGCGCCGGACATCGAGTTCACGCGACTGCCGTCCAGGGATCTGCTAGACAAGGCGACGCTGGAGCGCTTCACGGGCGACTACGAGCTGATGGGCCGCGCCTTGAGCGTGGCGCTCAAGGGCGGGGACACCCTGCTCGTGTCCATCCCTGGGCAGCCCGACTACGAATTGACGCCCTATAAAGGGACGCAGTTCGAGGTCAAGGGTCTCTCGGGCATCAGCTTCGAGTTCAAGGACGACGAGGTTGTCGTCAATCAGATGGGCGCGGTCTTCACCGCTCAGAGAAAGAGATGAAAGGGTTGCGTCGGACACCTGTCGCGTTGTACAGGACGACCGCCGCGAAGAGGGCGGTGAGTCCCTGGATCACGGCCAATGGCCGTCGCGCGGGCCGTAACGGTAGCGCGGTGAGAGCTGGGCATACCGCCGGCCCCCGTCAAGCGGGCCAGGCCGAGGCGCCGCGTCCGCGCGAACGTTCACGACCTTGAGCGTTTGCGCGGCGAACCAGCCGACCGCCGCGGCGACTAACGCGCGGTTATCGACCAGTTGCTGTAGCGGTGATGTCGCCATGGCCCTCCCTTGCTGCTGTAAACAGGACGTTGTTGGACGTAGCGCGTGAGGCTATACCAGCTGTGCTGACACAGCTTGTTATACAATAGGCTGAAGGCCTTCGGCGCAACTATTTCATGACCTGCCGTGAAGGCGCGCCGTGAACGGATCGGCATCCGTTCGCCACCTCACCGGCATTGGGAAAGAGCGACAGCCGGATGGGCGACATCGACGCGCCTGCCCAAGCCGACTTGCGGACCTCGTGAGGGTTGGATGATTACTCACGCCGATGGATAAGTTATGCGCCTCAGCAAATGGGCATGCATGAAGGACTCGTGTCTCGGACGTCGGAACAGGCGACAGGCCGTTCCGGCGCCGGTAAAGTCTGGGCGTGAACACAACGCCTGGGGGCACCCGCGGCTCGCTATTGTAGGGGACTCTCCACGCTTGTGAAGCGCGTTACAAGCGGTTATGGTCCGATACGCAGAGCCTCGCGCCGTCCTGCATCCTGAAGATACGTTGCCGCGTATCGCTTAGCGTCCTCGATAATGGCGCTCACTCCCTCGGGCGCTGTCACCAGGGTATCGTCCACAATCGTTACCGTGGGAATGATGCCCTTACGTAAGGGCGCGCATGTGATCGAGTTGTGACCGAGTTCGTGCGCTCCCGTGCTCCCCCTGCCTGGGTCGCCCAGACAGAGGTGCGCGAAGCTCCGGTTGTATGTGTCGAACAAGGGGGCATACGGGGTGTCATGCCAATGTAGGACCCCCTCCGTGTGACCCGACTGCATCAGCGGGGTTGCTCCACCGACCGCATCGTACCAGCCCTCGCCGGCGACGAGAATCTCAGGATGACCGTCCCTGATGCGCGCGACGAGTTCGCACGTCCCGTCACTCACGCCATACTTCGGATCGTTCCACCAGGCAGCCGAGATGTCCAGGAACACCCCATCAAACCCGTACCTCTCGATGAGGCCTCTGATCTGTGCGGCGAGTGTCGTCTGCCAAGTTGGAGCTCCCGGATTGAGCAGGCTGCCCCAGCCGTGGTCGTAGTGCCGCGCCCCGTCCCAATCGACCGAGCCGCCCATCGGGTTCCCTCCCGCGCTCGTAAAGGCCGCAGGCGCACCCCACCGCTCGTAGTTCTCCGTGTCTTTGTTGACGATGTTGATGCCGAACATCGGCATCACATGCACGCCGATCTCGCGTGCCGCCGCGACCAGGCGCGCGAAACCCTCCTCTCCCCCCATGCGTGGATCGGGTCGGTACGCGCCATACTGCCAGTAGTAGCGCCCCTCCCAACCCGGCAGATAGACGAGCACCCGGTGGGGCTCGATGCGCGTCGCCAGCCAGCGGATCGTGTCGAGCACGCGGGCGTAATCGTTGAAGACATAGCCCGTGAAATGCTGGCAGTGGATCGCGGCGACGAGGGCGATGTCGCGCGCCCAAGTGGGAACATCGCGCCGTTCCTCCCAGGGGATTAACCCATAGGCGTGCGCCACATGCCGCCCGTGGTCCGCGAGCGCGTCCTCGCGGCTATCGCACGAACCGATCTCCCAGGGGGGAACGATTATTGTGCCCGTCGCCTCCGTCGCCAGCTCCTCGTGGATCAACTCGATGGTGAGGCTATCCTCCGCTCGCACGAACGCGAACCGCTTCGCCCGCACGCGCGTGTCGAGCGACCGGACATTCAGCAGCGATCCATCGGTCCCTTTGATGATAACCTGGGGCGTGTACAGGCCGCGCCACCCATCGGGGTAGGTGAGGATGAGCCCGTCGGGGCCAATCTCGCGCTCATCGGCCTCGCGCAAATTGACGATGCGCCCGTCAGCCATATCCTTGAGCACGAGCTTCACGCACCGAATCGTCTTGGCGCACCGCACGTCGATTGACAAGAGGGTTTTGCCCCCTGATACCGCGGCGCGCAGACGGACGAACCCCTCGCACCTTTCCTGTCCACCGGCCCAGGTCAGTCCACGACAGGTTACCGTATATGTGTCCGTGTCCTCCGTGACGGCACACGCCGCTCCATCGAGACCATAGACGTTCTCGAAGGTGAAGATTTGGACGCTGAAGGTCAGCGCATTGAAGTGAAATAGAGGGTCATGGGCCTCAAAACTCAAGTCCTGCACGGCTTGTCCTTTGCTTTGGTTGATAATCTGTGACCGCGATGTAAAGTATTAGGCTTTGACCGCTCCAGCCGTGAGGCCGTTGACGTAGTAGCGCTGGAACAGCAAGAAGAGCACGACACACGGCAGCATGGCGAGGGTGACACCGGCCTGCAAGGCGCCCCAGTTGACGGTTCCCACCTGACCGTACTGGGCGTTGACTAGCATGATAGGGAGCGTGTATTTGTTACTGTCGGACATGAGGATGAGCGCGGCCAGGAACTCGTTCCACGCGCTAAAGAAAGCGAAGAGTCCTACGGTGATGATGCCCGGCCGCACGATCGAGAGTAGCACGCGATAGAGCAGGCTGATCCGCGTGCAGCCGTCGAGCAGCGCCGCCTCCTCCAGTTCGCGTGGCACACTATCGAAGGAATTGCGCATCACGAACACGGCGAAGGGGAGTTGAAACGTGATGTAGACCAACGCCAGCCCGAGCAGCGTGTTCTGTAGATGGATGGTGTGCATGATCAGGAAGAGCGGTGTCAGGATGGATTGAAAGGGGATCATCAGGGTGGTGAGGATGGTCACGAAGAGGACGTTCTTGCCCCGGAACGCGAAGCGCGAGAAGCCATAACCGCCCAGCGTGCTGAGCACGATTGTTCCGGCGACGGTTCCCAGGGCCACGACCACGCTGTTGATGAGGTATTGCCCGACACCCGCCTCGAAACCGGCCAGGAATGTATAGTTGTCCCACGAGAGGTGCGACGGGAGGAAGGTGGGCGGCGACGCCTGCGCCTCGGCCGGCGGCTTGAGGGAGGTTAGAGCCGTCCAGGCCAGAGGGAAGAGAAAGACGGCGGCCAGGACGAGGCAGAGGATATAGTAGAGGGCGCGTCGCACGCGGGCGATGGCCCGTGAGGCGTGGCGTGGACGTGACGCGGTGTACTGCATAGCCGAACGTCTCCTATCAGATAGGCGCTAACACTACACCTGCGTCGTGTCGCGCAGCAGATAGAGCTGCGCCACGCTGATCACGAGCAGGATGACCAGCAGCACAAGCGAGAGCGCCGCTCCATAGCCCAGCTTGAAATAGGTGAAGGCGTTATTAAAAATCCAGTAGACGATGGTGATGGTCCCGTTCTGTGGACCACCCTGGGTCATGATATAGAACTGATCGAAGGCCAGATAGGAGCCGATGACGGAGAGCGTGAGGGCCAGAGCGAAGGTCCGGCGCAGCAGTGGGAGAGTGATATAGCGCAGGCGCGCCAGACGGCCGGCGCCGTCGATACTCGCCGCCGCGTAGAGCTCCTCGGGGATGGCTTGCATGCCCACCAACAGCAGCAGCATCGTGAGGCCGGATGTTTTCCAGACGACCATCGCGACGACGGCGAGCAGCGACCCGGTCGGATCGGCCAGCCACTCAATCGGCGTATGGATGAGACCAAGGCCCTGCAGAATCCCGTCGAACACTCCGACCTGATCGTTGAACATCCAGACCCACAGCAGGCTCGCCGTCCCGAAGCCAACGACGGCGGGCAAGAAATACGCGGTGCGGAACAGCCCGACGCCGGGGACGCGGTGGCGGACGAGGAGCGCCAGCCCAAAGGCGACCACGAAGATGATGGGGGTAACCACGAGCGTATATTTCGTCGTGAAGGCCAGGCTGCCCCAGAACATGCTATCCCCGGCCAGGGCGCGATAGTTGTCTAGGCCGATAAAGCGAGGAGTCCCGAGCAACGGCCAGTTGTGCAGGGACATCCAGCCGGTCAGGACGAGCGGCGCGAGGAAGAACAGTCCGACGAAGGCGACGCACGGCAGCACGAATAGCAGGCCGAGGTTCTGGCTCGCGCGCGTCCTCATGTCGCGCCGGGACGCCGACCTCGGCCTCATCTCGACGGCAGTTGAGGCCATGGGCTTTACGTACCTTTCTTTACGCTGTGTCTTGGACACGATGTCGTTACGGGGCTCCCATGATGAATGTCACCACGGGAGCCGTCGCACGGAAGCCCCGTTCTAGGAATGAGCAGACGGCAGCTTATGTCGGCGTAACGTCTTAACTGGATAAGATTTGCGTGAAGCGTTGTTGCGCCGTGGCGATCGCGTGGTCGATGTCTCCACTGAAGACGGCCTGATGGATCAGCGCTCCCCACGGGCCATTCGGATCATTGAAGAGTTGGTTATAGCGCACGCTGTAGGGGTCGCGCCCGCGGGTCAGGGCGATGTTCGCGACAAGGTAGCGCGGGTCGAGCTTGCTGTAGCTGTTGGCCGCGAGGTCGGTGCGCACCGGGATGTGACCCTGCTGGGCGAACAGCTTGACCTGCGTATCGGTCGAGAGGCACCAGGCGATGAAATCTTGCGCCTCTTTGACGTGCGCGGAGCCGCGCGGGATGCCGATGATATTGCCACCGGCGAAAGAGGACCAGTTGCCGGTCTTCCCTGGCAGGTAGCCGACTCCGACGTCGATCTTGGGGTCCAGCACTTTCGTCAGTGCGATAGCAAATTGACCAAGAGCGACCATCCCGACCTTGCCCGTGGTGAAAGCGCCGACGAAGTTGGCGCCCGCGTCGGTCTTCGCCCCCGGCAGTATTTGGTTCTCTGTCCAAAGCCGATGGTAGAACGCCAGCGCATCTTTAACGGCCGGCGACGTCAAGGTCGCCTTGGTCCCGGAGGCATTCAAGACATCCCCCCCGTCGGCCCAGATCAGCGGCAAAAACTCGAAGGCGTTGCAGGATGCGCAGTTCCCTGAGAAATAAAATCCGGTGACGCCGTGGCCCAGCGCGGTGATCTTCTTGGAATCAGCCTCGATTTGACCCCAGGTCGTGGGCGGTCGATTCGGATTGAGCCCGGCTTGCCGGAAGAGATTCTTGTTGTAGATAAGGATGGAGCTCTCGGCGTCGTACGGCACGCCATAGAGCTTGCCCTGGTAGCTGGCCAGGCGGATATGCGAGGGGCTCAATTGGGCAAAATGGGGCAGGGCATGGGCGAATGCCGTGAGGTCCATCATCTGACCGGCGGCGGCGAACGATGGCATGGCGACCAAGTCGATGGCGGCGACATCGGGGACCGTCCCGCCCGCGCTCGCCGTGCTGAATTTGGTCGCGAACTGGGGGTCGGGGATCAGGTTGAGGCTGACCTGCGTCGCGTGGGTGGCGTTGTATGCTTTGACCAGCGGCTGGCTGGTCGACGCCTCACTCGCCCGTACCCAAAATGTGATGGTGGTCGCGGCGTGGGCCGATCGCACCGGCGGTAAGAGGGCTCCGAGACTGGCGACAAGAAGGGCCACGCCAATGATAGCTCGCGTCTTCATGAATGATCGTCCTTTCCCGCAGGTGAAACAGTGTCAGCGCTTACAACAGTAGGTCGGGCCTGATCCGTTACAACTCCTCGTCGTCCTCCTTTTCTTCGTAACTCCGGCGCGTCTCGCGCTCATGGGTCGCGGGCGCGCCGCATGAGTCGCGGACGACCAGGCGGCAGGGGACCCATACCAGGCCCGATTCCCGCTCCCCCGCGATCATGGATAGGAGTTTGGTCCCCGCCAGACGCCCCAGGTCGTGGAGGTTCAGGTCCACGGTCGTAAGTGGCGGTCGCGTCGCGCCAGCCATCGCCTCCCAGTTGTCGAACCCAATAACGGCCACATCGTCCGGCACACGCAGGCCCCGATCACGTAGTCCGTCGAAGACGCCGCGCGCGATTTGGTCGCTGCCGCAAAAGATGCCGTCGATCCGCGGGTCCGTGTCCAGCAGGAGCCTGACGGCCTTGTAGCCCCAGTTCTCTCGCCAGGGACCGTAAAGGACGTGGGCAGCGGGGAGAGACAGCCCGTTCTCCGCGAGCACCCGGCTCATGGCCGCATGGCGCAGACGCGCAGCCTCGTACGACCGCGGGCCGGTGATATGCGCGAGGCGCCGCCGTCCATGCCCGAGCAAGTGCTCCGTCGCCAAACGCGCGCCGGAGGCATCGTCGGGGAGCAGACAGAGCGCATTGGGCTCCGCGACCTGAGTATAGGCGTAGAGGACGGGGACCCGCGCCGTCCCCACATCGACGGAGGGACGCGGGTCGGTGCGCCGTGCGGTGACGATGATGCCATCGACGCGCTTGGCCAGGAGGGCGTCGAGGTATTGCCGTTCGCGTGCGGGGTCTTCGCGCGCGTCACACAGGAAAACCGACACCTGCGCGGCCCCCAGCGCGTCCTCGATGCCAGTCATGACGGGGATACTGAAACGCCCATAGCTATCGGTCGAGAGCAGGCCAACCGTAAAGCTGCGGCCGCGCAGTAGGCTGTGGGCCAGATCGTTCGGGCGAAATCCAAGACGGGCGGCCTCGGCCTGGATGCGTGCGCGCGTTTCCGGGCGCATGCGTCCGCGGCCATTCAGTCCCTGGGAGACCGTCCCGACGGCGACGCCCGCTGCCGCCGCGACATCGTGAATCGTGGGAATAGTCCCACGATCGACCACTAGAGTGTCCGACATGACCCCATCCTCCCTGCGTGCCCTTCCGCCTGACGCCTCATCGTGATCAACTATGAAAAAAGGATTCACCATCGGTGAAAAAACCTTTTTTCACGGTTAATCACTATAGTACGCTGTTTGATGTGCGCTGTCAAGAGCGACGCGGAGCAAGGGGCAAGCGCCGTGTGTCGCAGCATATCTCACACAGCGGTGCGCGCTATCGGCGCCCATCACTCGTGTAGCCATGCTAATTGCTGACCCAGCATAGACTGAACGCCGTCGACGAGCCGCCTATTCGGTCGCGACGCTGCTGCATACTCATCCATACTGCACCAATCGCCGTGCGCCGCAGCGCGGCCGCGATCTGGCTGCAGCCCTTCTCGCGTACTGGCACGCTGGCGAACGCACGCCGCTCCGTTTATGGTGCGCCTTCACAGCCGGTCATGAAATAGTTTCGCCGCACACTTTCACGATGCCGAAAGCGTACGGCGTCATTCTTGCCGTGGCGGATCGCATCCTTCTCGATAGCTCACGGGGCTATGCGTTGCAGGCGCGGCGTGCCGTGCAGGGCGGTGATATCGCGGGCGCCGACGCCGAACATGGCGATGCGCAGTTGCGCGGCGAGGATGTCCAGCGCCTCGACCGCCTCATCGGTCCCGCGCGCCGCCGCCTTGAGCAGGGGCGAGGCTAACCCCACCAGGTCGGCCCCGAGTGCGAGGCACATCGCCGCCTCGACGCCGTCGCGGACGCCTCCGCTGGCCACGATGGGCAGATTGGGCGCGGCGTGCCGTGCGGCCACGAGCGCGTCGGCCGTGGGGATGCCCCAGCCGGCGAAAGCGGCCGCGATCGCCGCCTGTCGTCCGTCGCCGCGACGCCGCTCCACCTCGCTCCACGACGTCCCACCGGCGCCCGCGACGTCGATCGCCGCGACGCCGACCTCGCCCAGGCTCCGCGCCGTGTCGCCGGCGATGCCCCATCCGACCTCTTTCACGACCACGGGGACATCCAAGCCCGCACAGACCTCACCGATGCGCTCCAGCAGCCCGGCGAAGCGCGTGTCCCCCTCTGGCTGCACCGCCTCCTGCAGCGGATTGAGGTGCAAAATCAGGGCGTCGGCCTCCAGCGCGCGCACGAGGTCGCGGCAGCGCCGCGTGTCGTAGCCGTAGCCCAATTGCACCGCGCCGAGGTTCGCGAAAAGCAGCACGTCGGGAGCGTATCGGCGCACCTGGAAGTGCGCCCGCGCCGCGGCGTCCTCTAGCGCGATGCGGCCCGAGCCGAGCCCCATCGCCACGCCACGAGCCTGCGCCGCACGCGCCAGGGTGCGGTTGATGCGCCCACCCTCGGGCACACCACCGGTCATGGACGAGATGAGCAGGGGCAACCGCAGCGCGTGGCCGAGGAAGCGTGTGCTGGTATCGACGTCATCGAGGTCGATCTCGGGTAGCGCCTGGTGCTCGAAGCGGTAGCGCTCCAGACCCGTGGTGATGCCCTTGCCGGCGACGTCTTCCTCCAAATTGATGCGAATATGGTCGACCTTGCGCGACCCGGTCGCCGACTGTTCGCTCACACGGCTCCTTCCACCCAGCATATCGCTTATTTGTATGTATAATAGTGAAGTATAAATGAAAGTCATGCCCCCACCACCAAACCCTACGGAGGCGCGTATCTTATGTTGCGTGAGTTGCCCGGCGTCCTCATCTACATCGTCTTTCTGGCCGGCTTCGTCTTCCTGATGAACACGATCTCGGCGACCGACTTCAACGGTGACTCCAATTATTTCTCCCTCATCGGCGCGGGGATCATTATCTTCGTGACGCTGATGGTCTACTGGGAGCGCATCTTCCCAGCCGGCGACTAGTATGAGCTTCCTATCACGCCTCTTCGGCGGGGGCGGTTCGGCGGCGCCGGCTGGCGCCGATGGCGCGCTGTGGCTCTACGTGCGCTGCGCCCGCTGTGGTGAGGCTATCCGCGTGCGCATCAACCCGCGCACGGACGCCCAACCGGAATACGACGAGAGCGGACGCTCCACACACCATTTCTTACGCAAAGAAATCCTGGGCAACAACTGCCCTAACCTGATGAGCGTCGAGCTACAACTCGATAGCCGCTACCGCACTACTGATCAGACCGCCGAGCGTTGCGCCATCATCACCCAGGAGGAGTACGAGGAAGCACGACGCGTGCAGGGCCAGTGACGGCCGCCGCGACGCCCTACACTCTAACCCCCATGGCCGAATACGCCCTCTTCATGAACCGCATGCGCCACGACCTGGGCAAACGCTTTACGGTCGCCGAGGAACACTCGACCGATCCGCGGACGATTGATCTGCTCATCCTGCGCCAGCGCCACGACGCGCTGCTCACCGTGACGACGGACTCGCGCTGGCTGGCCCTCCAGGCCCACGACGATAGCCCCGTTATGCGCGTGGAATACAAGCACCTCGTCGCCACGATCCGTAAGTACTTCGCTCGCCCCGAGGCGCTGCCCGCCGCCCGCTTTTCCTGGCCTGGCACGCAGGAGAGCCGCGAAGAGTTACGGCGCCTGTTCAGCCACCGCCAACAACGATCCTGACGCGGGGAACTCACGCCTCGTCGATGTCTTGGTCGGGCATGCCCGGCGCGAAAGAAGGGATCAGTGGCCGGTATCGCGGCTAATCGTAGGTCGCTTGGCGGCGCAACGATGCGATGGCGGTCTTGGCGCCGCGCCACAGGCTCGTGCACTGGATGACGGGCCACGCGGCGAGGTTACAGCCCTTCTCGACAAGCGTGAGCCCTTGCTTGGGCAGGCCGCCAGCTTGCTTCAGCCAGCTCGGCGTGCGCTTGCGCAAGAGATTCAGACCGAACAGCCCCCCACCCCCGATGAGCAGCGCGGGCACGACCATGAAGATGAGGATGTAGAACACCAGCAGCAGCATAGCGAGGTGCGCGACGGCGTTGAAGATGTTATAGCCCATAGCCGCTACTCACCCTCCTTGAACGCGTCGGGACGGGGGCGGAGCACGCCGCTGCGCAGCACGGAGATCGTGCGCAGCACGCCGGAGGCGACGCTGGCCGTCTGAATGGCCGGTTTAACCAGTCCAGCGGTCACGAACTCAGTCGTACCATGCACCGCGCGCACCGTCTCCTGCGCCTGGTCGACCAGCGGCTTGATTTCGCCGCGCACCTGGCGCACCAGGCCGAGCACCTCCAGCACCAACATGGCGATCAGGGCAAGCGCGGCGATGGAGGCCAGCGCCACCAGGATGACGGCGATGTCTACGATCGTCGCCCAGGCGTCCAGGAATACGGGGTGTAGAAGCACGAGCATTACCTCCTCATTAGCGTCCGCCTCGCGCGGGACGCCTGCCGTTATCTAAAGTGGCCGCCGGGTTCGCCACAGCCATAGAAAGCCAATAGAACATGCCGGGAGCGCATCAAGGCTCCGAGCCGTCAACACCTTCTAATAGGAGCAGGCTCTATTATGGCATAAACGAGGCGCCACGCGCACTCGCTGTCATGTCCGTTCCGTCATGCAACATCTATGCCATCTTCCCACGACACGCCAGCGTTTCTCGCCACTCGTCACTCGTCACTAGCCCCGCCGCCCGAACTCGCGCTCGAGTTGGCTGGCCGAGAGCAGGATCATGGTGGGGCGGCCGTGCGGGCAGGTACGCGGGCGCGCCGTGCGCTCCAGGCGGTAGAGGAGTTGGCGCATCTCTTCGAGCGCCAGGGACTGCCCGGCCTTGACGGCGCTCTTACAGGCGATGGTCGTGAGCGAACGCTCGCGCCAGTCGGTCACTTCGCCCTTCGTGGCGCGGCTCTCCAGCAACTCGCGCAGCGTCTCGGTGGGGTCGCCGGACGCGAGCACGGCCGGAACCGCGCGCACCAGGCAGGCCGCCGCGCCGAACGGCTCGACCGCGAAGCCGAGCGGCGTCAGGTCGTCGGCGCACGTTTCCAGCGCCTCGCACTGCGCGGCGCTAAGCTCGACCGGCAGCGGCTCGAGCAGGAACTGCGCCTCGACGGGGCGGTCCGGCGCGACGCCCATCAACTCGTCGAAAATCACGCGCTCGTGCGCGGCGTGCTGGTCGACCATGTAGACGCCGTCGGGTCCCTCCGCGATGATGTAGAGGCTGTTGGCCTGACCCAGCACGCGCAGCACCGGCATCATGTCCGGGCGAGGGCGCGCCGCCGGACCGCCGCTCTCATCGCGCGGCGTGGCGGGCGCCGTGGGCGCCGCGCCGGGGTCGTCGCCCAGCGCGAACGGCTGCTGCTCCGCCACCTCCTCGCCGCCGGGCATGTCAATACCGCCGAGCACCCGGCCCGGCTCCGGCATCGTCGTGAGCACCGCCGCGCTGGCCGCGTTGCGCACGGCGGCGAAGACCTCGCGGTCGTAGAGGAACTTGACCTCGCTCTTAGTGGGGTGCGCATTGACATCGACGAGGTCGGGCGGCAGGCTCAGGTAGATCACGCCGATGGGGTGGCGCCCGACCATCAAGTGTGTGTGGTACGCCTCTTCGAGCGCGACCGCCAGCATGCGGTTGCGTACCCAGCGCCCGTTGACGAAGAACGACTGGTAGGCGCGGCTGGGGCGGTTGATGTCGGGCGGCGTCACCAGGCCCCACACCCGCGTGTCGCGATGTCCGCCCTCGATTTCCAGCATACGCCCCGCCACGTCGGCCCCATAGAGCGCCGCCACGACATCAGACAGCCGGCCCGTGCCGGGTGAGGAGAAGATGGGGCGGCCCTCGCTGTAGAGAGTCAGGCGCAGCGCGGGGTAGGCCATGGCGTAGTGCGCGACCACGCTCTGCACGGCGGCGACCTCGCCGGAGCGGCTCTTGAGGTACTTCAGGCGCGCGGGAACGGCTGTGAACAGGTCGCGCACCGTCACGGTCGTGCCGGGCGGCAGCCCACGCGGCGCCTGACGCGTCACCGCTGCGCCGTGCGCCTGCACAACCGTACCATGCGCCTGGCCCCCCTGCTCGCCACCGTCGTCAGCGCAACAGGAGGCCAACTCGACCTCGGCCACGGCGGCGATGCTGGGCAGCGCCTCGCCGCGGAAGCCGAGCGTGCGGATAGTAAAGAGATCGTCAAGAGTGGCCATCTTGCTGGTGGCGTGGCGCTGGAAGGCCAGCTCAACTTCGGGGGGCGGGATGCCGCGGCCGTCGTCCTGCACGCGGATGAGCGCCTGGCCGCCCTCGACGAGCTCGACGCGCACGCGCGTCGCCCCGGCGTCGATGCTGTTCTCAAGCAACTCTTTGACCACCGAGGCCGGCCGCTCGATCATCTCGCCGGCGGCCACCTTCGCGGCCAGCGCCGCGTCGAGCCGCCTGATCGGCGCGCGCCGCTCCGCCGTCGCCAGCATCGTCATAAGCCCTCTCATCGGATACTACATAGAACGCATGTGCCTGTATGTCACATGATACCATTACGCCGCCCGCGTTGGCGGCTACACATCCACAGACAGCAGGGTCTGTGAAAAGTCAGCGGGTTCCACTGGGAGCGCGGGCGTCTCGCCCGTCCCGGCGTCCGCAGGCGCCGCGCCGGCTATCCCCGCAGGGACGGCGCGGCGCCTCCCGTCAGGCGCTCATCCCCCGGCGTGCACGGGGACGGGCGAGACGCCCGCGCTCCCAGGACTTTTCACAGACCCTGCCACAGACAGAGGGGCCAGCGCTATTATGGCGCGCTGTCGAGGGTTTCCAGGTGCAGGAGCAATGTTTCAGTGGTCCAAACGGGCAGGCCGCAGCCGAGGAAGTCGTTGTCGGTCGTCCAAATGCCGCAATCCAGAGCGAGCGCGAGAGCAACGGTCGGCACATCGTTCGGGTCACGAGGTATACGTCGCAGTGCTTCCCCCGATCGTTTGACGTAAAGCGTTGAGGGGACAGTGCTCACGGCAAGATCCAGTGCGCTCAAAGAGCCATCTAGCAATTGCTCCGCTTCCTCCGGAGTTACCTGCCCGTGGCGTTCGAGTTGCGCCACGCGCCGACGTAGCTCGTGTGCCGTTTCACTGAACGTGTCGGCGGCCAGGAAGAGATCGAGTTGTGGGTGTGCGACGAGTGCACGGCCCCTCATCCGCAACAATTCAGCCACCAGCACGCTGGCGTCAACGACCAGACGCATGAGCTTTGGAAGGAGCTGTTTCGCCATTTTGATCCGATTGCTCGGGTAGAGGTTTCTTGAGATCGAACAAATCGCTTAGCTCATCCTCGCTCATCCCCGTCCGCTCCAACACATGCTGGACGGTTTCCTCCAGCCGCTCTAGCGCTTGGGTAAGGCTTTCTTTTTTGCTAGGCCGCGTTGGTATGTAGAAACCAATCGGCTCTCCGTGCCTCTCGACGGCCAACATCTCATCACCCGAGAGGTACTGCGTGGCGCGATCGCGGAACTCCCGCACGCCTACATGCTTCATGACATCCTCCTTGTGACCACTTGTGACCACATCATAATACCACATCGCATCGCGCAACGAGTCGGAAGTGAAAGTCGAAAGTCGGTACGGTTGGCAAGCAGCGTAGGCGCCATTACTACGTGTTGACGGCGATACTATACACGTTGCCCAGCCAATAACATGGGACCAACTTACTTTCGACTTTCACTTCCGACTTCCGACTCGTTGCGTAGGGCGTGCGTCATGAGGTCGATCACACGCTCTTCGAGTTCGGCGCGGCTGTAGCCCAGGCGCTCGCTCTGTTTGGCGAAGGCGACGGGGCTGATGAGGGAGAAGATGGCGGTGGCGGTGTAGTCGAGGTCGAGCGGACGAAACAGGCCCTCGCGCACGCCCTGTTCGAGGATGGAGCGAACGCGCGCGACAGTGAGCGTCATGGGGTGCGCGTGACGCTGCTCGGGCGGCGTGCAGCGCTCGGAGAAGCGCCACGCGCTCAACAACAGATCGACGCTGATATGGCTCGTTTCATAGACGTCGTAACAAACCGCGACGACCGTGCGTAGCTTGGTGAGCGCGTCGGCTTCGGGCGGGATACGCTCCTGCATGTCGGCGACGATGCGGCCAGCGCCATCACCGACGAGCGCTTCAAGGAGGCTCTCCTTAGTGGGGTAGTGGCGATACAGGGTGCCCTTGCCGATGTCGGCCTCGCGCGCCACCTGCTCCATATTCAGGTCGACGATTTCATACTGAGAGAGCAAGCGCCAGGCCGCTTCCATGATACGCGTGCGGTTGCGCACCGCGTCCGCGCGTAGGGCGCGATGCGGCTCACCGCACGCGTCCTGCCGCCCGTTCCGTTCCACATCCTCCGCCATATGCATCGTCCTTTGCCGGCGCGCCCGCTCCGCCGCGCCCCTACCACAGTAGATAGCTCTACCATCAACTGTAACACAAAAAAGCCACAAATGAGTAGGCAGTGCGCAGTATACGTTGACAAAGCATGAGCGAATAATGCATACTGACGCGGTACCGGACGGTTTGGTCTCACTTATCGGTGATGAGGACAGGCGTCCGTCGTTACTATAGAGCGCTTGCAAGGAGAACGCCAACCATGAACGAGCAACAGAATCAGCAACCGGGGAGTGAGCCGCTGCGGGCCGCCGGCCCCCAGGGTGGGGCTATGACGGTCGCGCCACCGCAGGCCGCGCCGCAGCCAGCCGCGCCCGCGCCGCGCGCGGCCGTCCCCAATACACGGCGCATCGTCTTGATCAATGGAATCGGCCTGCTCATCGTCATCGTCGTGGCCGCCCTAATCTACTACTTCTGGCATCAAAGCTACTATTTTTATAACACCGACGACGCCGCCGTCACCGGGACCATCGCCAACGTCGCTCCGCCCCAGCCTGGTTCCATCATCCATGTGAATTATGGCCTCGGCAGCACCGTCGCCAGGGGCGCGACCATCGCCACCCTGCGCGCGGCTAACGGCCAGACCATCAACGCAGCCAGCCCCATCGCGGGCACGATCATCCAGGAGGGCGCCACGCCCGGCGAGGTGCTCCCCGCCGGACAGCCGCTGGCCCAGGTGGTCGACCTCAATAGCCTGTACATCACCGCCTACGTCGAGGAGACGCGCATCAACGACGTGCGCGCCGGTCAGGGCGTTGATGTCAAAATCGACGCCGTTTCCGGCACGACCCTCCACGGCACGGTTACGCGTATCCTGCCGACGGCGGCCTCGGCGCTCTCGGCCATCCCGACTACCGATTACGCCTCGGGCAACTTCACCAAGACGACGCAGCGCATCCCCGTCCAGATCACCCTCGACGGCTACGAAGGCCACACCCTGTACCCCGGTTTGTCGGCCACCGTCACTGTTCACGTTCACGATTAGTAGTCAGTAGTCAGTAATCAGTAGTCAGTAGTCAGTAATCACCTAAGTTTTGTGCAAACGGGCAAAAGGCAGGGGTAATTGGACGGGTTGTGGTGGTGGAACAAGGGCGGCAATGAGCAGCGCGGCCCAGTGGGTCGCGCGCGACGCGCCGGACGCGCCGGCGCGT
>JAABVA010003237.1_pt1 | contig 15639 bp, 16 predicted proteins | sample 5560331 | NCBI WGS metagenome assembly JAABVA01 (sample SAMN12812661, study PRJNA571458) | rock metagenome | isolation source: Antarctica rocks | place: Antarctica: Victoria Land, Mt New Zealand sud | collected 2016-01-07 | reverse complement strand
GAGGTACTTCTGTTTGCCGTTTGGAGCCTTGCCATTCTTGACGATGTTTTCACTATCGCAGTGATAGCAGGTGATGATTCGAGTAATCATTCCTCGATTCTATCATTCGGCTTGTAGCCACTACCCGTCTATGGTCTCGCCCCTCCCGTTGTCGAAGTGTCCGGCGAGCACGGCCTTTACAACCTCCGGCGGCTGGTTGAGGTACTCCGTAGGGGCGATTGCCTCTGCTATCTCCTCCCGGTTCTCCACCTTCTGGCTGTAGTTGGTAGCCTCAACTATGGTTTGCAAGAGCGTCTGGTAGGTGCGGGGGTTCTCGTCTATGAACGTCTGGCGCACAGAGAAGGAGCAGCAGGGGTGACCGTCCCACATCTCCTTGCTAAGGAGATGTATATAGTCGGCACCTTCGTACACTGCCCGCTGGTTGAACGGGTCGGCTACGAAGAAACCGTCTATGTTCTCAAGCTTCAGGTTGGCAACCATGTCGGGAGGCCGCATGACCGGAAGATCCACATCCGTGGCGTCGAGTCCGCCGGAGGCCAGGTAGGCGCGGAGCAAAAGGTTGTGTATCGAGAACTCGAACGGGATCGCCAACCTCATGCCCGCAAGATCAGCGGGGCTCTCCACGTTTCCAAGATGCTTCATCGCCAGGGTCAGGGCGCTGCCGTTGACGTTTTCGACGGCGGCGAGCCGCAGCGGCGCGCTCAAAGTAGAGCGCGCGCCCAAAGAGGTGGTTATGGGGATCGGGGCCAGAAGATGGGCGGCGTCGATCTCCCCGGCAATGGCCGCATCCCTCGTCTTCGCCCAGCCGCTAAACTTCTTGACTGTGATGTCCAGGCCGTACTTCTCGTATATCCTCAAAGGGGCGGCCATGATGATCGGTGTGGCGCAGGTTATGGGGAGAAACCCGATCGTCAGTCTGGGCTGCTCCACGTCCGCGAGTTCCCCGGAGGCCGTGTTTGAGGTCTCCACTCTACCCCCGCACCCGGCGAGCGAGAGCAGCCCGGCTCCGGCCAGCAGCCCAACAGCCCTTCTCAGAAACTCCGCCCGTGTGTGGCTCACCAGCCCCGTGGCTTGTAGCCTGCGGCCGTAGCGCAGGCTGACCCGAGGTATCCTACCGGGATCATGGTCGAGGCTCGACCTGCGCCTTCTCAAAGGAAGTCGGGCGCTTCACGGCCCCCCTCTCCAGGATCCCGGCGAAGATCGGGTCGAGTTCGGCACCTAAAGCGGAGAGCGCGTCGTTCTCGTAAGGCACGAACGTCTCCGAGGGCTCCCGGTAGCGGGCGTAGGTGTGGCCGTCCGAGCCTTCGTAGACGTGGATGCGGATGGGGATATCTACCCCCGCCTCTATGTCGGCCTCCCATACCCTCACGGCGTAGTCCGGCCGGAAGATTTCGAGGACTTGGTTCGCGCCGACCTCAATGCCCTTCTTGCGGGCGTTCTTCTGCACGTCTACGTGGGCGACCAGCAGCATCTCGTTCTCCTCGACGCCCGCTATCAGACCCTCGACGACCTCCAAGAACGGCGCGTCGTACTTGCGGAGCTTTACCATGACCCGTCCAGACTCCCGGTTAGCCGAGGTACGGCCAACACGCGCTCGCCACTCTCGACAATCCTCTCGAAGATCGGGTCGAGTTCGGTGCCAAGAGGCTAGCGCGTCGTTCTCGTAAGGGGCGAAGGTCTGCGAAGGCTCCTGGTATCGGGCGTAGGTGTAACCGTCGGAGCCTTCGCAGACGTGAATGCGCACGGGGACGTCCACCCCCGCCTCTATGTCGGCCTCCCACACCCGGATCGCATAGTCCGGGCGAAAGACTTCTAGTATGCGGTTTCCGCCGATCATCAACCCCCGCTTGCGGGCGTTCTCCTGGACGTTTATGTAGCAGACCAGCAACATATCGTTCTTCTCGATGCCAGAGATCAAACCCTTCACGACCTCCGGGAACGACGTGTCGTACCTGCGGACCTTTACCACGGTCTCCCTGCCTCCTCGGATTACTCGTCCTGGCGGAGCCGGAGGGTACTAACGGACCCTCCGGCTCTCATCGGAACTACTGCCGGATCTCTTCTTCTGCCCGGGGCGCGCCGTCTTCTATGGGCAGGCTGTCGTCCTTCGCCCACTCGTTCCAGGAGCCGATGTAGGTGCAAACGTTCTCGTAGCCGAGCATCTTCATGGCCAGGTAGGTGCTGGAGGTCCTGGCGCCTTTGAAACAGTACAGGATTATGTCCTTGTCCTTGGTTACTCCCCCTTCGGCGAGCGTCCTTTCGACCTCTTTGAGCTCCTTGAATTCCCCTTTATCCTCCATGACGTTGAAGGTGCCTTTGGTCTGCTCACCTAGCGTGAGGAGCATGTTCCAGTCCAGCCAGGTGGCGTTGGGGATGCGGCCCTTGCGCGGGACGAAGTCCACGCCGTAGGGGGACGAGCTCTCCCCGTACCACTCCTCCTCATCGCGCACGTCGAGCCTGACGATGTCCGGGTCGTCGAGGGTCTCCAGCACCTCGTCCTTGGTCATGAAGACGCCCGGGTTGGGGTCGAGGGGGAAGTCCGAGGCGGAGCCGGCCGGCGGCGGTGTCTCGACGCTGACCGGGTAGCCGGCCTCTTTCTTCCAGCCCTTCATCCCGTTGGACAACACCGCCATCTTGGGGTAGCCGAGGTACTCGAGGATCACGTACCCGCGCGGGGACTTCAGGCTGAAGCCACCCTCGTAGATCACGGCGGTCTCCTCGCCTGTGAGGCCAGCCTCGCCGAAGAGCCTTGCAAAGTGGTTCCGGAACTCCTCCATGCCCTCGGGCGAGGTATCGACTAGGTAGTAGAAGACGTCCGGTATATTTACGGCGCCGGGGATGTGCTCTTTTTCGTACTCCTCGGCGTCGCGTACGTCGATGAGTACGACCTTCTCGGTCTCCATCATCTCGGCAAGCTCGGTAGTGGTGATAAGGGGCTTGCTCTTTGTCCGCTCGGTAGTCATGCCGCTCCTTTCGTTAGCTTGTCTGCCGCATGTCGTGCAGTATCTTCCTGAGGTGCTTGAGTGCGGGCGTCACGATCGCGACGAAGTACGACTCGCGCAACTTGCGCTCCGCCGCGCCGTTCAACAGGTAACCGCTCGCGCCCAGGTGCAGCATCGCCGCCTGCGACGCCCGCAGTGATAGCTCCGAGGCTATGATGCGCGCCTTCACGGCTTCTTCGAAGATATCCTCTCGCAGGCCGGCACCGTCGCACCCGATCTCCTCGGCCAGCGCGTACACCTTCCGTCGCGCCACGTTTAGATCCGCCTCGATCTCGTCCACGCCGTCGTCGAGGAAGCTGTTAACCCCGCTCTTCTTGATGTCCGCTCGATTGTTGGCCCGCTTCATCAGCCCGATACAGCTACGCACGATCCCGAGCCCGAGCCCCGCCTGTGTCAGCACGAAGCCGGGCCGGATGCGCTTCACGTACGTCTGTGCGGGGCTGGCGAGCACGAACTTTTCTGGGATAAAGGCGTCTTTGAAGCGCCACCCCCAGGTACTCGACCCCTCCAGCGCAATGAAGTGGCCGCCGTTCCGCTTCTTCACCCCCTCAGAGCCGGACGGGATTATCGCTATCGTGTAGTCGCCGCCGTCCTCGTCCCCGGCCGCAACTGCGAAAAAGTGGTCCTCGTCGTCTACGTTGGAGACCCACGGGATCGCACCGTTGAGGACGACGCCGACGCCGTCCGGGCGGCGCTCGGCACAGAGCTTGATGCGCTCTATCCCGGCGAAATGCTTCATGGGATTTGAAAGCCCGGTGCCGGCCCGCGTACCGCCGGAGATGACCTCCGGCAGCACATTCTCCTTGAGATAGTCGTTCTCGCTGTTCTGGATGTACCAGGCGCAGACGGTCTGGCACCATACGCAGAACCCTGTGCTGAGGCAGGTCTTCGCGACCTCCTCCATTACCCGGATGGTGTACCCGATCCCACGCCCAGCACCGCCCAAAGAGGCAGCTGTCCCCTGTCGGAAGCCGCCCAACTCGCCCAGCCGCCGCATAAACTTCTCGGGGTAGACGCCTTCGACGTCTATCTCGTGCAGGTTCGGCTCGAGGTCTTCGGAGATCGCCTCGCGCACCCGGTCGAGCACGGCGTCGAACGGGGTCTCTTCCTGCCGGATGGCCGGGGCTTCTGCTGTCATCGCTACTCAGTCACCGCCTCGGAGGTAAACTCGACCTGGTTGGTGAAGGTGTTGACGACCGGCGACCACTTGATGGCGTTCTTCTCCATCTCCCGGAGCGCCTCGGGTGAGGCGTCGCCTTTCAGCGTGGTCTTGACGCGCACGGCACTGAAGCCGGCGGAGACATCGTCGCCGGTGTTCCCAGTGCCCCAGACGGCTGCAGTATCTATGTCGCCTTCGAGCTCTATGGAGATCTCATACAACGTGATTCCTTGGGCCGTTGCATTGGACATGACGCCCACCGAAATACACGACCCCAGCGCCGCAAGCGCCGCCTCCGAGGGGTTCGGCGCCGTGTCCGTCCCCAACAGGTTCGGCGGCTCGTCTATCACGAAGGCGTCCAAGTCCCTGATGTACGAGTTGTTGACCATCGCGCCTTGGCAGACGGTTTTCGCCTTGAGCGTCCGCTGCGCGGCCTCCGGCTTCTCCCTCACCTTCTCTCTGAGGTTGTCCAGCCCCTCAGCGTCGATCATTTCCAACGTCTTGATTTTTTCTGTCATCCTGTCCTTCCCGCCGCGACCCCACGCCGCAGCCTTCGCTCACGATCATGAGTTTAAAAAGTAAACCGGTAAGTTTGTATGGCCCCAGGTTCAGAAAACCGGTGGTGAGAGAGGCGGTGGCATTATCCGCCCGGAGAAAAATCGTATAGAATTTTTGAGGAGCTCGGGTCCTGTCAGGAAGAGATATCGTTGCAGCCGTCGTGCAGCAGCCACGACTCGCCGAAGATCTTCATCGCTTCGACGACCGGGACGAGTGAGCGTCCCTTGTTCGAGAGGCTGTACTCGACGTGCCGCAGGTAGCCCGTCAGCTTGGTGCGAACGAGGTAACCTTCCCCTTCGAGATATTTGAGCCGAGCGGCTAGCGTGCGAGAGCTGATGTCTCCAGCGTCCACTATCGTCGTACGCAGCTCGGTGAAGGTCTTCGGGCCAGATGCGAGGTCCCGGATGATATGGGGCACCGCTGCCCGGCACAGCGCCAGCGCGGTGAACTCTACCGGACACTCTTGCTGCATGGAGCCTTTGGACCGGCCGAGGATGATCTGGTGCGCCATAGGGGACGTACTTTATCAGCCCCGACGACCGCGGGGCTAGTCGTAAGAGAATTTTTGATCCGGCTTCGATGCCGATGCGCTCGCTTCGGACCGTCCCTTGCCGGCTCACCTGCTCGCTTCCACCCATGACTCGGCTTCGGCCTCCTCTTGCGGCAGCGCGCCGCCGACGATGGCGACTATGCCTTCCTCTACCGAGGAGATCGTGCCACACATGCTTGCCCAGACACCTATAGACAAGCCTTCGTCCGCGGGTTCGCCAATCTTCTGCCCATATTTCACGTAATCTCCCTCGGAGACGAGCGACGCGGCGGGCGTCAGGAACCGGCCGCCCAGAAGCAAGTCCACGCCCGAGACCCTGCCGACCAGCGAGACGGCGCCCTCTTCGGGGGGCCGCGTTCTTATACCAGCATACTCCTTGGCCGGAGTGCCTCTCGGGATCGCGAGAAGGGCGTTGGTCGTCCGCCGTATGTAAGCGTCGCCGTCTCCCAACTCCTCGACGCACATCTCGTGCAGGTACGGGCCGCCGTCTATGACCGAGAGGCTTTTCGGACTCCTGGCACTGATCCCGGCCATGCCGAGAACCTCGGTGATGGAGGCGCCTAGCGGCGCCTCGTAGACCTTCAGGTCCGTGCCTTCGCCGTAGACCTGGAGAAATTTGGTAGTGACAGGCTTGCCCAGGAACAGGGCGTTGTGGATGTTCAGGAGCGTCTCAGAGTTGTTTATTAGTATGCCGACGTCGAGCGGCATCCCCGGGCGGCTGCCTCCGTCGGGCGTCTCCACCCGGCGTGGCACACTGGTGTCGGTGGCGTGTTTAATGAGGGTCTTCTCTTCGCCCAAAGAGTACTCATTAGGCACGACGCGCAAGTCGTAGACGCCGCCTGAATGCATCGCGTAGGGAGCATACCACTCACGGTCCTTCTCGTGGACGCACATGCTCACCGTCTCGAAGCCGAAGATAAACTTCAGGGCCTCGTAGGTAAGTAGGAACTCGTCGAGGTACTGGCGGTGTATCACCTTGTCCGCCCAGTAGCCCGGTTCGCTCTCGGTGGCATTCACGATCAAGCACGGCTGCGAGTCCTTGTACTTGAAGTACGTCGGGAACCCGCCTCCGCCCGCGCCCACGACCCCGGCCTGGCGCATCAACTCGACGGTGCCTTCCCGGCCCAGCGCCTTGACCTCCGCAGGGGTCCTCCTTTTCAACTCGACCAAGACAGAGACCTATCCGGGCTCGATCTCCGAGTAGTCGAACCTGGCGGCGCGGACGACATAGGCTTCCATGCCTTCGGGGGCCTCGTCCTCGGGGTATATGGCCTCGACCGGGCACTCCGGCTCGCAGGCGCCGCAGTCGATACACTCCTCAGGGTTGATCATGAAATGGTCGCCCGCATCGTAGATGCAGTCCACCGGGCACACGTTCAGGCATGTCTCGTTCTTCTCGCCGATGCACGGCTCCGTTATGACGTAAGTCAAGCTTCCTCCACAGCAGCTTCCTATACGTTAATGCACACATCTTAGAAAAGACCGCCTTACACCGTCTTTGGCCCGGCCGCCAATAAACCCGTGCGGGATCAACCCACGCTTCGGGCCTCAGGTACAAACCGCCACGGCAACGGCGGTTGCGTCAGGCTCGCGAGGGGACGGCCCCAGCATCTCTACGCGATCGGATCGTGCACGGTGACGAGCTTGACGCCGTCGGGGAAAGTAGCCTCAACGGCCACCTCGTTCACCATCTCGGGGATACCCTCCATCACGTCCTCGCGCGAGAGGATGGTAGCGCCGAAGCTCATCAGGTCGGCCACGCTCTTGCCGTCGCGGGCGCCTTCGAGGATCTCGGCGGAGATCAGGGCGACAGCCTCCGGGTAGTTGAGCTTCAGGCCACGCTCGTGGCGACGGCGAGCCACCTCGGCGGCGGTAAAGATCATCAACTTCTCTTGCTCGGTGGGCGAAAGCTTCATGCACTCCTCCTTTAGCTGCAAATATTCTGCTAAGGATACTCCTACGACGCTAACAGGCGCCAGCGGCGAGTCGCGGCCTCTACCCCGACGGTGGCCGTAGGTTGACGAGCCCAGTTGTGCGCTCGATGAGCCGGGCTAGCTGGAGCAGTTTCGTTTCCTGGTACGGTGCGCCGACCAGCTGCATACCGATCGGGAGACCATTGGGAGAGAAGCCGCAGGGCATAGACATCGCAGGCAGGTGGGCTAGGCCGAACACGGAAGTGTAGTGCCCGAGGTAGCTGCTTGGGGACACGATGAGGCCGTCAATCTCGCACGGCTCTTCACCGATGCGGATGGGCAGCAGGGGACAGGTTGGGGTGACTGTAAAGTCCACGGTTTCAAAGGTCTTCATCAGCTCTTTGCGAACGGCGGCGGCATGCTCTCTGGCCCCCTCATAGTCGGAGTGCGGAATCTTGAGGCGAGACTTGAGGCGTCCCAGGACCGCCACGTCGAAGAGTTCGGGGCTTTTGAGCATCTCGTCCGTCGCGGCGCTCGCGGATTCGACGGCGGTGATCAAAGCCGCGCTCTCGCGTCCGGTGCTCGCCTTGTTCAACGTAAGCTCCACGAGGTCCTGGCTCTCGCTGGCGAGCTTCTCCAGAACCGCTCGCACGCTGGAGACGACCGCATCGTCAGCCCCCTCGAAGAAGTGCTCGTTGGGAACGCCTATCCTGAACGACGGACACGGTGCTTCCAGCGCCGCCGGATAATTGGGTGTCTCCAAGTCCCGAGACTCGGGGTCTTCGGGATCGTGGCCCGCGATGACCGAGAGGATGAGCGCCGCGTCGCGCGCCGAGTGGGTTATCGGCCCGGCTTGGTCGAAGGACGCCGCCAGCGGGACGATGCCGCGTCGGCTGACCCGCCCATAGGTGGGGCGGAGTCCCGTCAAGCCGCACAGAGAAGCGGGCACCCGGATCGAACCGTTGGTGTCGGTCCCGATGGCGCCGGAGCTCATCGCCAGCGCCACTGCGAGGGCAGACCCGCCGCTCGACCCTCCGGCCACCCGCTCGGGATCGTAGGGATTCCTGGCGTTGCCGTAGTGCCGGTTCTCGGTGGTGAAGCCGTAGGCGAACTCGTCCATGTTGGTCTTGCCCACAATGACGGCCCCCGCTTCCCGCAACCGGGCCACGAGCGGCGCATCCTCGCCTGGACGGCTACCTTCGAGGACGCGAGACCCTGCGGTGGTGTCCACGCCGAGCGTGTCTACGTTGTCTTTTACGGCGAGGGGTATGCCGTGGAGCGGACCGCGAAGCTGTCCTGCCTCAAGCTCGGCGTCTAGAACCGCCGCTGCCTGGAGAGCACGCTCATCCTCAAGGTGCACGAAGACGTTGTAGAAGTCGTCGTGGCGGTCGATGTTTCGCCGGTACTCCTCGACGAGGGCGGTAGATTTCAGCTTGCCCGAGCGGATAGCGGCTGACTGGTCCCAGAGGTCCAGGCGCAAGTAGGAAACCATCGTCGTGGAAGACATGCCCTATCCCCCTTTACTCTTCAGGTACTCCCTCCAGTCCCCGTACTCGGAGATGTCGGGTTTGCTCCTGGCGACCTCTTCCGGGCAGAGCATCCCCTTGACCCACTCGCCGGTGCTGAGCAGCACGTCGCCCATGTACAGGTGCGGCGGTTCGGTCTCCAGGATACCGGGCAACACCTCGTCGCCGACCTCGTAGAGCTCACCGGCGACGGAGACGCCCCCTTCACCGACGTGGAACATTCCAGGATAGGAATCGTCGATGGAGTAAAGCTCGTACTCTGGCGCGGTAGCCGCGTCGTGCAAAAAGATTGCGCCGTTTATGTTCTCGTGGGCCGGCTGTCCGCGCATCACCGTGCCGTTGAAGAATACTCTAGTCATTACTTGCCGCTCCGGTGAACGAAGCGCTTGCGCCAGGAATCTCGCATTCACGCACCATTTCTTATCCGCTCCTCCCCGACCGTTGCTCGTAGAGAGTACGGATCAAGGCCCATCCGCGAGGGTCAATTGCTTTTTCGCGCCCGGAGGCGGGAAACCTTCGGAGGTGCCGTCCTTTATCTGCACCCTGTCCTCCCAGGGCAGCCGGTACCTGCCCGCCACCAAATCCTGCATGTATGTGTAGGGGCAGTCCGTGGCTCCACCCTCGCGGGCTACGAAGCCGCGATGGCCGAGTTGGTAGATGTTGTTCTCCACCCCCCAGGTCTCGCGCGCTTCGTCGGCAAGCTTCGGCGTAACCTCTCCCGTGACTACCTCCATGGGGAACTCGCTACCCTGCACCATCGTCTCGCCCTCGAAGTCGCAGATCATGCCCTCCCCCGTGGAACGGAAGGTGCCGTCGGTGCCCGCCATGCACACCGAGACAGTGTACATGAGGTTGCAGAAGGCGTTGGACTGGTTGGTGATGCGCCAGCTGTGGCGGATGGGAATGGTGTATCCCGCCGTGCGGATCATCACGTTCGCGCTCTTGTAGGCGGCCTCTCGGGCCATCTCGGGGAACATGCCATCGTGGCAGATGATCAGGGCGAGCCTGGACCCCGCGGGCCCGTCGCACACGGGGATGCCCAGATCCCCGGGCTCCCAGGGCTCGACTGGTGTCCAGGGGTGGAGCTTGCGGTAGTAGAGCGCGAGCTCTCCATCGGAGTCTATTACGATCCCGCTGTTCCACGGGTTGCCCTCCGGGTTCTCCTCCATGATGGAGAAGCACCCCCACACGTCCATCTCCCGGCACACGTCCTTGAACGCCGACACTTCGGGTCCGTCGAGGCTACACATGATCTCCGGCGCAGTGCTCATACTCAGGCCGTGCAGACAATACTCGGGGAAGACGATGAGGTCGAGCGTGGGCATCCCCTGCTTGGTCTTGACGACCACGTCGCAGATCTGCCCGGTAGTGCGCGCGAGGTCTTCCGGCGTCTCCGTCACCGGCAGTTGGAACTGCACCAGCCCCACCACCATGCCATCCGCAGATTTGTTCAGACCACCAAGTCCCGTCATCTAATCTCTCCTTTCAGGAGTCTCTCGCTCATACCGCTGCCCCGGTTCGCGCCTCGCCGAGCGCAAAGATGAACTGTCCAGAGCCGGCCACGGCGCCGAAGACCCCGCCTTGCATCTTGATCATCCGCAGCGCAGCCTGGTGGTTGCCCTCGTCGGTCGCCCCGGTGCAGTCCTCCAGCAAGAGGCACTCGTAGCCACGATCGTTCGCCTCGCGCAGGGTCGTGTGGACGCAGACATCGGTCGTGATCCCGGTCAGGATAAGGTGCGTTATACCCGCCGTGCGTAGGATGAGGTCGAGGTCCGTCGAGTAGAACGAGCCCTTGCCCGGTTTGTCTATGATCGCCTCTCCCGGCGCCGGGTCTAGCTCCGACACTATCTCCCATCCGGGCTCTCCACGCACCAGGATACGTCCCGCCGGCCCCTCGGACCCGATCTCCGCGTTTATGCCAGCGCTTCTCCAGCGCTTGTTCGCCGGTAGATCCGAGAGGTCCGGGCGATGCCCCTCGCGCGTGTGAATGATGGTGAACCCTGGGATCTCCCGCACGGCGTCGAGTACTCCTCGGATGGGCTCGATAGCCCCGGCGGTCAGGGAAAGATCGTAGCCCATCTTGTCCACATACCCGCCCTCGCCACAGAAGTCTACCTGCATGTCGATGACAAGCAGCGCCGTGTTCTCGGGCGCCACAGCCCCGTCGTAGGGCCAGGTATAAGGTTCGGCGTCTACCTTGAAAACGTTCACGAGCAATCTCCCATCAATCTCCTACGATCCCATCTCTTTGAGCACCGGCGGCCAGTGGTATTTCCAGGGCTTCGCGACCTCGAAGGCGGCGGACGTCCTCAAGACCAGCGGGTCGTCCAGATGGCGGCCCACGATCTGCAACCCGACCGGCAGCCCGTCCCCTGTGAAACCGGCCGGCACCGTGGCGGCGGGCTGGCCGGTCATGTTGATGGGGAAGGTGAAAGAGAGCCAGTAGGTAGACCCGACCTCGCGCCCGTCTATGACCTCCGGACCTTGAATGCCCGTCTCGAAGGGCGGAACGGCCAGCGTGGGCGTGAGCAAGATGTCGTACTCACGCATGAAGCGCCACATCTTGTTGCAGACGGCCTTGCGGACCATCACCGCGTTGGTGAGGTCCTCCGCGGTCCACTCCTGCTCCAAGAACTCCACGAGGTGAGGGGACATTCCGTCGCCGAGTTCCCTGGCCATCTCCCGCATTCCGGCGAGGTCGGTGTCCAGGGCGACGAGGCCCCAGAAGGCGTCGTAGGGGTCTTCGAAGCCGGGGTCGGCCTCCTCGACGATGCAACCCAGGTCTCTCTCGAGCACCTCGACCGCCTCGCCGACAACGCGCCGCACCTCGGGGTCCACCGCCGCGTAGCCCCAGTCGGCGCTGTAGCCGACTCTGAGTCCTCGTAGGATGCCGGGCTGCACCTCCGCAGCGTCCGTCCAGGAGAACGTGGCATCGGGCAGGGAGTGGCGATCCCTGTCGTCGGAGCCCGACATTACTGCCAGCATCAGGGCGCCGTCGCGGACGGTGCGGCTCATGGGTCCGATGTGCTCCAGGGACTCCCAACTCGAAACGCCCGGGTACCGCTCGTCGCGGCAGCCGGGATAGAGCGGGACCCGGCCCATGGAAGCCTTCATCCCGAACAACCCGCAGAAGCTCGCGGGGATGCGCACCGAGCCCCCGCCATCGCTGCCCAGGGCGATAGGTCCCATCCCACTCGCCACGGCCGCGCCCGATCCCGCGCTGGATCCCCCCGAGGTGAGAAGCGTGTCCCAGGGGTTGGTCGTGGTCTCGAAGACGGGGTTGTGTCCCACGCCGCTGTAGCCGAACTCCGGCGCGTTGGTCTTACCAAGGATTATCGCCCCGGCCTCCTTGAGTCGCTCGACCGCCACGTCATCCTCCTCGGGGACCCAGTCCGCGTAAGCGCGGGAACCCATCGTCGTCTTTATGACCTTCGTGGCGACAAGGTCTTTGATCCCTACGGGCACTCCGGCCAGCGATCCCACCTCCCTGCCGGCCGAGATATCCGCCTCTAGTCGTAGGGCGTCCTCTCGGGCCTTCTCGGGGGTGGGGGTACAGAAGGCGTGCAGGGTGGGCTCGAGGAGGTCCATCCGGGCGAGCACAGCATCCACCACCTCGACCGGAGAGAGCTCCCCGGAGCGCACGCGCTCCGCGATCTCCGTGGCCTCCATAGCGCATATCCCTTCCGAGCCGATCACGAAGCTTCTCCGCTCGGAAGCGCCACGTCCTGCTCTCGGTTCCCCACCCGCCTGGCGAGGACGGTAGCCGCAGTGTAGACGACCGCAGCGACAATCATGCCGACAACCGCGACGGCAAGTTGCGGCGCCCAGGCGTTGGCCAGTAGCGAGATCCCGGCCGCGACGGCCCAGGCCAGGAACGCCGTGGGGCGCCAGGCGGCCACGTCTTCCGCGACACCGCGGCGAAGCACGAGCTGGTCCATAACAATCACGGCGCCGAGGGGCGGGACGAGGACGCCGAGCAGGTTCAGCCAATCCAGAAAGAGGCTCCAGATTCCGGCGAGCGCCGCGACGACGCCAACCGCGCCGAGGATGAGCGTGAGGGCGCGCATCTTGCCGCCGGTTATATGTGACCAACCCACGGCGCCGTTGTACAGGCAGTGGGTGCAAACCGAACCCAGGTTCAAGAACACGAATATTACTGCCAGCACCGCAAGCGCCGTGCCGTTGTCAGCCAGGATGGGGAGAAAGTCGCCGCCGATCGTTGCAGGATCGCTGGAGGCCCCCGCCGCCACGATTATCCCTCCGACGAGCATCGAGATCATGTTCGCCACAGGGAAGGCGAAGAACGCGGCGAGCATGCCCTGGCGCCCGCTCTTCGCCCACCTCGTGAAGTCCGCCGTCATGGTGCCAGAGTCTATGAACCCGGCGATGGTCACGGAGACCACGGCCCCGAAGGAGAGCGCCCCGGGGATGTTCGGGTCCGGAGTGTAGCCGAAGACGTCTGCAAGGCCGTTCTCCCGCGCCACCAGGAAGATAGCGAGCGCAGCCAGCGCCACGAAGAGCGGGGCCGAGATCCAGCCGAGGATCGCCAGTGCCCTGATGCCGATGAAGGTGACCGCCACGTACAACACGCCGGCGATCAAAGTCATGAGCAGCGGGTTGGCCCCGAACGAGGCATACATCGTCTGGCCGGTGAGCCCCGTCTGGAAGGCGAACCACCCGATGACGAGGGTCGCGAGAAAGCCGGAGACCAGCACGTAACCCAGACGCCCGAACGTCTGCTGGGCCTGCAGGGCGAAGCTCTGCCCAGTGCTGCCGGCCCTATAGCTCAACAGCCCCACGTAGACGGACAGCACGACGTTCCCCACCAGCATCGCCAGCACGCCGGTCCAGAAGCCCAGGAAAGCGACGTAGATGCCACCGAACACCGCGTTGGTGAGTATCATTGGGAACCCGACCCACACTGCGGTTACGGACAGCGAGGACTTGCGACGATCCTGGGGTACGGGGACGTGCTCGAACTCTTCCTCGAGGCCTAGCCCATCCCGTCTTTTGTCGACCTCTATGGCCATTTGTCTCCTCCGGTTTCTATGTCGTTCTCGGATTTCGGATTCTTCTGGTGCTACTGTTTTCTCTTGATCTCCCCGCCCAGCATGTACGATGGCACCTCCCCGTTCGAGTCCGGTTTCTTGCACATGTCGTGGCAGTCTCTGTCAAGGGTCGAGCACAGGGTGCAGATGTCGCCTTTGTGGAACGGGCAGTAGGACATCTCGGGGGTCTCGTACTCCTGTCCGCACTGCACGCACTCTCTCAGGCGGTAGCGCTCGTCGCCGTTCTCCAGGAATGCGCTCGACGATCCTCCGCGGGCGACGTAGTACTCACCTTTCGTGAGGAGAGCGAGGGCGGGAGAGAGGACAAACGCTATGACGAGTGCCAGGTAGGGCGAGAAGGCTTGGGCGAGCTCGCCAAAGAGGCCGAAGAAGGCCGGGATGGAGACGGCGGAGCCCGCGATCATCGAGACGAAGCCGACCGGGTTGATCTGGTACAGGTGCGCCCGTTTGAACTCGATGTACGATGGGCTCACCTTGAGGAGAGGTTTGTTTATGACGAGGTCCGCGACGACCGCCCCGATCCAGGCTATCGCCACGTTGGAATAGAAGCCGAGCACGAAGTTCAAGAACCCGAAGACACCGCCGAGCATGAGCGCCAGCGCGATGGCGACGTTGAAGACCACCCACACCACCCGGCCCGGGTGCCAGTGGAAGATACGGGAGAAGAAGTTCGACCATGACAGGGAGCCAGAGTAAGCGTTGGTGACGTTTATCTTGACCTGGGAGAGCACTACCAGGAAGGTCGCCACGGCCAGCGCCCAGAACTCGCTCGGGATAAAGAGCTCGAAGCTGCGGACGAACTGCTCTATTGGCTCGGTCGCCCGCGTGGGATCAACCTCGCTGATGATAAACACGGCCAGTATCGCGCCGCCCATCTGCTTCAATGCCCCGAGGACGACCCAGCCCGGTCCGGCGGCGATCACGGCGGCCCACCACTTGAAGCTGTTCTCCGGGGTCTTCTCGGGCATGAAGCGCAGGTAGTCCACCTGTTCCCCAATCTGGGCGATCAGGGAGAGCGCGACGCCGGCGGCTAGCCCGAAGCCAATGAGTTGGAACGAGGCAGTTCCCGATTCGCTACCGGCGAAGGTTATCCACTCGGCGTAGATGCCGGGCTGGGCTACCGTAAGGGCGATAAAAGGAGCCAGGATGAGGGCGAACCAGATCGGCTGGGTCCACATCTGTAGCTTCGAGAGGAGCGTCATCCCGAAGACGACGAGCGGGATTATGGCGAGCGCACAGATCAGATACCCCAGCGTCAGCGGTATCCCGAAGAACAGGGCCAACGCCTGGGCCATGATGCTCGCTTCTAGCGCGAAGAAGATGAACGTGAAGCTAGCGTAGATGAGCGAGGTTATGGTCGAGCCCAGGTACCCGAAGCCGGCTCCCCGCGTGAGCAGGTCCATATCTATGTTGTACTTGGCCGAGTAGTAGGAGATGGGGATTCCGGTGAGGAAGATGGTTACGGCGGCGAGAAAGATGGCGAGCGTCGCGCTCGTAAAACCGTAGGCGACCGTTATGGACGCGCCTATGGCGAAGTCCACGAGGTAGGCGATCCCGCCCAAAGCCGCGCTGGCGCAGGCGTACTCGCTCCACTTCCTGAACGACCGCGGCGCGTACCGCAGCGAGTAGTCCTCCAGCATCGGGTTGTCTACCATCTTGTTGAACTTACGCTTGACTTTCTCTTGCGCCTGCTCGTCGATCACTCGCGTGCTCCTCTCCTTATACAGCGAACTTATGTGTCCGGCGTACTCATATTCTGGAGAGCGTGCCGGCCGGCGTCTTTGGCCCGATCAACAAAAGTCCTTGGTAGTGGCTCAATCATGGGAGGTGAGAGAGGTTGTAGCGGTGCAGAAAGAGCAGCA
>JAABVA010003236.1_pt1 | contig 15639 bp, 13 predicted proteins | sample 5560331 | NCBI WGS metagenome assembly JAABVA01 (sample SAMN12812661, study PRJNA571458) | rock metagenome | isolation source: Antarctica rocks | place: Antarctica: Victoria Land, Mt New Zealand sud | collected 2016-01-07 | reverse complement strand
GTCCTGCTGAGATCGCTGCGACACTGCGGCGCTGGAGGGACCTCACCGACCACGCCTGAACGAGACCCGATCCACCGGAATCCGGTACTGCTGATCAGGCCACCGCACTCCGTGCCCCTGCGCTCCAGAAGTGGTTCCAATGCATAATTCGTATTATCCACCATGCTCACAGCGCTCCCCTGGCCCATTCTCAGCCGCCGGATCCGTCGCTGTGACCGATGTGCCGCCGACCCCGAGGGGTCAGCGGTGGGTGGCAGCGGGGTGGCCAGACTCGCCCTGTCACGGCCGCGGGTCCTCGACGGGTCAGGGGCGCGTTCGTGGGACGAGCCGCTCGAGCTGGGTGACATGGTCTGGGCTCAGTTCTTCGAGGGCGTTGACGCCGAGCAGCCGCATCGTGCGTTCAATCTCACTCCGCAGAATGTCGATTGCCCGATCGACACCCGGTCTGCCGCCGGCCATCAGGCCGTAGAGGTAGGCGCGGCCGACCAGGGTGAACCGGGCACCGAGTGCGATCGCGGCGACGATGTCGGCGCCGGACATGATGCCGGTGTCGATCCAGATCTCCGGCCTGTGGGCACCCAGCTCAGCAACGACGTTCGGTAGCAGGTGGAAGGGGATGGGGGCCCGGTCGAGCTGTCGACCCCCGTGATTGGACAGGATGATCGCGTCGACGCCGAGCTCGGCTAGGTGGACCGCGTCCTTGATGTTCTGGACTCCTTTGACCACGAACCTGCCCGGCCACTGGTCACGGATCCACTCGAGGTCCTCGAAGGTGACTGTTGGGTCGAACATCGTGTCGAGCAGCTCGGCCACGGTCCCGGACCAGCGGTCCAGCGAGGCGAACGCGAGTGGCTCGGTCGTCAGGAAGTCGATCCACCACCGCGGCCGAGGGAGGGCGTCGATCACTGTCCCGAGGCTTAGGGCGGGTGGGATCGTCATTCCATTGCGGCGGTCGCGCAGCCGGGCGCCGGCGACCGGAACGTCCACTGTGGCCAGGAGGGTGTCGAATCCGGCGGCGGCTGCCCGGTTCACCAGGGCCATGGACCGGTCGCGGTCCTTCCACATGTACAGCTGGAACCAATTCCGCGCCGCCGGCGATTCGCTCCGACCGGCGGCCGCCACGTCCTCGACCGATGTCGTTCCCATCGTGGACAGGCTGAACGGGATCCCGGCGGCCGCGGCCGCGGTGGCACCGGCGATCTCGCCCTCGGTCTGCATCATCCGGGTGAATCCCGTTGGGGCGATTCCGAACGGCAGGGCCACCGGTTTGCCGAGGACGTCCCAGCCCGTGCAGACCGTCGCGACGTCGCGCAGGATGGACGGGTGAAATTCGACGTCGCGCCAGGCCTGGCGGGCCCGGCCGAGGGAGATCTCGGCTTCGGCGGAGCCGTCGGTGTAGTCGAACGGCGCGGTGGGCGTGCGCCGCTTCGCGATCCGGCGGAGGTCGTCGATGGTCAGGGCGCTGTCCAGCCGCCGCTTCCGCCGGTCGAGGGTCGGCCTTCTGAACTGCATGAGGGGAGCCAGGTCGTGCACCTTCGGCAATCGTCGCTGCACCATCAACGTCAGCCTCCGGTCGAACTGCGGGTCCGCGCGGTGTAGGTGCGCGGGGGGAAGGAATGGGCGACGACACTGCGGAGCGCGTCGACGTCGCCGTGGAGCAGACCGTGGGTCCGGGCCTGCACCAGGAGGTTGCCGATCGCTGTCGCCTCGACCGGGCCTGCCACCAGCTGACCGCCGACTGCGTCGGCGGTCAGCTGGCACAGCAGAGTGTTCTGGGCGCCCCCGCCGACGAGATGGACGGTGGCGATCACCTGTCCGGTGAGGCGTTCGATGTCGCGGACCGCTCGGGCGTAGGCGTCGGCGAGGCTCTGGGTGATGCAGCGGACGAACTCTGCGGCCGTTCCCGGGACAGCGACGCCCTTCTCCCGGAGAAGGTCCGCGATCCGGGTCGGCATGTCACCGGGTGCGAGCAGTCGGGGGTCGTCCGGGTCGAAGGTGGGCACGTCCGCGAGCGTGTCGGCGGCCTGGGCGAGAAGTCGCTCGAGGTTGTGGTCCCGCCCTTGCGTGGCCCACGTGCGGATCGACTCGGACAGCAGCCAGAGGCCCATGACGTTGGTCAGGAAGCGGATCCGGCCGTCGACACCGCGCTCGTTGGTGAAGCCGGCCGCCCTCGCCGCGTCGGTGGTGACCGGGGAGGGGAGCTCTGTGCCGACGAGGGACCAGGTGCCGCAGGAGATGTAGGCGGTGCCCTCCCCGGCCGACGGCACGCCCACGACGGAGGAGGCGGTGTCGTGTGAGCCGACGGTGGTCACGGTCAGCTCGTGGGCGATGCCGAACTCGGCGCGGACCGAGGCGGTGACGGCGCCGAGCTCCTGGCCGGGGTCGACGATCGAGGGCAGCAGTCCGGGCGGGAGGTCGAGTCGGGCGATCAGGTCGTGGTCCCAGTCATCGCCGCGGACGGGGAGCAGGCCGGTGGTCGACGCGTTGGTGCGTTCGGCGGCCATGGTGTCCGTGGCCCAGAAACCAACCAGGTCGGGAACGAGGAGGAGACGATCGGCGACGGCGAGCAGCCCGTGCGCGGCGTCGGCGGCGAGCTGGAAGACGGTGTTGAAGGGCAGGTGCTGGAGGCCGTTACGGGTCCACAGGTCCTCCGGGCTGACGGCGGCGTGGACCGCCGCCACGCCCGCGGCGGTCCGCGGGTCGCGGTAGTGGTATGGGTTGCCGAGCAGGCGCCCGCCGATGAGAAGTCCGTAGTCGACGGCCCACGCGTCGACCGCGGTCCCCACGAGAGCCGGTTCCTCCCGTGAGGCCCGGCCGAGCGCCGCCATCGCAGCGGAGTAGAGGAACAGGATGTCCCAGTGCCGGCCGTCGCTGACCTGAACCGGGGTGTTGGGGAAGCGGGCCACGGGCTGCAGACGGAGCTCGCCGTGTTCGACCCGGCCGAGGATGACCCGACCGCTGGTCGCCCCAAGATCGATCGCTGCGACCACGCCCATCAGTCGGTCCCGGCTGGGGTGGTCACCGCAGGAACGCGGCGGCGACGCCGGCGTCGACCGGGATGTGCAGCCCGGTGGTGTGGCGGAAGTCCGGGCCGGTGAGTGCCGCGACCGCGTTGGCGACGTGTTCGGGGAGGATCTCGCGCTGGAGCAGGGTCCGCTTGGCGTAGAAGGCGCCGAGATCCTTCTCCTCGATGCCGTAGGTCTGCGCCCGGTTCGCACCCCACCCGGAGGCAAAGATGCCCGACCCGCGAACAACACCGTCGGGGTTTATCCCGTTGACCTTGACCCCGTGGCCGCCGAGCTCGACCGCGAGAAGTCGCACCTGGTGGGCCTGGTCGGCCTTGGCAGCGGAGTACGCCAGGTTGTTGGGACCGGCGAACACCGAGTTCTTGCTCGCGATGTAGACGACGTCACCGCCGAGCTTCTGGTCGATCAGGACCCGGGCCGTGGCCCGCGACACGAGGAACGACCCTTTGGCCATCACGTCGTGCTGGGTGTCCCAGTCCGCAGCGGTCGTCTCCAGCAGCGGCCGAGACAACGACAGCCCGGCGTTGTTCACCACTAGGTCCAGTCCCCCGAAGGCCAGCACCGCCGCATCGACGGCCGCGTGTACCTGGGCCTCGTCGGTGACGTCACCCCCCACCCCGATCGCCACGTCCGTCCCGCCGAGCTCCCCGGCAGCGGCGGCGGCCTTCGCGGAGTCGAGGTCGACGATGACCACACACGCGCCTTCGGCGACCAGCCGGGTGGCGATGGCCTTTCCGATACCGCTCGCCGCCCCGGTGACGAGGGCGATCCGGGTCGCGTGCGACTTGGGCTTCGCCATCCGCGCCAACTTCGCCTCCTCCAGCGCCCAGTACTCGATCCGGAACTTCTCGGCCTCGTCGATCGGGGCGTAGGTGGACAGCGCCTCGGCGCCGCGCATCACGTTGATCGCGTTGACGTAGAACTCCCCCGCGACACGCGCGGTCTGCTTGGTGGCCCCGTAGCTGAACGTCCCGACCCCGGGAACCAGGACGATCGCGGGGTCCGCGCCCCGGATGGCGGGAGACTGGGGCGTCGCATGCCGGTCGTAGTACGCCTGGTAGTCAGCTCGGTAGGCCCGGTGCAGCTCCCTCAGCCGGTCGATCTGCTCCGCGACGGTCGCCGTCGCCGGCAGGTCGAGCACAAGTGGTTTGATCTTCGTCCGCAGGAAGTGGTCCGGGCAGGAGGTCCCGAGGGCCGCGAGGCGGGGGTGCTCCCGGCGGCTGAGGAAGTCCAGCACCGTGGGCGAGTCCGTCAGGTGGCCCACCACGGGTCTGTCGGTGGAGACCAGCCCCCGGATGGTCGGGGCAAGCGCGGCGGCGCGGGCGCGGCGTTCGGGTTCGGGGAGCGGGCCGTACCCGTCGAGCTCTGGCCCGAACGGCTCCAGTCGGCCGTGCTCGGCGATCCAGCCGGCCGCGGTGTCGATGATCCACCGCGAGTTGGCCTCCGCTTCCTCGCTAGTGTCGCCCCAGGCGGTGATGCCGTGGCCGCCGAGAATCGTGCCGACCGCCTCCGGGTGGGTGCTTCTGACGGCCTCGATGTCCAGGCCGAGCTGGAAGCCTGGGCGCCGCCACGGCACCCACACCACTCTGCCGCCGAAGATGTCGGCGGTCAGCTGCTCGCCGTCGACAGCGGTCGCGATCGCGATCCCGGAGTCCGGGTGGAGGTGATCGACGTGAGCGGCGTCAAGGAGACCATGCATGGCCGTGTCGATCGAGGGTGCGGCACCACCGCGGCCGAACAGCGTGAAGTCGAAGGCTGTCACCATTTCGTCCTCGCGGTCCACGCCCGGGTACACGGCCCTCAGCGCCCGAAGGCGGTCCAGGCGCAGCACGGCCAGTCCGGACTCCGTGAGCGTGGCCAGGTCCCCACCGGACCCCTTTACCCACAGCACGTCGACGGGCTCCCCGGTGGCGGGGTCGGTGTCAACGCCCTTCGCCGAGGTATTGCCCCCGGCGTAGTTAGTGTTCCTCGGGTCGGCCCCGAGCCGGTTCGAGCGGGCGATCAGCGCAGCAGCGGTGGGATGGGTCATCAGGTCCTCATCGTGGGGCTGGGTGGATTCGGTCGGCGGGCTGAGGTCATGCGCCCCACCCGGCCTGGGCGCCGCCGACCCGTTCAGCGTCGATGCGGTCCTGGTAGCCGCTGGCGGCGTAGGCGTACATCGGGTTCGGCGGCAGTCCCTGGCGCACTCGCCACTGCGCCAGGTCCGCGCGGACGTCGGTGGCGAACGCGTCCATGACGACGTCGTTCGCCGCGAGTACGTCCCCGGCCGCTTGCGCCGCGTCGAGGGCCGCCCGATCCAGGAGTAGCGCACGCGCGGTCATTTCTTGCACGTTGAGGACGGACCGGATCTGTCCGGGGATCTTCCTCTCCACGTTGTGGCACTGATCGAGCATGAACGCGACACCACTGCCCGGGTCGAACCCGCCGCCCCGGATGACCTCGGTGAGAATCCGGAACAATTGGAAAGGGTCGGCTGCGCCGACGATCAGGTCGTCGTCGGCGTAGAACCGGGAGTTGAAGTCGAACGACCCGAGCCGGCCGAGACGCAGCAGCTGCATGACGATGAACTCGATGTTCGTGCCCGGAGCGTGGTGGCCGGTGTCGAGACACACCATTGCCCGGTCACCGAGTGCGGTGACCTGGGCGTAGGAGGTACCCCAATCGGGGACGTCGGTGTGGTAGAAGGCCGGCTCGAAAATTTTGTACTCGAGGATAAGCCGCTGCGTCGGGCCGATGGCCGCGTAGACCTCGGCCAGCGACTGCGCCAGACGATCCTGGCGGGCCCGCATGTCGTCCTGGCCCGGGTAGTTGGTTCCGTCGGCCAACCAGATCTTGAGGTCCCGGCTGCCGGTCTCGCCCATAATGTCGATGCACCGCAGATGATGGTCGATCGCCTTGCGGCGGACCGCGGCGTCTCGGTGGGCAAGGCTGCCCAACCGGTACGCCTCGTCTTGGAAGGTGTTGGAGTTGATGGTGCCCAGTGACAGGCCGACGTCCTCGGCGTGCCGGCGCAGACGGGCGAAGTCGTCGACCTCATCCCACGGGATGTGCAGGGCGACCGAAGGAGCCAGACCTGTCAGCCGGTGGACCTCCGCGGCGTCGGCGACCTTCTCGAAGGGGTCGCGTGGAACCCCGGGCTGGGGGAACACCCGGAAGCGTGTGCCGGAGTTGCCGAACGCCCACGAGGGCAGCTCGATCGCCTGCTGGTCCAGTGCGGTGGTGATGGAGTCGAACGGTCGCATCAGGCCTCCGGGGCAGCGGGTGGGGACGGTACGGGTCGGGGCGCCGCTCGGCCGGGATGGCGATCCAAGCTGCGGGTCGCCGTCGAGCGGTACACCGCCGGAGGCGCCGACCTCAGCGGCGACGCGTCCGCTGGGGCTGGGTGTGGCCGGCGACGAGGTGGTTCAGCCCTTCACGGCGCCAGCAGTCATCCCGGCCACGATCTGGCGGTTGAAGAACAGGTACATCACCAGCGGCGGGATCGTGATCAGTAGAATGTCCATGAACAGCAGGTTGTAACTGGTGTTGAACTGGCTCTGGAAGTTGAACAGCGTCAGCTGGACGGTCGCCTGGTTCTCACCGGGCAGGAAGTACAGGGGGTTGGTGAAGTCGTTGAAAATGGCCACCGACTGCACCACGATCACTGTCACCATCACCGGCCGCAGCAGGGGCAGAACGACCCGGAAGAACAGCCCCAGCGGGGAGGCCCCGTCCAGGACGGCCGCCTCATCCAGATCCCGAGGGATCGTCCCGATGAACGCACGGAACAGTAGGACACAGAACGACATTCCGAACGCCACCTCGACAAGGATCAGACCAGGCAGAGAACCGAACAGGTGCACCCGCTGCAGCACCCAGATCGTTGGGACGACGGCCGGGGGAACGATGAGCCCGGACAGGACGAGAAGGTTGACCAACGGCGTCCACCGGGTCACCCGCCGCTGTAACACGAACGCGACCATGGCGCTGAACACAACCAGCACGGTAACACTGACGGTGGTGACAACTGTGCTGTTGATGAACGCGATGACAACGATATAGTCCTGGGTGGCCAGAACCTGACGCACGTTGCTCAACAGCTGTAAATGCGTCGGCCAGGCAAAATCAAGGAGAGACGCTTGTTGGGCAGATTTGGCAGCAGTCAGTACGATAAACGCGAACGGCACGAGGAACACGACGATGCTGGCGAGCACGGCCCCTACCCCCAGCCCGCGGCTGGTGGACCTCTTCACAGGCTCACCTCCCTGCGGGCCAGGAGACGGGTGAGAGGAATCACGATCACCATCACTACCACGAACAGAACGACGTTGCCGGCCGTGGACAACCCGTAGAAACCGGCTTCGTACTGCTTGTAGATGACCGAGGCGATGACGTCGGAGCTGAAACCAGGACCTCCCTGGGTCGTGGCCCAGATGAGGTCGAACGACCGGAGCCCGCCGATCAGGGACAGCATGATGACCGTCGAGGTGGCCGGCCATGACAGCGGAAGGATGACGCTGCGGAACATCGCAATCGGCCCGGCACCGTCCATCTTGGCCGCCTCCCGGTACTCGTTGGGGATTGACACGATCCCCGCCATGTAGATCACGGTGGCCAACCCGACACCCTTCCAGACGTCGACCAGAGCCACCGAGTACAAAGCCATGTGCGGGTTGGTCAACCATCCGGGCGCGGGTAAGCCCGCACCCCGGAGAACCGCGTTGACGGGTCCATGGAACGGGTCGAGGAGCGCTTGAAACGTGATGCCGACGCCGACGGTACTCACCAGAACCGGAAAGAACACGACCGAGCGCAGGTAGCCACGGGCGATGATCTGGCTGGTGAGCAGGATGCCCAGGAACATCCCGATGACCACCTTCAGCCCGGAGGTGAGGACCGCGTAGACGAAGGTGTCGATGAAACCTTTCACCAGCTGGGGGTCGTGGAAGAACTCGACGAAGTTGGCCAGGCCGACGAAGTGCGACGAAAAGATCGTCCAACGGGTGAGGCTGAAGTAGAACGACGCGAACGTCGGTACCGCGAAGAACACGATGTAGACGACCGCGGCGGGAAGGTAGAACCATCCCGGATAGACCTTGCTGGTCCGGGTGGTGCGCCGACGCAGGCCGGCGTCGGCCACCCGGGTGGGAGGCATGCTGACCGCCGTCATGGGCAGGTCCCCGGCCGGGTCCGTCCGTCCCCGCCCGCGTGAAGCCGGACGGAGACGCCGACGCCCATGCTCACCATCCCGTCAAGCCGAGCTGCTGGGCCTGCTTGGTGACGTCCTGGTCGTAGAGGGAGGCCCCCTTAGTGGCCGGCACGATGCCCGATCCGACCTGGACGGTGAAGTTCTCCAGGTTCGGTCCCTTGACCGGCGAGACGAACTCCAGAGCGGGGCTCTGCTTGCCCTTGTCGTAGTAGGCCGACACATCCTTCGTGATCTGCGAGACGCTGCTCGGCAAGGTGCACCCGTTGACCAGGTACGGGCCGGTGGGGGCATTGGCCTTGGTCTGGACCGCGCACCCGGCCGGGGTGGTGACATAGGCGAGGAACTGTTCGACAGCGGCGAGCTTCGCGCCCTTGGTCGACGTCGGGACGTACAGGGCGTTGGGGGCCCAGGTGGTCAGCCCGTTGGTGGCGGCGTTGGTCCCGGGGATCGCGAAGAAGCCGACGTTGTCGAGGTCGGTCGGGTTGTTCGTTTGGATCGTCCCCACCACGGCGCTGAGCATCGGGTACATGGCCCCGGTGCCCGTGGCGACGTCCTTGAGGCCCTGGACGTTCGTGGCCGAGGCGTAGTCGCGGTTCTCCAGGCCGAGTGTATGGATCTGCTCCAGGTGCTGGAAACCCGCGAGGGCCGCCGGGGTCGTCGCAAACTTGGCCTTGTTGCCGGTGTACTGCGCGGCGAAGCCCGGGTCGGTGGCGGCCACGTTGTGGTAGTCCCCGAGGACCAGCAGCTGGGAGGTCCAGGTGTCGGTCCCGCCGTAGGTCTGGACCACCGGGGCGATGCCGGCGGCCTTGATCTTCTGCGCGTCGGTGATGAACTCGTCCCACGTGGTCGGTACGGACAACTTGAGCTTGGCGAAGATCGGCCGGTTGTACAGGACACCACCACCGAATGCCGTCCCGAACGGCACTCCATAGATCTTGCTGTCGACGGACACCTGCGGGTAGTAGGTGGGTTTGACCTTGGCGGTGACGTTGGCCGGGAGGACTTGCAGGAAACGAGCCGGGCTGATCTGCTGGAACAGCGACCCGGAGTTGTAAAGAAACACGTCGGGCATCGACCCTGTCGCAAGCCGAGTCTTGATCAGGTTGTCGCCGTCGGTACCACCTGGTCGGGTGGTCACCGTCACCTTGGTGCCCGGGTTCTTCGCCATGAACGCCGTGGCCAGCGCCTGAGCCGGTTGAACGCTGCCGGGCGAGTTGTCCACCATAAAGGAGATGCTGGCACTGGCGGCGCCGCTGCTCCCACCACTGGCGGTACCGCCAGTGGTGAGGAGCTGCCGAGGCTCCCGGCACTGCACCCGGCGGCAACCAGAGATAGCGCGGCCATCGCAGCAGCTGGCGCGAGTGCCAATCGCGAGCGCCGCCTCTGGGCCGTGCGCAGGAAACGAGTAGTCATGGGTTCTCCTCTTTGAGATGGTCGGATCGGACAGAACGACAACGCGAAGCGGTGGGCCGTCGACCGGAATAAAGGTCGCGAGCTCATCGCACCGGGTTCGCGGTTTCCACGGCGGGTCCTACGGGGCGAGAAGGGGCTGGAGTTGCTTGGTGAGGGTGTCGTATCCGTCCCGCGGGCCGTGGGCGAAAAGCCGCTCGACGACCTCGCCTGCGGGGTCGTCGAGGAAGGGGGTGAGCCGTTTGGCGACTGCTGTTTCGTCCGTCGCGATACCGGCCGCCGCGCTGGCGTTCACCACCTCGGTCCAGATGGCGGGGTCGTCGAAGACGTCCCGGACGGTGCGCGGGATGCGATGTCCGCCAACGCGGCACGGGTCGGGCACTTCCCAGCGGTACGCGCCGTGCCCGACGGTCTGCTCCTCCTGTCCGGGGAGCCGGACGGTCGCGCGGGCGCCGACCGGAACGAGCACGTCAACGGTGAAGACCCCCCCGTCGCGTTCCCACGAGACCGCGGCCTCGCCGTAGGGCGTGAGGTGGCGGGCGCGCGCCGAGGTGAGCGCTGCGCAGGGGCGGGGTTCGACCAGGAGCCGGCGGTATCCGGGCTCCGCCGGAGCCAGGCCCGCCACGACCCGGTGCAGCCAGTCCGCCACCGCACCCAGCGCGTAGTGGTTAAACGAGGTCATCTCTCCCGGGTTGATCGAGCCATCGGGCAGCAGGCTGTCCCAGCGTTCCCAGACGGTGGTGGCACCCATCGTCACCGGGTACAACCAGGAGGGGCAGCTGGTCTGGAGAAGCAGCCGGTAGGCCACGTCGACGTCGCCGCCCCCGACGAGGGCATCGGTCACCAACGGTGTTCCCACAAAGCCGGTGTTGATGTGGAACCCGGATGCGCGCACCAGATCAGCCAGCCGCCGTTGCGCGCCCACGCGTTGCTCTGAGGTGGGCAGCAGATCCCACTGCAGGGCCATCGCATAGGCGGTGGGCGCATCGGAGAGCAACCGCCCGCCGGGTGTGACGTACTCACGTCCGAACGCCGACCGGGCGGCGGCCGCCACCACCCGGTAGTGCCCGGCCACCGCGTCCTGCCCGAGGATGCTGGCGACCTGTGCGACCAGGTCGGCGGACCGGATCAGGTGGGCGGTGGCGACGACGTCGGGCGCGGTCTTGGCTGCGAACGGATCGTCCGGGGGGGCGCTCGGGTCGAGCCAGTCCCCAAACTGGAACCCGCCGGCCCACAGGTGCGACTCCCCCGCGAGGGCGTCCAGGCGGTCGACCCAGGCACGCATGCTGGGTAGCTGCCGCGCCAGGATGCCGGTGTCGCCGGTGCGTTCATGCAGCACCCACGGCACCACCGCCGCGGCGTCGCCCCATGCAGCGGCGGTGGGCGCCGGGTCGTGCAGGACGTCAGGGATTACATAGGGGACGGAGCCGTCGGGGAGCTGGTCGGCGGAAAGGTCCGCGAGCCAGGACGTAAGGAAGCCGCCCACGTTGAACAAGAACGCGGCTGTTGGGCTGAAAACCTGGATGTCACCGGTCCAGCCCAGCCGCTCGTCGCGTTGGGGACAGTCGGTCGGGACGTCGACCGTGTTCCCGCGCAGCCCCCACACGACGTTGTCGTGGAAGCGGGCGAGCATCGGGTCCGAGCATGAGAACCATCCGGTGCGCTGCAGGTCCGACCCGATGACCACGGCCTCGGCGTCCTCACCCCGGACCTCGCCCGCCCCGCTGACCTCGGCGTACCGGAACCCGTGGAAGGTCAGTCCAGGCTCGAGGATCTCCTCACCGCCGCCGGCCACGAGGTAGGTGTCGGTCGCCCGGGCCGTCCGCAGCGGCCGGACCCCGAGCTCGCCGTCCTCGAGGACCTCGGCGTGGCGGACCAGCACCTCCGCCCCGGCGGCCAGCCCCCGAACCCGCAGCCGCACCCAACCGACCAGAACCTGCCCGAAGTCGAGGATCGTTGCCCCCGACGGGGACCGGAGCACCTGGACGGCCGGGACCACCTGCGTCACGCGGACCGGCGGTCCGTCCGGGGCGACGAGGACGCCGAGATCGACGGGCACGACGTCAACCACGTCCGCTGCACTCTCCGACCCCCACATTGGCCTGCGCAGGTCGGTGCGTTGGCCGTCATAGAGATCGTCAGCCAGGACCCCGCTCTCCGCGGCCGTCCAGGAGTCGTCGGTGCCTACGACGTGCAGTTCGCCGTGGGCGTCGGTCACCTCGAGCTGGGCCAGGAGGGCGAGGCGGTCCCCGTACAGCCCGCGCCCGCCGAGGAAGCCGAGCCGGCCGCGGAACCAGCCGTTGCCGAGCACCACCTCCAGCTCGTTGCTTCCCTCACGCAGGAGGTCAGTGACGTCGTGGGTCTGGTAACGCAGGCGGTGGGAGTAGCTGGTCCAACCCGGGGCGAGCACCTCATCACCGACCCGCTGCCCGTTCAGTCGAGCCTCATACACCCCGTGGGCCGTGAGACGCAGGCGGCCCACCGCCGCGGCGGGTAGATCGAAACGGCCGCGGACCACCGGGGCCGCCGTCTCCAGACCCGCCAGGGTCCGCGGTGAGATGAACGACGCCGCCCAGTCCTCCGGCGACAGCAGACCGGCCTCGACCGTCGACGTCGCACTCCACGGACTCCAGTCGACGGCGTCACGTACCCGCACCCGGACGGCTGCCTCCTCGCGCGAGACCAGTGGCTCAGCGGGCCACGGAACGAGGACCTGGTCGCTCGCCTCAACGGTGAACACCCGGGTGGTCTCCGCCCGCGTCACCTCGACCTCGTAGGCCGTCTGCGCGAAGCCGGGCTCCGCGTCGTCGATGGTCCACGACAGCCGGGGAGCAGCCGCGCCGATGCCGAGCACCGAGCCGTCGTGGTGTTCGAAGCGCGGGGCGCTCGGGGCGGTACAGCGAGCCATGGGTCTCCTCCTTGAGACTGTGCAACGTTCTACAGAATGGAGGGAGCCCCGTACGGCGTCAAGACCCCGTCGGGTCGGACGTCAGTCCGCCGGGAGTCGGCCGCCGCCGACCACCGGTCCGGGGCGGATCGCCGGCAGTACCGGGATCACGAGAGAATCAGGCGGCAGGCGCGGAGCGACCGGCGCGGATCCACAAGTGAGCGGGGAGCTGTCGTGACCACGGGCCCGACATCGCCCGCCCGGCGAGCGACGATCGACGACGTCGCCGCGGCCGCCGGGGTGTCCCGGGCGGCCGTCTCCAAGGTCACGCGGGACGCCTACGGGGTGAGCGACGACATGCGCCGCCGCGTCGCAAAAGCCGTCAAGGACCTCGGTTACCGGCCCCGGGTGGCCGCCCAAGCGATGCGCGGCTCGACCTCCACCATCGGCGTGATGATCCCGCTCTACCGCACCCCCTTCTTCGATGACGTTCTCGCCGGGGCCGTTGCCGAGCTCTCCACCACCCCCTTCCAGCTGATCCAGGCACCTGTCGACCCCCAGCACGTCGAGGGGTACCGCGCGCTCGAAGCCCTCTACGACCGGCAGGTCGACGGCATCATCGCGATCTCGCCGCTGGTCGAGCCGCAGTGGTTGGAAGACCTCGCCCAACGGATTCCCGTCGTCGAGCTCGGCCGTCATGACGCGTCCCGTCACTACGACACCGTGGTCGGCGACGACGCCGTCGGTGCACGCCTCGTCATGGACCATCTGCTCGAGCGGGGTCACCGCCGCATCGCCCATCTCACCCAGGCGGACCCGGTCACGCCTCCCCTCGAAACCTCACCGCACCGCATCCGGCGGGTGGAATACGAGGCCGCCATGCGCCGAGCCGGACTGGCCGATCAGGTCCAGGTCATCGCCGGACAGTTCCAGGACCGGCCGGCCGAGAGCGCCGTCCGCGCCGCCTTCGAAGCTGGCTGCCGTCCCAGCGCCCTGTTCGCGGGCAACGACGACGCCGCGGTCGGCGCCCTGCGAGCCATCGCCGACCTCGGCCTCACCACCGCCGACATCGCAGTCTGCGGCTACGACAACAACCACCTCTCCAGCCACCCCCTGATCCAGCTGTCCAGCGTTGACCAGCAGGGTGTCCGAATGGGCCGCTGCGCGGCCGAGTTGCTGCGCGAACGGATCGCCGGGCGCCACGAAGCCCGCCACGAGATCCTCCAGCCCCATCTGGTAGTTCGCGCGTCCACGCTTCGGGCGGGGCCAGCAACCGCGGCATAGTGCGTAACTCCTCTTATCCATCACAGTTGGAGGGCGTTATGGGCGCCCGGCCCGGTCAACCCAAGCCACTCCCCCGTCAGGGTGGCGGTCACGCGCGTACACGGGCCAGCTCCCACCGCCGCCCAGCCGCGGTCTGCGTGAACCCCGGCGCACATCCCCGCGACGGGGATCCGGTCGCCCGGCTCTCGGCGGCGCTCGTCAGCCACCGGGTCGTCCAGGCCCGGCGTCAGACGCCGGTGCGCAGGCTGGTGGTGAAGAAGCGCTGGAAGAACAAGAATAGAAGCAGGGTTGGGAGTGAGACGAGCAGGGCGCCGGCCAGGATGACCGGTGGCGGGGTGTTCGAGTAGTTGCCATTGAGGTTGGCCAATGCGGCCATGATCGGGCGCACGTTGGAGCTGGTCGACAGGGTGATGCCGAAGATCAGATCGTTCCACACCCACGTGGCTTGAAAGAGGAAGGCGGCGGCCATCGCCGACCGCATTAGCGGCAGGTGGACCCGGACGAACATCGCCCACCAGCTGGCGCCGTCCAATCGGGCTGCCTCGACTAGCTGTTCTGCATCATGACGTTGGTGACAGTGGTCGGGGTGAGGGTGGCCGGGGGCTGGTTGCCGATGGCGGTGTGGGCTCGGTGGTAGTTGTAGTGGATGAGCCAGCGTTGGAGGTAGTCGGCGCGCTGGGTTTCGCAGGTCCAGGGTCTGGCGTAGGCGAACTCGGCGCCCAGGGTCCGGTTGTACCGCTCGACCTTCCCATTGGTCTGCGGGTGGTGGGGCCGGGTGAAGGTGTGCCGGGCGCCGTCGGGTAGGGCCGTGTCGAACAGCTGGGAGCGGTAGCAGGACCCGTTATCGGTCAGGACGCGTTCGACGGTGACGCCGTGGGCGGCGAACAACGCGGTCGCCCGGCGCAGGAAGCCGGCCGCGGTGACCGCGCGTTCGTCGGCCAGGGACTCGGTGAACGCCAGCCGGGTGTGGGCGTCGATCGCGGAGTGCCAGTACCGTTAGCCGACCCGTTCCTTGCGGGCGGCGAGGTCCTGGGTGCTGCCGCGGCCGTGGACCCGCCAGCCGCCGCCGGTGGGGATGGCCCCGATCTTCTTCACGTCCAGGTGCACGAGCTGACCTGGGCATTCGGTCACGATCCGGCGCACGACGCGGTGGCTGTTCCCGGTGACGTCGAGGTCTCGGAGCCGGCTGATCTCCAGCTTGCGGAGCCACCGGTGCACGGTCGCAGCGGACACCTCGATCCCATCGCCGGCGAGCTCGGCCACGATCAGGCGGGGCGGGAGCTTGCGGTCCCGGCGCAGCACCTCGATCCGGGCCACCACCGCGCTGTCGGTCTGGGTGGGGCAGCGGTGGGGCCGGCTGGACCGGTCCACCAACGCGGCGTCCCCGCCGACCCGGAACCGGCTGACCCACTTGCGGACCGTCGCCCGGGCTAGGTGGGACTCCGCCGCGACGTGGGCCTGCGGGCGGCCCTCGTCCAGCACTCGGGCGACCAGACGACGACGGCCTTCAGCGGTCAGGGGCGCATTACGGTGCACGACGGCAGGTCTCCTTCGGCGGGTGCGGCTGTGTGGTAGCTCCACACCCAACCGAGCAGACCCGTCACCGATCAACCGACCCCGCCGACCAACCCGCTGGTCACAACGTCATGACATGCAACAACTAGTGTCGCGTGTTGGATGTCACTTTTAGGTCGAGTTTTGCGACAATGGGGTATGTCGCGAGTTGAGCCGTTGGTCCTGAGGGCTGGTGATCGGGAACGGTTGTCGGAGTGGACGCGGTCCTCGACGATCTCGGCGTGTTCCGCGCAGCGGGCCCGGATTCTGTTGTTGGCCGCGGCCGGTAC
>JAABVA010003235.1_pt1 | contig 15653 bp, 14 predicted proteins | sample 5560331 | NCBI WGS metagenome assembly JAABVA01 (sample SAMN12812661, study PRJNA571458) | rock metagenome | isolation source: Antarctica rocks | place: Antarctica: Victoria Land, Mt New Zealand sud | collected 2016-01-07 | reverse complement strand
TCGAAGGCTCGCTCGATGAGATCGCGATTGAACAAGCGATACGAGGAGAGTCCGTGCAGCTCACCCGTGCCGAGCGCGACGAAGTCTTTACGCGCCTCAACAATCGGGGCCTCTCAGCCCGTCGAATCGCCGACTTGATTGGCACCTCCAGCCGGAACGTCGTCCGGCGTCGAGCAGCCCAACGAACTGCCTGACCATCCGCTAGCCCCGGGCTAGATACATCGAGAGCGGGCCGTGCCCGCCGTCGCGCCGGACGTTTAGACCACCTGAGCCGTCAGCGAGCGGACTGCCGCAGCTCGGTGGCCAGGACCGCCACCTGCGTACGACGTTGCAGGCCGAGTTTGGCCAGCACGTCGCTGACGTAGTTGTTCACGGTCTTCTCGGCCAGGAACAGCTCGGCGGCGATCTGGCGGTTCGTCATGCCCTCCCCGATGAGGACCAGGATCCGGCGCTCCTGCTCGGACAGCTGCGCGGGCACGTCCGGCGGGCCGGGCGCCTGCAGGCGCTTGCGGACCAACTCGACAGCCCGGGGGTCCAGCATCGACCCGCCGGCGGCGACGACACGGATCTCGCTCACGAGGTCGTTGCCGCGGATGTTCTTCAGGACGTAGCCGGCGGCGCCGGCCAGGACGGCGTCGGGCATCGCCTGGTCGTCGGCGAAGGACGTGAGCATCAGGCAGGCGAGGTCCGGCATCCTGTCCCGCAACTCGCGGCACCGCTCCACGCCGTTGCCGTCGGGCATTGGTCGAGACCGGACGCCGACCCATGACCGGTGGTGACCTCTCGATGGTGCTTCCCGTTGGGTCGGTGATCGGCGGAGTCGACACCCCTAAGAACATCCAAGGACGCCCCCGCGGTCGACGGCCTAGGTCGGCTGTTCGGCCAACGAGACGTGGACGGCGCGCACTTACGTGACTGCAGCGCCGGGGCTGTCGCGGTGGGCCAACCTGGTCTCGGTCGCGAGGTGACGAAATCCATCACGGTGGAGGTACTTCTGTCAGCAAGCCTATACTGGTAACGTATCCAATACCAGGTCCGGTGAGCGCCGCCGACGACGGGCTTTACCAGCCCTTAGCTCGCCGTTCGGGTCCCGACCACTTGTAGGAGTCATCGTGCCGAAGGTTCGCCTCGGAGTAATCGGGGCTGGGTCTTGGGCGGTGTCGGCTCACTTGCCCGCACTGGCAGCCCGTGAGGACGTCGAGCTGGTTGCGGTCTGCAGGCAGGGAGCGGAGATGCTTGAGCGCATCCGCGAGCAGTTCGGCTTCGCAATGGCGTCCGAGGACTGGCGGGAGGTGGTCGCCCAGGAGCTGAACGCGGTCGTGGTGTCCTCGCCCTCGGCCCTTCACCACGAACACGCCAAGGCCGCATTGGAATCCGGCGCACACGTGCTGTGCGAGAAGCCGATGACCATCGATCCGCGCGACGCCTGGGACCTCGTGGACACCGCCGCACGCGTCGATCGCCAGTTGCTCGTCAGCTTCGGCTGGAACTACATGCCCATCGTTAACGGCGCCATCGATTTGGTCTCACGGGTTGGCATTGGTCAGCTCGAGCACATGACTATTCACATGTCGTCGGCGACCCGCGAGCTGCTCAGCAACACCGGCGCGTACCCCGACGCTTCGCCCGAAACCGTGCCCGACCCCGCGACCTGGACGACCCCGCAGCTTTCCGGTGGCGGTTACGCGCAAGCGCAGCTCAGCCACGCCCTGGGCCTCGCGCTGGCGCTGGTGCCGGAGCGGGTCGCCTCCGTGTTTGCGTTCACGAGCGCGCCGCTCGGCGCCCCAGTCGAACTGCACGACGCCGCGGCGCTGGCCTTCGACGGCGGTGGCATCGGCGTGCTGTCTGGCGGCTCCAACCACGTCGGCGCCTGGGATAACAAGCACGAGCTGGAGGTCCGCGCCATCGGCACCGAGGGACAGTTCATCGTCGACGTGCACCGTGAGTTGGCCTGGGTGTTTCGCCCGGATGGCGCCGACGAGCGGCTCGACCTGGCTCCCGACGCCGGCGACTACGTCGCCTCGGGACCGGCCAACGCCCTCGTCGACGTGGCCAAGGGCGACGTCTCGGCCAACCGGGCGCCTGGCGAGCTGGGTGCCCGCACCGTCGAGACCCTCGACCTGCTCTACCGCAGCGCGAGCAGCGGCACAGTCGCCACCCGCTAGGACTACGCGGCGCGCCAGGGGTCAATCACGATCCGGGTCGCGCCTCCATCCCGCAGCGCTTCCATCGCCGCCCCAACGTCCTCGAGCCCGCGAACATCATTCGTCAGGTGGTCCAGCACGATCGCACCGTCGAGGTAGAGGTCCTGCACCGCCCGTATGTCGTCGCGCGTGAACCCGCGCGAGCCAGTAATGCTGAGCTCGGGCCAGATGAGGTCCACCGACGAGATGCCGAGCCCGTCCCGAGTGGCCGCCACAAGCACGACGCGCCCTCTCGGCCGGCACATCGCGGCGGCGCTCGCCACGGCACCGGCGGAATCGGTGCACACGAGCACGACGTCCGCGCCCCCGTCCGTCACGTCCCGCACGCGCGCAGGAGCCTGCGCGCCGCTCTCCAGCACTGTGCCGGCGCCGAGTGTCGCCGCCAACTCGCGGCTGCGGCGGCTCCTGCCAACGCCGAAGACCTGCGCCCGGAGGTGTGCGGCCAGCTGCACCGCGTTCGAGCCGATCCCCCCGCACCCCAGCACGACTACCCGCTCCCCCGGCTCCACCCCGGCGATAGCTGTCAGCGCGTGGTACGGCGTCGCCACCGCATCGGTCAGGACCGCCAGTTCAATCGCCGTGAGGGGAGCCCGAGGACGGACGAGGGTGCGTGCAGGACGCAGCACGAACTGCGCCATCGCACCGTCGACATCAACGCCCATCCGCTGTACCGCCGGGCCGAGGTTAGGCAGGCCGGCCCGCACCCATGGGCTGGCAGGGTCATTGTCGAGATACCACAGCGCGACGGCGTCGCCCGGTTCGACCTCGGTGACCTGCGGGCCAACGGCGATGACCCGACCCGCAGCCTCATGACCGGGTACGACAGGGAACACGCTCTCACCGAAGCCGCCGTCCTGCAGGAATAGGTCGGAGCCGCACAGCCCGCAGGCCTCCACCTGCACAAGCGCTTCGCCGACGCCGGGGTCGGGGACGCTTCTGGTGATCAGCCGCGGTGCACAGCCGCGCCCGTCGAGCACGACCGCCAAAGACTCGACAGGCATCGCGATCGCCTAGTCGACTAGGAAGCCGCCGTTGACGTCGACGACCTCCCCGGTGATGAAGGAGGCATGCTCAGAGCACAGGAAGGTCACCACGGCGGACACGTCGGCGGGCAGCCCGAGCCGCCCCACGGGGATGCGGTCCACCAGGTCGCGCATACCGTCGATCATCGGCGTGTCGATCATTGCGGGTGCCAGCGCGTTGACCGTGATGCCCAGCCCGGCGTACTCCTTCGCGACGCTCTTCACGAGCGCCATCGCACCGGCCTTGGCGGCGGCGTACGCGCCGACGTGCAGTGCGCCGCCGTTCTTGCCGGCACTGGAGCCGATCTCGACGATGCGGCCGAAGCGAGCCATTGCCATGGCGGGCAGCGCCCGCTGGAGGGTCAGAAAGACCCCGGTGAGATTGACGTCGACCACGCGGTGCCAGTCCTGCTGCGACATGGTCGTCAAGCTTTCGACGTGAAAAACGCCGGCCGCGCAGACGAGGACCTCCACCTGCCCCAGTTCCGCCTCTACGCGGCGGAAGCCCTCGTCGACACTGTCTGCCGATGTCACGTCCATCGCGACGCCGAGCAAGTCGTCCACGGTGGGTGCGGCCAAGTCGCTGCAGGCGACCGTCGCTCCCTGGGCGCGCAGCGACCGGGCGATGCTCTGGCCGATGACGCCACCGGCACCGGTCACGAGCGCGGTGCGACCGACCAAGCCGGCCACTGCCAACCCCTCGACGTGTGTCATGCTGGGAACGATACCAGTCTCTCAAGGGGGTAGACATGAACGCGGCCGTGCCTATCAACCTGGCCGGCAAGCGCATCCTCGTGACAGGAGCAGCGCGAGGCATCGGCCGCGCTGTCGCCGAGCTGGCGGTCAGCGCAGGAGCCCGCGTCGTCGCGACCGACGTGCGCGCGAAGGACCTCGATGGACTGTCTGACGTCACGACGGTGCCCTTCGACCTCACCGACGTCGCGGGCCTGCCTGGGCTGGTGCATCGCGCTGGCGAGGCGCTCGGCGGCCTGGACGCGCTCGTGCACGTCGCCGGCGTGATCCTGCGCCGCGGCTCAATCGACGAAGTGACCGAGGCGGACTGGGACTTGCAGGCCGATGTCAATCTGAAGGCCACCTTCTTCCTCGATCGGGCGGTCGCCGCGGTGCTAGGGCGGACAGGCGGCGGCGCGATCGTCAACTTCGCGTCGCAGGGCTGGTGGACCGGCGGGTTCGGCGGCTCGGTCGCTTACGCCGCGACAAAGGGCGGCGTTGTATCGGTGTCGCGGGGGCTGGCTCGGTCGCTGGCGGACCGTGGCGTGCGGGTCAATGTCGTGGCGCCGGGCGCAGTGGACACCGCGATGATGCGCGAAGGCATGGACGACGAGGCGCGCGCCGCGTTTGTCGCCCAGATTCCGTTAGGCCGGATGGCCGAGCCGGTCGAGCTTGCCCACGCCGCGCTGTTCCTCGTCTCTGACGCGGCGTCCTACCTCACCGGCGTGACGCTCAACGTCAGCGGCGGTCAGCTGATGTACTAGTCCCGGTGACGACCGTGCAACCGATCCCGAGGTGGTCGGCGACCTGTTGCAGCTGCGGCGCGACGTGCCCGCGCGCCAGGCAGCTGTGGTGGCCTGCTCCCGCGCGCACCCAGGCGCGCCATGCGTCGCGCCCGGACGTCCCCGCGAACGAGAACCGCCCGCTGGCGGTCCCCGTACCGGGCAGTTCATCTGCGCTCGTGCGGCCCTCTGCGACGACGAGGCGATGCCTGCTGGCCCCGCGGCGCAGTGTGAGAACGGTGCAGTCTCCTTCGAGCAGCGCGTGCCGGGCGCTCACCCCCTGCGGCCACCACGGGTTGCGGTCGACACGCGGCCGGTCCGGTGCCCACCGGCTGTCGTGCTCGCCGGAGTTGGCCAGCACGAAGTCGTCGCGGACGTCGTCGTGGGCCTCGATCTCGTGGTAGAGCGCGGTACCGGTAAGCCAGGACGCGATCATCATGGTGATAGCGGTAAGCACATCGCCCGTACATGTCCACGGGCGCCCGCTGCTGGTGGCGTGCCCCAGCGCGAAGCAGGGCGCGCCGATCGCTGGCGCGCCGCGGATCGCGTCGACGTGGCAGTTGAGAGTCCCCGCGTCCAGGCGGTAGTCAGTCATCGTCGCCTCGAGCGCGACAGCGGCAACCACCGCACGTTCGTCGCGCTCTCGCCAGTCGTAGCCAGCCTCGTACGCGTCGAGCCAGGCGCGGACGTCGGCACTGCTCACTTCGGCGCATGCGGCGGCCAGCGTGGTCTCGGGCAGGCTTAGGATCTGCAGCCCCAGACCGCCGTGAAGGCGCGCGTCACTGTCGTCGACGCTCGAGTAGCCAGCCAGCGCCGTACCCAATCGGCCGACTCGAGCATGCCGTACCCGCGCCGCGACAGCGGCGGCCGCGAGAGTGACCCGCAGCTGCTCGTTCGCGTCCGGCGTCCTTGGGGCGGCGTCGAGCAGCGCGAAGGACCGGCCCTCTGCGACGAGATCGGAGGTGATCATGGGCGTGCCGACCGTCGCACCTCTCCGCACGATGTCGGCGTGCGTAACCGTGTTCGCCAGCGCTCCCGACCGGCCGCAGGCCCACACGACCACACTCACACCGGGCAGAACGGCGACGAGTTGTACGGTCGAGACCGGTGGGGCGGCCATGGTCAGCAGCAGCAGCAGGACGTCGGCGTCCACGGCCTCGATGCGTGCTTGCAGCAGCTCGACGCCGTCGGCACTGTCGACCAGTTCGTCGAGGACCACGAGGGCATGCTGTTCGACGTCGGCCACCGCGTCGGCGAGCAGGGCGCGGCGGTCGGCGCGCAGGTCACCGTCGACGGCGGGTTCGAAGAAGTGCCAGTACGGCGAGACGACCGCGACGCGGGGAACAAGCGGTCGGCCGGTCGTCACCGAGGTGGCGCGGCAGCGCCGGAGTCGGGCACGGCCGCGCCCGGGTCGCCGCCGCAGGCAGCCGAGCCGATGCCGGCGGGACGCGACAGGCCCACCCGGTCGTAGTACTCCTGCGGCACCGCGGCCGGGTCCTTGAACACCGTCCACGAGCACCTCTGCGGCGCTTGGCCGGCCGGCACAGGGCGGGGCGGGTCGACCGCGCGCACGGGATAGCCGAAGGCCCGCATCGGCATGATCTCGGTAAGCACGACGCAGTGTGCGCAGTAATTGCACACGCCCGGCTCGAAGTGATTCCAGGCCGCCGGCTCCTGCGTCTGCGGCCATTCATATGGGGCTGCGTCGCGCGGCGGGGTGCCCTCGACGGCGTCACCGCGCACCTGACGTCCACCCGATCCACACGGGTCGAACGACAGCACGACTCGGTCGTCGGTCTCGACGCACTCGACGTCTCCGCGCCGCCCGGGGCCGCAGAGGTGCCCGCGCATGGCCTCGAAGGCCACGAGCAGGTTGAGCCGCATCGCCTCTTTCCAGTCATGCTTGTCGACGTCGAACTCGGAATACCGCGCATCAAACCACGGGCGCAGGATGGTGTCGTACATCGCACCGATGGCCGCCTCGCCGTGCCGAACGACCACCTCATTCATCAGGCCGCTGATGTGGTCGACGTCGCGGTCGTGGCACTGGCGCCACTCCTCGACCAGTTCGTCGACGAGCCCGGCCGCCGGCCCGCCTGTCCGGGCGGCGCGGACGACGTCCGCAGCTACGGCGTGTACTCGCTGCCATTGCTGCTCGTGGTCCCAGGGGCGACCGTCCGGGTGCTGCAGCAGTGCGAAGATCTCCGCTTCCCGCGCGGCGAGGGCCCCGGGGCTCATCCCCCAGTCAACGAGCAGGGCGCGCAGGTCGTTGCTCCACTGCCGGTAGAGCCGGTAGCAGACGTCGGCCTCGACGAGGAAGTAGTCGGTGAGTTCGGCGACACGCTCGGCATCACCGTCCGTGACGGCGGATTGCAGCAGGTGGTACGTGGCAACGCCTTGCTCGGCCCAGCCGCCGCTGCGAATGGCACGTCCTAACACGTGGTTCCACTCGAACAGGTTTGCGGTCGTCTTCATGGTCACCTTTCGGATAAATAGGAAGAATAGTCTTCAGTAGCGGCAGAGTTTCTCGACATCCGTTGCGATGCGGTCGACTGTCGGCATGTACAGTTCCTCCATCGCTGCGGCGTAGGAGACGGGCGTCTCATCGCCGGACAGCAGCAACGGCGGAGCGTCGAGAAGTTCGAACTGCTGGCAGACGATTCGGCTGACCAGGCTCGCTCCCCAGCTGCCGGCGGGCGGCCCCTCCTGCACCACGGCGAGGCGGCTGGTCTGCGCCAGGCTCTCGACGACGGTTGCGTCGTCGAAGGGGACGAGGGTGCGTGGATCGATCACCGTCGCCTCAATCCCGTGGCCAGCCAGCTGCTCGGCCGCCCCGACGGCCCTGTGTCGCATCTGCTGGGTCGCGACGATCGTCACGTCGCCTCCGGTGCGTACCACGGCGGCCTTGCCGAGCGGAACGATCGCCGACTCGTCGTTGGAGACGCTGCCTTTGAGAGCGAACAAGTTCTTGTGCTGCATGATGATGACCGGGTTGTCGTCGCGCACCGCCGACCGCACCAGCCCGTACAGGTCCTCGACCGTGGCCGGGACGGCGATCTTGAGCCCGGGCACGTTGAGGAACCAGTTCTCGGTCGACTGGGAGTGTTGGGCAGCGAAGCCGGCGCCGGCGCCGTTGGCCATGAGGATCGTCAACGGAACGGTCAACTCGCCGTTGGACATGTATCGATACTTGGCGACTTGGTTGACAATCTGATCGAAGGCCACGCCTGCGAAGTCCGCGAACATGAGGTCCGCCACGGGCCGCAGCCCGGTGATGGCTGCGCCGAGGGCCGTGCCGACGATGGCCTGCTCAGAGATGGGCGTATCGCGCACCCGCTCCCCGCCGAAGCGGTCGAATAGTCCAACCGTGGTCTTGAAGGCCCCGCCGGCAGCGCCGACGTCCTCGCCGAAGAAGATGACCCTGGGGTCCTCCTCGAGGGCGTCGGCCAGTGCCCGGGCGATCGTCTGGCGATAGTTGACCGTGTCGGCCATCGTGTCCTCGCGTTCGTGTCGGTTTGGGGCGTGGCTCTTAGGCGTAGACGTGGGAGAAGCGGTGCTCCGCGGGAGGCTCGGGCCACGACAATGCACGATCACGGGCCTGCACGACTTCGTCGTGCACCCGCGCGCGGACCGCGTCGATGCGCTGTTGGGCGCCGGGGTCGGCGAGGACCATGGCCTGCTCGAGCAGCAGGATCGGGTCACGTGCGAGCCACCGGTCGAGCTCGCCAGGTGGCCGGTACGAACCCGGGTCGCTGCGCGAGTGGCCCTGCTGGCGGTAGGTATCGGCCTCTATAAGCGTTGGGCCGTTGCCGGCTCGGGCGCGCTCGACCGCCCTGCGCGCGACCTCGCGGACCGCCGCGACGTCGTTGCCGTCAACGAAGACACCGGGCATGCCATAGGACGCCGCCCGGTCTGCGAGCCGGCGGATGGGGGTCGTGCTGGCCTGGGGACTGTATTCGCCGTATTGGTTGTTCTCGATCACGAATAGTGCCGGGAGTTGCCATGCGCCGGCCATGTTTAGGCTCTCGTGAAAAGCGCCGATGTTCGTTGCGCCGTCGCCGAAGAACGCAACGCTGACCCCGCCGGTTCTCAGGTGCTGGGCCGACAGTGCCGCACCGACCGTGATCGGCAGGTGGGCGCCGACGATGGCGTTCGAGCCGAGCGCGCCGTGCGAGACGTCGGTGAGGTGCATCGAGCCGCCCCGTCCGCCGCAGAGACCGCCGTCGCGGCCGAGGATCTCGGCGAAGGCACGGTCGAGCGGAGCTCCCATGGCGAGCACTGCCCCGTGCCCGCGGTAGGTGCAGGTCATCGTGTCGCCGTCCCGCAGAGCGGAGCAGACGCCAACCACGACGGCCTCCTGCCCCTGGCACAGATGGGTGCTGCCGCGGACGAGGTCCTTGGAGAACAACCCCTTGACCTCATCCTCGAACTCTCGGATGCGCAGCATCGCCGCGAGCAGCCGCTCGGCGTCGGCCGGGGCAGCGGTCTGGGTCTCGGGTTCTGAGGTGGTGCTCATGACGGTTCCGTCCTGTCATCGACGACGTGAGGGGCACGAGGGGCGCGCTGGCCGGTGGGCGGTCGTGCGCAGCTACCGGTGGGCCGGAAGCCGGTAGGGAGCAGCTGCTGACGCGGCGCCTCGCCGCGAAGCTGCTCCAACAGGAGCTCTGCGCCGATCCTGCCGATCTCGTGCGGGTCACGCGAGATCGTGGCTATGGCCGGTTGGAGGAACTCCGATAACGCCACGTCGTCGCAGGTAATGAGGCTGACGTCGTGCGGCACCGATAGTCCGAGAGTGCGGAGCGCGCGCAGAACTCCAACGAGGATTTGATTACTGCCGGCGATGATCACGGTTGGGGCCTCGTCCACCTGCATTAGCTCCAGGGTGGCAGCCTCGCCGTGCTGCGGCGAAAAGGCTGCGGACCGCACAGTGGGCGTCACGCCTCGGGCCCGGCAACTGCTGCGCAGGGCTGCAGCCCGCTCGCGAGACGGCCGCACGCGGGGGTTGCCGTTGACTAGGGCGATCCGCTGGTGGCCAAGGTCGGCGACATGGGCAACCGCGGCGCGGATGCCATACGCGTGGTCGCTCAGCACAGCGGCGAGTCCCCGCCCGGCTGCTCGCCGATCGACCAGCACGGTGGGGACGCTGACGCGGTCGAGCGCAGACAGTAGGGCGGGATCGTCCTCGTCGGTCAGCGACAACAGCACCCCGTCGACGCGGCGCTGTTGCAGCAGGCGGAGATGGTCGACATCCTGTCCCGGGTCGTTGACGGAATTCGTCAGCAGGCTAGAGTACCCCGCCTCGCGCAGGTGCAATTCCGCGCCGAGAACGATCTCGGCGAGCAGCGGGTTGCTGATGTCACCGACCAGGTAGCCGACCGTCATCGTGGCGCCCTTGCGTAGGCTCTGCGCGAGCAGATCTGGCTCATAGCCGAGTGCCGCAACCGAGTCCAGGACCCGGTTGCGCATGACGGCGCTGACGTCGGGGTGGCCGTTCAGCACGCGCGAGACTGAAGAAACGGCGACCCCGGCGCGGTCGGCGACCTGCTTCATGACCGGTCTGGCCTTCGGGCTGCGCGTCGTGACGACCCGGGGCGTTCGCGGTGTGCTCATCGCGCCATACTTGCGCAGCCGCCGACACCTAGCCCTGCAGACGCCAACGCTGCACATAATCCCAGTCCAACTCCCAGCCCAGACCCGGCCGGTCGGGCAACTCGATCCAGCCGCTCTCCAGCGACGGTCGGTTGGTGATCAGGTTCCACCAGAACGGGTCGCGGTCGGGGTGAAAGCACTCGGCGTAGGTACCGTGCGGTTGGCTGGACAGCAGGTGCGTAGACACCTGAGGCTCCTCGTGGTGGCCCATCTCGACGTCGTAGGCGGTCGCAATGGCGGCCGCGCGCCGCCAGGCAGTAGGGCCGCCGGACCACGAGGAGTCGAAATTGCACACGTCGATTGCGCCGCTCTCCATCAGATCGCGGCAGCCGCTCGGGCTCAGCTCGCTCTGGCCGGCGCAGACAGGGATTTTCCCCCGCAGTCGGACGTCCCGCAAGGACCGTCGGTCGTTGTGCCACCGGACCGGTTCTTCGAACCAACGCACCCCCAAGCCGTCCAGGCGCGCACACAACTCGACAGCCTGGGCGACGGTGTACCCCTGGTTAGCGTCTATTGCGATGACGAAGTCGTCACCAACCGCGTCGCGCGCCCGGCGCACTCGGTCGGCGTCTTCGGCGGGTGACGCTCCGCCGACCTTGAACTTGACCCCGGCCAGACCCATGGCCCGGTATTCCTGCATCTCGTCCGAGATCGACCCGAGCGGCTCACCGTAGTAGCCGCCGATGGCGATCATCTGGATGCGATTGCGGTAGCCCCCCCACAAACGCCACAGCGGTTGACCAAGGGCTTTGCCGACGGCGTCCCAGACCGCTGTGTCGAGCGCGGCCAGCGCCACCAGGCCGATACGCCGGTCGCGAAGGATGTCGTACGTGACCGGATAGGCAAGCGACCAGCAGCGCTCTACGGCGAAGGCATCCTGCCCTACCAGCCGGGGCGAGATCTCGTCGTTCACCACGTGCTGGATCTCCGCCAGCGTGGTGTCTTCGTCACCCACATAGGCCTCGCCCACGATGCCGTCGGCGGTGTGCAGCCGCACCATCAGCGTCGCCCGGTGCGTCATTCTGTAGAAGCTGCCGCGGAACTCCCGAGCCAGCGGCGCCCGCATGGCGACCGTCTCGAGGCGCGTGATGATCAGGCCCGTGGGCAGGTCGACCGCAGCCGCCTCCCCACCCGCGACCGGTGCACTGAGCGCTGTCATTGGAGCTCCTGGTAACGGTTCCGGTATCGATGCAGCCGCACCGTAGCTCCCGACCCCCGACACTGCAAGTGCGCGGTCCACGGGCATCAGCGACTTTCTGGTCGGACTCTTGACAAGCCGCCTCGCTTCGTAGTTGCATCTCCGCCACCCTGCTGGAAACCTTTTCAGCCGACGGAAGGTGAACTCCCGTGACGACTCGCCGAGCCGGACGCGCACTGCGCTCGTCCTCGTATGGCATTGCGCTGCTAAGCGCCGTAGTACTGACTGGCTGCAGCAGCGGCTCCGCCGGCAGCTCGGCATCACGTCCGTCCTCGCCGTCCTCGGGGACGACCTCGGCGAGCGCCGAGGCAGGCCCTGGGGCTACTGCGGGCGGCACGGTCAAGTTCCGTCAGGCTGAGGCAGGCAGTGGCAAGGGCCTCAAGCTTGGCTTCATCGCCCTGGGCGACTCACAGGTGCCGTTCTCCAAGCTCGTGACCGACTCGATGAAGAAGCAGGCGAAGCAGGCTGGCGCAGATCTATTGGTCTGCGACTCCGCCCTCGACGGAGCCAAGGCACTCGTGTGCGCGCAAAATTTCAAGACTCAGGGAGTGCAGGGCTACCTCAACTTCCAGGTCGATGCCAAGGTGTCGTCGGCGATCTGCAGCCGGGGGCCGCAGGTGCCGGTTATCGCGGTCGACATTAAGCAGCAGCCCTGCCAGAAGTCCTTCATGGGGGCCAGCAACGAACAGGCGGGCCAACTGGCCGGCAAGGCCATGGGCGAGTACATGAAGTCGAAGTTCCAGTGCCAGTATGACGCCTACGTGTCGATGGAGCAGCCCGCCGCTGGTGCGGTCAACGAGGCGCGAATGGGCGGCTACCGCAAGGGCTTCACCGACGTGTGCGGGGCAATCAAGAACAAGAAGACAGTCGACGGCGGTGGTGCGCTCGACAGCGCTCGCACCAAGTTCGCCGACGTGCTGACCTCGCTGCCCGGCGCTAAGCGCATCGTCGTGGTGGCAATCAACGATGACTCCGATCTCGGGGCGCTGGCCGCAGCCAAGACCGCGAACCGGGCCGACAGCGTCTTCTTGTCGGGACAGGGCGCCGACCCGTCGTCGTGGTGCGAGATCAAGAACAACCCGAACTGGGTGGCCGATACTGCGTACTTCCCGGAGAAGTACGGCCAGATCGGCATTCCTTACCTGATCGACGCGGTTAAGGGCAAGCAGATTCCCGACCAACTGCTGGTGCCGCACCAGGTGCTCAACAGGGACAACATCACCAAGTTCTACCCGTCCGCAGGGAACAACTGCGCGTGAGGCATGCCGCACCTGTCCTCACCGCCCGCGGAGTGCGCAAGTCCTTCGCGGGCGTCGAGGTCCTTCACGGGGTGGACCTGACCCTGCACCCGGGCGAGGTGCTCGCGGTGCTCGGCGAGAATGGGGCGGGCAAGTCAACGCTGGTGAAGATCATCGCGGGGGATTACGAGCTCGATGATGGCGCGCTGAGCGTAGCTGGCGAGGGGGTCGGGACTCTCGACCCGGTCAAGGCACGGCGGTTGGGCGTCCGCATGATCTTTCAAGAGTTGAACGATGCTGCGACTCTGTCAATTGCCGAGAACATCAGCCTCGGTCGCTGGGCCGCACGCCATGGCATCGTGTCGTGGAAGTCGATGCGCCGCCAGGCTCGGGCGGTCCTGGCCCAGCTCGACGCCGAACTCGATGTCGACGCTCCTGTGGCCTCCCTGCGGGTCGGTGAGCGACAACTGGTCGAGATCGCCCGGGCACTTTCGGACGACGCCCGCATTCTCGTGCTCGATGAGCCGACGGCGGCACTGTCATCGGCCGAGGTGGAGCGGCTGTTCGCGGCCATCAAACGACTGCGCGCGAGCGGCGTGGCGATGATCTACATTACCCACCGGCTCGACGAGGTGGTGCAGATCGCCGACCGGGTGCAGGTGCTGCGCGACGGCGTCAGCGCCCTCGACCGACCGGTCGCCGACGTGAGTAGGGCCGAGATGGTGTCGGCGATGATCGGCCGGGCGGCTCAGGAGGTGCACCGGCCGACCGCACCGTCGCGGACCGATGCGGTGTCCTTTGCCGCTCGCGGGCTCACGTGCGGGCCAGCCTGCCGCAACGTCGACCTCGAGGTGCAGGCAGGCGAGATCGTCGCGCTCTACGGCAAGGTCGGCTCGGGCACGGCCGAGGTGGCCGAGGCCGCGTTCGGTCTGCGGCCGGTCACCGGCGGCTCCATGGCGCTGCATGGCGCGCCGTACTCTCCCGCCGGGCCCTCCGCGGCCGTGGCGCGCGGCGTCGGCTTCCTGCCGGCCGACCGGCAGCGTGAGGGCACGCTGGCCATCCGGCCGGTGGCGGAGAACCTGGCTGCGCCGTCCTGGCCGCACATGGCTCGATTTGGGTTGCTTGGCCATGGCCCCGAGCGCTCGGCGTTCCTGCGCTGGAAGCAGGCCCTCTCGATTCGGTCGCGCGACGATCCGAAACAGGCCATCGGCACGTTGTCGGGCGGCAACCAGCAGAAGGTGCTGCTCGCCCGGTGGTTCGAGCGGGGCTCGCAGGTGCTCGTGCTGGTAGAACCGACCCGAGGCGTCGATGTCGGCGCGCGGGAGGACATCTACGAAACGTTGCGGCGCAAGGCCCGCGAGGATCACCTGGCCGTGCTCGTCGCGACCTCGGACTACGAGGAGGTCGTGCAGCTGGCTGACCGCGCGGTGGTCATGGCCCGCGGCGAGGTGGTCGCGGCCTTCGAGGGAGTGGACGTCACGACGCAGTCACTCACCTCAGCCGCAGGCGGCTGAGGTGAGTGCGCTGAGCAATCCGACGAAATCATCAACGGAGGGTGGCAGCAGATGACTTCAAGCACTGGGACGACGGGAGGCACGGGCCCCCCGGCCGCGACCGGCAGCCCGGCAGCGCCCGACCCGGCTCCGACGCACCGGGGCCGTTCGGTACCCGAGCTGGCCGCCCTGGTCGTAGTTCTCGTCGTGCTGTTCATCTTTTTCGCGATCAAGAGCCCGTTCTTCCTTGGCGCCGACAACCTCCTCAACATTCTGACCGCGATCGCGGTCACGGGAATCATTGCCGTGCCGGCCACGATGCTTCTGGTCGCCGGTCAGGTCGATTTGTCGGTCGGCTCCGGGGCCGCCTTCTGCGGCGTCCTGCTCGCCACTGAGGTCGACAGCCTGGGTCTCGGCGTAGCTGTTGTGGTGGCGCTGCTAGCTGGCCTGTTCATTGGATTGGTCAACGGCTTCTTTGTCAACATCGTCAACGTTAACTCTCTGATTACTACGCTAGGTACGCTCGCGGTTCTGCGCGGCCTCACGCAGCTGATGGCCAACGGACAGACCGCGATCATCAACAACTTCGCGGGACTGGGCACAGCCCGGCCGTTCTTCAATATCCCCCTGCCGGTGCTGATCTTCGCGGCTATCGTCGTCGCTGGGGTGCTGCTGATGCGGTTCACTACCTTCGGGCGCAGCCTGTACGCCATCGGCGCCAACCCCGTGGCGGCACGGCTCGTGGGAATCCGCACAAAGCGGTTGCTGATACTGACCTTCGTCCTCTCGGGCCTGGCGGTCGCAGTCGCCGGGCTGATCCTTACCTCTCAGCTATCCGCGGCCTCGCCGGTTGCCGCGACCGGGCTCGAGCTGACCGTCGTCACGGCAGTCGTGCTCGGCGGCGCCAGCCTCGCCGGCGGGCGCGGGACCATCGCCGGCACCGTGCTCGGGCTGGTCATCATCGGCGTACTGAACAACGGCCTCGTGCTGTTGAACGTCAACAGCTTCTGGCAGGACGTCGCCCGCGGCACGCTGCTGATCCTGGCGGTGTCGTTCGACCAGCTGCGGCAGCGCCTCGGCACCGGCCAGTGACCTACCAACCCTGCAGGAGGACAGCATGACCTTCACCGTCGACGTCGCGAGCCTCGGCGAGATGCCCATGCCCGGTCCCGAAGTCTTCTGGATGAGCGACTGGGAGCAGTGGTTCGACGGGAGCTTCCTCATGGTGGTCGCCCGGAGCGACGAGCACACCGTCGTCGTCAACACCGGTCCGCCACCCGACCTAGACCCGCTCAACGCGATGTGGGCAGACTTCCACCCGAGTGGTCGCTGCCA
>JAABVA010003234.1_pt1 | contig 15654 bp, 17 predicted proteins | sample 5560331 | NCBI WGS metagenome assembly JAABVA01 (sample SAMN12812661, study PRJNA571458) | rock metagenome | isolation source: Antarctica rocks | place: Antarctica: Victoria Land, Mt New Zealand sud | collected 2016-01-07 | reverse complement strand
GGTCGCCCTCAATATCCTGCGCGCCAACGGCGTCCAGAACATCAGCCTGGCGCTCTACGCCAACGCCGTCAGCTTCGATCAGCTACTGGCCCTCGGCACTGCGTAATCAGAACTGAATGGCCCTGATGTCTAGCATATTCCTTAAAGTCATTATATAGACCGAAATTTACGTTGTTCTCAATACAAACAACGTAACTAGTAGTTATGGCAAGTAGATCAATCTGCTTTTTTTGAAGTTATTACTTCTAAATCAGCGGAACCAATTGTCTCTCTTTCGTATGGTTTTCCTGCTGCGTGCAAGAGGGCCTGGATCCACAAAGAGGACATATCGCCTTCATGTGTTGGATGTAGAAAGTGGGCTAACAACCGAGACCAAACCAGTTCTTTGTGAGACTGCCCAGCAATTTCTAATAAAGTTTGCTCGGCTTTCTTTGGGCAGTTCCTAAGGTATTCTAAAATTAAATCAGAATATTTTATTTTGAAACCAGACAGATTGCATTTTCACGAGTGTTGTACTTTTTAACGAGCATGTCGAGTGGCTGTACCTCTCCTCAAGCTCCCTTTCATTCCGGTACAACGAGGCGCTTCTTGGCCTTGTCGTAACCTCCGTGCCAAAAGTGCCGATCTGAAAAGCGTGTGTATTCAGGGCGCTAGACTTTGCGCCTTGCTGCAACACACTGAAAAAACTGGATAACCAGCTTTCCATTTCGACAGTGTTGATCCAAAACCCCTCGATTACGGATCAAACCTCCCAGGCTCTTATTGGGTTCCGGGGTGGTGAGACCGGGAGTGGAAAACGAGGCTGAGGACCTCTGGTGCATGAGCAAGAGGGGGCGTAGGTGGCCTTGTTGCACGGACCGGCTTGATGGTGTCCGCGCCCTGGCCGGGGTAGCAGGTTCGTCCCTGTCTGACCCTGGATGCCATCTTGCCCTTCAAGCTGAACGCTGATCGCCGCCACCACATTCCCAAGCAGAAATTCAAGGTGACGAACTGGCCAGCATATGACGCGAGTCTTCGCCAGCGCGGGAGCTTGACAGTCTGGTTCACCGAGGAGGCGATCGCGGCATGGACGGCTGAACCACGGACGACCCGGGGTGGGCAGCGCATCTATTCACCCCTGGCAATCCTGACCGTCCTGACGCTGCGTGCGGTGTTCCGGCTCGCCCTGCGCTAGACAGAGGGGCTGATCGGCTCCGTCATACGCCTGCTCGGGCTCGATCTCGCCGTGCCGGACCACAGCACGCTGAGCCGCCGGGCGGAGACGCTGGAGGTGCCGCGGCCACGCTCCAGCCCCGGCGCCGAACCCGTGCACCTGCTGGTGGACAGCACGGGATTGAAGCTGCACGGCGCAGGCGAATGGCTGCACGAGAAACACGGCGCCACGGTGCGCCGGTCCTGGCGGACGCTGCACCTTGGCATGGACGCCGGCACCGGCCAGATCGTCGCCTCCCTGCTGACCACCAAGGACGCCGATGATGGCGCCCAAGTCGGTCCCTTGCTGGATCAGGTCTGCGATCCCATCGCCTCGTTCACGGGCGACGGCGCCTACGACCAGGACGGCGTCGCCGCCAGCGTCGCCGAGCGCTGTCCCGCGGCGGCGATCATCGTGCCGCCTCGCTCAAATGCGGTGCCGAGCGAGACGGCCGAGACCGCGCCCACACAGCGCGACCGCCACCTCCAGCAGGTCGCCAAGCACGGCCGCATGGCCTGGCAGGCAGCGTCCGGCTACACCAAGCGCGCCCGCGCCGAGACGGGTATGTCGCGCTTCAAGCAGGTGACCGGCGACGGGCTGCGCTCGCACGCGGACGAGCGCCGGGCGACCGAGGTAGACGTCGCTGTCCATGTCCTCAACCCCATGCTGGAGCTGGGACGCCCGAACTCCGTCCGTATCGCCTGAACGCAGGCAGGAATTGGGATTATTGCATCCACCTCATTGACCGGTGCAACAACGCCCGCCACGCCCAAGCTACGTCCGCGTTGCCTGACCTCGGACAATTTCAGACGAGGCCGAGGTGGGGCCAGCGCACCCACACCCCTGATCCCTGCACCACGCTGTCGAGAGCGGCACGTCCATTGCCTGCCCCTCTACCAGCACGTGTAGCCTCCATCGGCCACCACAATGCTGCCGGTCAGCAGGCTCGACGCATCGGACGCCAGGAACAGCACGACCGAGGCCACCTCGTCAGTGCGGCCGACACGCTGCATCGGCGTGGCCTCCAGCCAGGCACGCTTCAGCGTTTCGTCCTGCATGCCATAGCGGGTCAACGGCGTGTCGATGTAGGTCGGCGCCACGGCGTTCACGCGAATGCCGCGGCTCGCCCACTCCGCTGCCAGCGACTTGGTCAGGTGATGCACCGCGGCCTTCGACGCGTTGTACGAAGCCTGCTCCTGCGGCCTGTTCACCACCAAGCCCGACATCGAGCCGATGTTGACGATCGCGCCGCGGCGGCGCTCCAGCATCGCGCGGCCAAAGGATTGGCAGCACCAGAACACGCCGTTCAGGTTGACGTCGAGTACCTGGCGCCATTGTTCCGGCGTCGCGGTCTCGGCGGCGACACCGCTGATGGCGATGCCGGCGCAGCAGACCAGGATCTCCACGGCCCCGGTCTCGCGCTCGACCGACGCGGCGGCTGCCTCGACCGCCTGCTGGTCGGTCACGTCCACCAAGCGCCAGGACACGTCTGCACCCTGTGCGGAAAGGTTTGCTGCCCCGTCTCTGGCCAGTGCCTCGTCGCGCTCCAGCAGAACGATGCGTGCGCCGGCCTCGGCCAGCGCTTCGGCGCAGGCAAGGCCGATCCCACGCCCACCGCCGGTGACGACCGCCACGCGGCGCTGCAGGTCATACTTGCGGAGATAGTTCGTCGGCACGGGTTTCCTCACGTTCAGGACGGCCGCCGTGGCGCACGCTCGCCGCCGTCTCCGCGGCTTCCAGCATCGTCCAATAGATGTTGCTGTTCTGATAGGCATGCTCGAACACCGGCGCCAAGCGCGCATAGGTGTCCGACCAGGCTGGGTTGGGCTGGATCTCACCGGCAAACCGCACCAGCCGCGCCGCAGCAGAGGCTAGATCTGGGTACAGCCCCACACCGGTGCCCGCCAGCATGGCGCAGCCGAGGATCCCGCACTCCTCATGCTTGGTCGTCAGGATCGGGCAGCCATACAGGCTTGCCTTGATCTCCAGCCATAGCCGCGTCCGTGCGCCACCGCCGGCAGCAATCATCCGGTCCAGCCGATTGCCGGCGGCTTCCATGATGCGCAGGTTGCGGGCGGCGGCGAACGCGACGCCCTCCATGACCGCGCGGTGCAGGTGACCGGCGCCGTGCCCGCTGGTCAGGCCAATGAACTGCGCGCGCGCGTTGGTGTGCGATCCCAGCCGCTCGCCATTCAGGTAAGGCAGGAACAGCAGCATCCCGGCCCCTGCCGGCACCGAACCGGCCAGCGACACGATCTGGTGGTAGCCGTAGTTCTTTTCGTGAAAGGCGCGCCGCGCCCAGCGCATGGCGTCGCCGCCGGCATCCAGGATGGTAAATGCCGACCAGTTGGGCAGCGCGCCGCGTACGTTGGAGATCACCGGGTCAAGCACCGGCGTCTCCGTGCACAGTGTCAGCAGCGTGGAGGTGCCAGTCACGTCCGACGCCAGCCCCGGCGTGATCACCCCGGAGCCGAGCAGGGCCGCCGGATAGTCGCTCATGCCGACCACCACCGGGATGCCGGCGGCAAGCCCGGTTTCCGCGGCGGCGGACGCGGACACGGGAGCCAGCACCTCGAACGGCTCGCGGATCGGCGGCAGCAGCGCCGGGTCGATCCCAAGCCGCTCTGCCAGCGCCTCGCTCCATCGTCCGGCCGCAACGTCGAACAGGTAGGTGCAGGAGGCTTCCGGCGCGTCGATCGCCACGGCACCGGTCAGGCAGAAGTTGATCCAGTCCTTGGCACTCAGTACGATCCGCGTGCGTGCATAGGCATCCGGCTGGTGCGCCCGCAGCCACTGCAGCTTGAAGCCCCACCACGCCACGGAGGGCGGATTGCCGGCGAGCGGCAGCAGGTCCTGCCATGGATGCCCGGCGATGAAGCGGTCCAGCTCGGCCCGGTTGCGCTTGTCGTTCCAGAGCGGCACCGCATCCAGCGCCGGGCGTCCGTCGGAATCGACCAGCACGGTCGCGTGCATCTGCCCGCACGCGCCGATCGCCACGATGCGCGACGCGGCGCCCGGCACGGCGTGAAGAACGCGGCGGATCACGGCGACCGCACCGGTCCACCAATCGACCGGCCGCTGTTCCGACCAACCATACTGCGGCACGATCTGCTCGTGTTCCTCGGCGGCGAAGGCGACGGTCTCGCCGGCTGCGGTCAGCAGCGCCGCCCGGACGCTGCCGGTGCCGACATCGATGGCCAGCAGCAGGTCGCGCATCCCTGCCGGCATCAGGCCCGCCGCGGCCAGAACGAGGATTGCAGCAGCACCGCAACGAGGATGATGCAGCCCTTCACCACTTCCTGGTGGTAGCCGGGGACGTTCAGCAGGTTCATGATGTTGCCGATGACGCCCAGCGTCAGCACGCCGATCAAGGTGTTCAATGCGGTGCCGCGCCCACCCATCAGGCTGGCGCCGCCGATCACCACGGCGGCGATCACGTCCAGTTCCAGGCCAATGCCCACGACGGGAGAGCCGACGCCGGAGCGTGCGGTGATGACCACGCCGGCCAGCGCTGCCAGGGCGCTGGACACGACATAGACCGAGAAGATGCGCGGCACGACCCGGACGCCGGACAGCCGCACCGCCTCGCTGTTGGAACCGATCGCCACGATCAGCCGCCCGTATGCAGTCAGGCGCAGCACGAAGGCGGTGGCGGCGAATACCAGCAGCATCAGCAGCACCGGCGCCGGGATGCCGAGCACGCTGCCGCGGTTGAAGCCCTCGCTGAGCCAGGCGCCATTATCGCTCATGAAGATCGGCCGGCCCTTCGAGACGATCAGCGCGGTGCCGCGGGCAATGGTCATCACTGCCAACGTGACCACGAAGGACGGCATGCGCCGCACCGCGACGAAGTAGCCGGCCACCGCGCCAAGAGCTCCGCCCGCGGCAATGCTGAGCGGGATAGCCGTCCAGAGCGACATCGAAGTGAGCAGCGACGCGCACAGGATGCTGCCGAGGGCGGCAACCGAGCCGACCGACAGGTCGATGCCGCCGGTCAGGATGACCAGCAGCATGCCCATGCTGATGATCCCGGTGCTGGCCACTTGCCGCAGCACGTTCTCGATGTTGCGGCTGCCGAGAAAGCTCGTGGAGATGAAGCTCGCCACGAGCACCAGCACGACGAATATCGCAATCGTGCTGTAATTAGCCGCGAACGACCTGAATTCGAAATGCCGGACGGGCTTCGTGCCGCCCGGCGTGCCGGCGGTTTGACCCGTGGCCATGTCAGGCCGCCTTTCCTGGTTTGGCGCCTGCCTGGTTGCCGACATGGGCGACGCTGCGCAGGGCGAGCTGCATGATGCGGGCCTCCGAGAACTCGTTGCGCGGCAAGCTGCCGCTGATCTGGCCGCCGCTCATCACTAGGATACGGTCGGATGCGCCGATTACCTCGAGCAGGTCGGACGAGATCACGATCACACCCAGCCCGTTGGCGGCGAGGTTCTCAATAAGCTGGTAGATCTCGGCACGGGCGCCCACGTCCACGCCGCGCGTCGGCTCATCGAGGATGATGATTTTGCAGCCGGCATCGAGCCACTTCGCCAGCACGACCTTCTGCTGGTTGCCGCCGGACAGGCTGCTGACCGGCGGGTCGAGGTTGCGCGCGCGGATCGTGGTGCGCCGGGCGATGTCGTCGACCGCCGCGCGCTCAGCGCCACGGCGGACGACGCCGAACAGGTTGGTGAAGCGCGCCAGGATGGTGAGCGTCACGTTGTGGCGGATCGGCATGGGCAGCACCAAGCCCTGGCCCTTGCGGTCCTCCGGCACGAGGCCGATGCCCGCGGCCACGCCCTGGCGCGGGGTGCGGATCGTCACCCGGCGCCCGGCCATGGTGACCGTGCCGCCTTCTGCCTGGTCGGCGCCGAAGATTGCACGTGCGAGTTCGGTGCGGCCGCTGCCGACCAGGCCGGCGATTCCCAGCACCTCGCCGGCATGCAGCGAGAACGACACGTCCTTGACCAGCCCGGACGCGGATAGGCCCTCGACCCGAAGCAGCTCCGCTCCGCGCGAGCGCGCGACCTTCGGGAAGAGCTGGGAGGCTTCGCGCCCGACCATCAGCGACACCAGGCGGTGCTCGTCCATGCCGGAAACCGGGTAGGTGCCGACAGTGCGGCCATCCTTGAGCACGGTGATCTGGTCGGCGATGCGGAAGATCTCGTCCAGCCGGTGCGAGATGTAGACGACGCTGACGCCGCGCCGTGCGAGCCCCTTCACCACGGCAAGCAGCCGCTCGACCTCGGGCGGAGCGAGGACCGCCGTCGGCTCGTCCAGGATCAGGATGCGCACCTTGCGCGACATCGCCTTGGCGATCTCGACCGCCTGCTGGAAGGCCAGCGGCAAGTCGCCGACCATCGCGCCCGCATCGATGGCAAAACCGAGGTCGTCCAGCAGCGCCGTGGCGCGGGCGCGCAGCTGCCGGGCGTTGACCAAATGCGGCAGCTCGCCGAGGAAAATGTTTTCGGCCACCGTCAAGTCCGGCGCGAGCGCCAGCTCCTGATAGATGATCCCGATCCCGAGCACCCGGGACGCGTGCGGTGAGTGGATCGCCACCGGCTGGCCGCCGATGCGGATCTCGCCCGTCGTGGCCTGATGCGCACCGGCGAGGATTTTCATCAACGTCGACTTGCCGGCGCCGTTCTCGCCAACCAGCGCGTGCACCTCCCCTGGACGTACCGAGAAGGACACGTCGTCGAGCGCCCTGATGCCGCCAAAGACCTTCGAAATTCCCGTCATCTCGACCCCGGCCGGGTCCGATCCGGCGTCGGCGATACCCAGGGCCAAATTGGCATGAGGCGGCATCGTCCGAACCTCGCTTAGAACAGCGCGTCGGGCTTGTAGTACTGCGCTGCATTTGCCTTGGTGATCGCAGCCGGCGGCGTAAAGGTGATCTTCGGGTATCCAGCCGGAATCTGCTTGTTTGCGGCCTTCACCGCGAGGTCGGCTGCCATCTTGCCAATGACCGCCGGGTCATTCAGGCCGGTGGCGCCGTACTTGCCGTCGGCGATCAGCTTGATCGCCTCCTTCTGGCCATCGGCGGCGGCAAAGACGAGGATGTTCTTGTCCGCCTTGCCCGCATCCTGGATCGCCCGCAGCGCGCCGAGCGCCATGCTGTCGTTCTCGGCCAGCACGGCGTTGACGTCCGGGTGCGCGGTGAGCAGGTCCTCCATCGCCTTCACGCCGCCCTCCTGGGTCCAGCCGCCCCAGCCTTGTCCGGCCACGGTGAAGCCGGCATGGCCGAGCTGGCGCAGTTGCGCCTCCAGGATGCCCTCCATCACGCCGTCGCGCCGCGCCTCGCCGACCACGTTGCCCTGGTCGCCGCTAAGCAGCGCGATGTGCAGGTCCTTTCCTTGAACCTGGCTGACCAGCCAGTCGCCGATCAGCCGGCCGTTCTCGGCGTTGTCGGACTGGATGGTGGTGAGCACGGGCGCCGACTCGTCGATCGAGCTGTCGACGATGATCACCGGGATATGCGCCGCAGCCGCCTCCTTCGTAACGCCGACCAGGCCCTTCGCATCGCGTGGGTTCATGACCAGCACGTCGATGTTCTGCGACAGCATGTCTTCAACGTCGGAGATCTGCTTCAGCATGTCGTCGTTGGCGTCGGCTGAAACGGTTTGCAAGCCGAGCGCCTTGGCCTGCTTTTCCACTGCCGCCAGCAGCGCCGCGTAGTAGGGCGCGTTCTGGGTCCGCATCGAGATGCCGACCTTGACCGGCTTGTTCTGCGCGGATGCCGCGGTCGTGCCCGCCAGCGCGACCCCGGTCGCCAGCGCGGCCGTAACGAAAAGATTCTTCACGGAAATCGTCTTCATTGGACCTCTCCCTGCTGCACCGCCTTTGTTGAAGCGGCATCACCTTATGACGTAGCAATACAACATCGCCATCGCGTCATCGCAAGCGGAATCTGCTATGTTGCGTCGCAGCATGCGGCAAATCGGTTGCAGGCTCGCAGGTTACGTAATAAGACTACGCAAATCCGTCGCGTGCCAGTGATCTGGAGGCTTGTTCATGTCGTCCCCCCTTCCTGCCTTGGTCTCCATTTCACCGGCGACCGGGGAAATGACCGGCCGCACACGGCGCTACGAAAAACGCTACAATGACCTCGCGGGCCTGTTCTTCGACGAGGCAGCCTTTGCCAAGCTGGCCCGCACCCGCGGCAGCGAGGTTGCTTATTGCGTCGACGAGTTCCGTCCCTCGGAGCGGGCCGGCGACGTCATCTTCGGAACCAGCACGCTGCAGCCCGGCCGGGTCGGTCAGGAGTTCCTGTTCACGCGCGGCCATATCCATGCCAAGAGCGACCGGCCCGAGATCTACGCCTGCCAGTCCGGCCGCGGCGTCATGCTGATGGAGTTGCTGGACGGCACGGTCCGTGCCGAAGAAATGGTGCCGAACAGCATTGTCTATGTGGCGCCGTACTGGATCCACCGCAGCGTGAACGTTGGGTCTGAGCCGCTCGTCACCCTGTTCTGCTACCCGGCCGACGCGGGACAGGACTATGGCATCATCGGTCGAGCCGGCGGGATGCGCGTCCTCATCGTCGATGACGGGGCCGGCGGATGGGCGCAGGCGCCGAATCCACGCTACCGGGGCCGCGGGGCCGAGCGCCTCGATGGGGCGGCCTGAGATGACCGGGCAGCTGGCCATCTTGCGCGACGTCACCGCGTTCGGCGTCATCCCGGTTGTCGAGATTGACGACGTGGCCGATGCGGATGCGCTGACGGAAGCGCTGCTCGAAGCCGGGCTGGGCGTGATCGAGGTGACGTTCCGCACCGCCGCCGCCGCCGAAATCATTGCCCGAATCGCCCGGCGCTACGCGGATATGCTGGTGGGCGCCGGCACCGTGGTCAGCCCGGCGGACCTGCGCCGCGCCATGGACGCCGGTGCCCGCTTCGCACTGGCCCCGGGGTTGAGCCCGCGCATGCTGGACGCGGCGTCTGAGGCCGGGCTCCCTTACGTGCCGGGCGCGATGACGCCATCCGACCTCCAGGCCGGCATTGAACGGGGCATCAGCACCTTCAAGTTCTTTCCGGCTCAGCCGGCGGGCGGCATCCCTTTCCTGCGCGCTATGGCAGCGCCGTTCGTGATGCAGGCACTGCGCTTCATCCCAACAGGGGGCGTTTCGCCGGCCAATCTTGCAGACTGGCTGCGCGAGCCTGCCGTGGCCGCGGTGGGCGGCACCTGGATCGCCAGCCGCGCGATGATCCGTGCGCGCGATTGGACCGGCATCCGCCAGACCGCCGGGGATGCAGTGCGCGCCGCACGCGCCGTGCGGGAGGCAGCCTGATGCTGCCGCTGCCTCCTGCAACCCGGCCGACGCTCCACTTCATCGGCGTCAGCACCACGCAATCGTCCATCATGACCGTGTTCCCGCGCTGGGCTGAGGCGCTCGGACTAGGCGAGTGCGGCATCAACGGCATCGACCTGCCGCTGCACGCGCCGGTAGACGCCTACCGCGCCGTAGTAGCGGCGATCCGTGCCGATCCGCTGTCGCGGGGTGCGCTGGTCACCGGGCACAAGATCGATCTGCTGCATGCGGCCGCGGACCTGTTCGATGTCCTGGACCCGCACGCGCAGTCGCTGCACGAGGTGAGCTGCCTGTCGAAACGGGACGGCCACCTGATCGGTCACGCCAAGGACCCGATCTCGGCAGGTTTGGCGCTGAAAGCGATCGTGCCGGAGGGACATTGGCAACGGACCGGGGCGGACGCCCTGGCCCTGGGCGCCGGCGGAGCCACAACCGCCATCACCTGGAACCTGATGCGGCGGGACCGCGGCGCCGACCGCCCACGCCGGATCGTTGTGTCAGACATCAGCCCGGTCCGCCTCGACGGGCTGCGGCGGTTCCACCAAAGCCTCGGCAGCGACGTGCCGGTGGAGTATGTGCTGGCGCAAGGCACCGGGCAAAACGATGCGATCGTGTACGGGTTGCCCGAGGGGTCACTGGTCATCAATGCGACCGGGCTTGGCAAGGACCGCCCAGGCTCGCCGCTGGGACCCGATGCGCGCTTCCCACGGAACGGCCTGGTCTGGGAGCTGAACTACCGTGGGGATCTGCTGTTCCTCGACGCCGCCGAGGCGCAGGCGGATCAGCGTGGTCTCACGACTTTCGACGGCTGGAACTACTTCCTGCACGGCTGGACCCAGGTGATCGCAGAGGTGTTCGCCATCTCGATCCCATCGGCGGGTCCAGCCTTCGACAGGCTGTCGCAGCTCGCCGGAGGGCCGCCGCGTGCGTCCCGGAGCGCTGCCGCATGAGCCGCATCCTCGTCACGCCGCGGTCGCTGACGCGCATGCCTGACCCGGCGCTGAACGCCCTGGCGCAGGATGGGCACGAGCTGGTGTTCAGCCGCGCCGGCGAAACGCCAGACGAAGCGGCCCTGCTGGCACTGGTTCCCGGCTGCATCGGCTGGCTCGCCGGCGTCGAGCCGGTCAGTCCACGGGTGCTGCAAGCAGCGACAGGGCTGAGAGCTATCAGCCGCAACGGCAGTGGCGCTGACAACATTCCGCTCGATGTCGCGGACCGGCTCGGCATCCGGGTGCTGCGCCCCAACGGCGCCAACGCGCGCGGGGTTGCGGAACTGGCCATCGCCCTGGCCTTGGCGTCGCTGCGGCACGTGCCGGAGTCGAGTGCAGCCCTCAAGGCGGGCACCTGGCAGCGCCGGACGGGGCTGGAAATTGAGGGCCGCACGCTCGGCTTGGTCGGTTGCGGCGCGATCGGACGGCTGGTCGCCCGGTTCGCTTTGGCCTTTGACGCGCGGGTGCGGGTGTTCGACCCCTTTCCGGACACCAGCTTCCAGCCGACGGGCGACTTTGCCTGGGTGGGTTTCGATGTGCTGCTGGAGAAGGCGGAGATCCTCTCCCTGCACTGCCCGATGCCGGCAAACGGGCGGCCATTGCTGGACGCTGCGGCGCTTGTCCGCCTGCATCCAGCTTGCCATGTGATCAACACCGCCCGCGCCGGCCTGGTGGACGAGGCGGCATTGCTGGCGGCGCTCGACCGTGAGCAAATTCGGGTCTATGCCACTGATGTGTTCGCTGTCGAGCCGCCGGAACCGTCGGCTCTACTGCGGCATCCGCGTGTCATTGCCACTCCGCATATCGGTGGCCTGACGGCGGAAAGCGTCAGGCGAGCCACCGTCACTGCTGTCGAGAACCTGCGCCATGCGCTGGCCGAACCATCGGCGTCAGCGGGGACCAGCGCATAAGGGTCACATCGTTCTCCTTGCCGCCGGGTGGCCTGCCGGACCGGCTTGCCGAAGCCGGCTGAGCGGGTGGTGACGACACGGACCTGGCCTGGCCTGGCCCGGACAGGCCGGCTTCCTGCTGCGGGTCCGCGGCCGCATCCTGCTGGTCGACCCGTCTCCTTCGGATTATCTGGCGAAGAACCATCACGCCGCCCGTGTCCCCCACATGCCGCTGATGCCAGCACAATGTCGGCCTGTTTGCCTACAACACCGTCAACCAACCCAGCCTTGAAGCCGCTCCAGCGGGCACGGTCTATTCTGGACTCCTGCAGCCCGACACGCGACACGCCTTCCGGCTGAGTCGATAGCCCGGAGCGTTGAACAGAAACGTGGGCGTGCCGGCGCCGACACGGCCCGGCTGGCACAGGGGATTGGGTAATGACGCAGGATGGAACGGAGCACGGCCGCATAGACCGTCTCGCGCAGCCCGGGCGGAACGTGCTCGAGCTGATGCTGGTGCGCCTACCCGAACTCAGGAAGTCGGACCGTCGGGTGGCAGAGCACATCCTGTCCGATCCACAAGCGGCACTCAGTGCCACGGTCGCGGAAACGGCGCGTCACGCCAAGGTGAGCGAGCCGACCGTGATGCGGTTCTGCGCGGCGCTCGGCTTTGACGGTTTCCAGGACTTCAAGCTGAAGCTCGCACACAGCGTGGCACTTGGCATGCCTGCAACGCAATCCGTGCTGCGTGCCGCCGATACGCCGGAGGCGTTGACGGACAAGGTATTCGATTACACCATGACCAGCCTGGACTGGGCGCGTACCCGACTCGACCGGGTGGCCGTGGCCAAGGCGATCGAGTTGCTGGCGGCTGCGAAACAGATCGAATTCTTCGGCTTCGGCGCGTCCTGGATCGTGGCGGCCGATGCGCAGCAGAAGTTCCCGTTGTTCGGCGTGCCGTGCCTCGTGCACACAGACTCGCACCAGCAGTTCATCGCCGCCTCGATGATGCAACCTGGAAGCGTAGCCGTAGCGATCTCCAACACCGGCCAGACTGCAGCCCTGCTCGACATCATCTCCACTGCCCGCGAGATGGGCGCCACGGTCATCGGCATCTCGGGCCGTACTGGCCGGATGAGCCGGCTGTGCAACCTGCTCTTGGTCGTCGAGACGCTGGAAAACACCGACATCTACACGCCGATGATCTCGCGCCTTGCCGCCCTTGTCCTCATCGATATCCTGGCAGTCGGCGTGGCCATGCGGCGCGGTGGCGATCACCATAAGCGGATTGCCGGCATGAAGCGACGCCTGAGCGCGATGCGTTCGCACCAAACCCGGCTGCCTTTGGATGGGGAGGTATAATACCAAGGCTCTTGTTGGGTTCCGGGGTGGTAAGGTCAGGACCGGGGCGCGAGACTGAGGAGGTCTGGCGCGCGGGCAAGTGAGGGCGTCGTTGGCCGGCTCGCGCGAGGAACGTCCGCCATGGCTGCCCCCAACGTGTTCAACCCTCCGGGCCTGGCGGGCGATGCCAAGTGCTTCGCCTTCGTGCGCCAGCAGCCCTGGCCGGAAGACGTGCGCTGCCCCGACTGACCACGAACCGGGGTTGGGATTGTTATGGCCGCCGCCCCGACCGGCACAACAACGCCGCCGTCGTGGCCGAGCAGCACGCGGCTGACTCAGCGCCCTTTGCGTTCATGCGCCGTGAGGTTTGCCAGCCTCCACGTCGCCCGCCTGCCGCGACGTTGCCGCCACGATCCGCCACAAGGCCAGGGTCTGCGGCGCCGCGTGCAGCACCAGCGCACGCCGGAGCAACTGCACAGCCGCGTCCGTGTCGCCGCGGGACAGGCAATGCATGGCCGCGTCGGCCAGGGCTTGGCCGTCGCGTTCCGCCCGTTCCGCCGCCTGCAGCTCGGCCCGGCATCGGCGGCAGGTCTCCGCGCCGTTGAGGGCGGCGCGGCAAAGCGGACAGCGGTCCATCCGTCACGTCTCAAGGAAGAACAGCAGGTCCTGCAGCTGCCGCCGCCCCTCCTCCAGGGCCGTGCCGTCGCCGCTGCTCCGGGCATCCCGGATCGTCTCGATCAGGTCGATGATCTCCGCGCGGTCCTCCTCGCCGGCGTCGTCCAGCTTGGCGCTCGCCTTCGACAGCAGCGCATCGAGGGCAGAGCCGGCAGCATTCTCCGCCCCCTGTTCGCGCGCTTCGAACAACGAGCCGATCCGCTCGCGCGCCTCGTCGAGCTGCGCGCGGTCGTAGCGCGACATCGCCTGTTCGATGGTGATCCGCCGCTCAAGGCCGGTCTTCTTCTCGCGGGCCGAGACCTGCAGGATCCCGTCGCGGTCCAGCGCCAGGTCGAGGATCACCGGGTTGCCCGCGGGCGCCTTGCTCAGGCCGTCGATCCGGAACTCCCCGATGGGAGCGTCAAAAACCTGGGGCGCTACGCCGCGAGTCGGACTGCGTGTTGGCCGAAGCGTCCGTCCAGCACCGCCGCCCTGACCTGAAGCACGCGGTGGGCACCTCTGGGCGACCAGCCCATCTGCCGTCGCTTGTTCATGCGGGCACTCACCAGCTGATTGACGGTGCCCTCGGCGCGTGAGGTCGAGATCGGCTTGCCAGCCCGGTAGCGCTGGCCGTAGTCGATCAGTGCGCCCTTGTTGCTTTCGATGTAGGCGCGCAGCTCCGTGCAACGCGCAGCCAGGCGCCTGACCTTCGCTTCCACTGTGGGATCGTTCAGCACGACGGCGTCCTTGGCCCAACTCACGATCCGGCCCAGAGCCTCGCAGGCCTTTTCGTGGTCGCCATTCCAGAGCAGATGCCGCAATCGTTCCACGTCGACCTGAGCAGGGTCGAGCGGGCCGCCCGTGGCCGAGCGCACCAACGCCGGCAGGGCGGGGTCGCCGTCGCTGATCGCGGTCACCGGATCGCCCTCCCGCCAGCCCTGGTCGAGCAGCGCCGCGCGCAGCAGTGCATGGGGCTGCTCGGTCACGCTGCGCACCAAGGCGAAGCGCCGGGTGGGGTGTCCTTCTCGCTCCACCTTGCCGCAGATCGCCTCGAAGTTGCGGGTCTGGTAGCCGGTCACAGCGCGCACATAGGCACCATCGAGCATGACAACGGGCCGCCGCTCGTCTGCTGCTGCGGCCTTGTCCTCAACCACGACCGTCGCCGCAGCGTGCCGGTCATCTGCCTCGAGCCGCAGGGCGACAGCATGGGTGCGGGAGCGCACGCCCTCCTGGTTCGCAGGCGAAGCCGGCAGCAAGGTGTTCAGGATACGCGCCGCGTCCCGAAACGAGGTGCGTGCGCCCAGCTCGGCCTGCAACCCGCTCCAGCTCCGGCGTGCAGCGGGCCGTCAGCAGCGCGCAAACGGGCGAGAACAGCGCCGCCCCTGCCATGGGCGCCGCCGGGCGGCAATGGCATACCTTGAACCGGGGGGCCTCGACCTCGACCGTGCCGAACAGGGTCTGTAGCCGGCGTGTACGTCGGTCCTTGAGCGGCTGCAGTGCCCCGCATGCCGCACAGACCCGGTGATAAGCCGCATACTCCGCCACCTGGCCGCACAGCATGCTCACCTGCAGCTTGGCCAAAAGCGTCTTGGTCTCGGCGAGTAACAGGCCGACCTCCGCAAGCGTGCTGACCACCCCCGGACGGCTGAACGTCGCCAGCTCCGTCGTCTTCACCTTGTCCTGGCTCGTTCTCGCTTCCAGCCGCACCGTCCACTGCATCAAGCCCGCCCCTGTGGTCAGGCATCAGCCAGGCCGATCAGGCCACGATCGGCAAGCCGCCTGCCCCAGGTTTCTGACACTCCCGATCCGTCTGATTGAGCACGCCTCGGCTGTTATGGGTGAGTTGAGCGAAGACGACCTTTCGTTTGTCCACTCGGGTCTTTGCCAAACCGCCCTTCCCCATCAACGTCTGGTCTCGAACGACGCAATCTGGCAGCGAAGCAGCGGGCGCTTTCATTTGATGATCAGCCCTGGCGTGATTCGTAACAAGGAGGGCCAAGCCGTTCGCGTTGGGGTTCCTTACGGGACGCGCGCTCGATTGATCATGATTTTCCTGCAGTCTGAGGGTGTCAGAAGTCGGACGGTGCATCTTGGCTCAAGTATGGCCGCATGGGTTCGTTCTCTGGGCTTGGCAGTGAGTGGCGGCCCGCGTGGTACAATTCAAAGGCGCTGTTCGCATTGGGTGTTGGGGGTTGTGTTATCGGCATTGCATGACGATGGCGGCGGATTGATGGCGCTGCCCATGTCCTCGATGAGGCGGCGCCATCCGAGATAGCTGGCGAGATATTT
>JAABVA010003230.1_pt1 | contig 15664 bp, 18 predicted proteins | sample 5560331 | NCBI WGS metagenome assembly JAABVA01 (sample SAMN12812661, study PRJNA571458) | rock metagenome | isolation source: Antarctica rocks | place: Antarctica: Victoria Land, Mt New Zealand sud | collected 2016-01-07 | reverse complement strand
TTGTGTGCATGGTGTCCGTTTCTGTAGTCTTGATTGCTGTCCTCGTCTGATGCAGGAGAGGGCTGAGCTGGAGGCATGGAGGGAACAGGTGAGGGCCAAGTATGAGGAGGTGGGGTACGGGGCACAAATCCCCAACGACCTACCCCGCCAGCTGCAAGTGGGCCAGCGAGTGACAGCCCGCCACCCTGTTACCCGCCAGATTCATGATGGGGATATCCTCACTACTGCTCCTAAGTACTACAGGTAGTTTAGCATTCTGGTGACGCTACCTTGAGCAACACGTTTTTAGACGCAAGCCCCATGACTGTCACAAGTCCTTGCCGCTGAACAACTTGCTGGCAGCATGTTGGCAATCCAGCAGGATACTGATATACAGCCTTTTTGCCTCAAACTTACAGCAAATCGCAAGTGTTGGATTGCACTCACTTGGGCGCTCACAGCCCAACAGCAGCTGTTTGCCCTGACATGTTGGGACAGCTTCACAACCAACCACTGTTGAAAAAGCAGGGCCAGTAAGGCCTGGAGTTCATTACCTTGAACATTGTCCCCTGTCACAACATGACAACGCTGACTCATGTGCTGTACAACCATGCTCAGGGTGCAGTTCGATCGGCGGGAGATGGGTGTAGAGAGGGTGCGTGATGTAGACGTGATGCCCATCAACCCTACAGAGAACCTGCCAGCCTCCTTCATTGAGTCCCATTCCCATATCCTCATGAATGGACATGCCATGGTAGAGGGGCAGGCAGTGCAGCACCATAGGGGCAGCCTCAGGGATGGCCCTCCTGCCAGGGGCCCTGCTGCAGGGCGGGCCCAGCAGGAAGCCAGAGCAGCAGCTGCTGCTGCGCAAGCATTGTCCCAAGAAAGCGACATGCACACTCTGTCTGAGGTACCCCCCCCCCCCCCCCCCCCCGACGTCATCTGTCATAGTGTTGCCGGAGATTGAGGTGCTTACCCTGATTGAGCTACCTCCTAATTTGTCATCTGCAATCATGAGTCTACTGCTTTTTGTGTTTAGTCATATTACTTGTGAGTAGACTTAGTCATCATTAGTGTTCTGGGGATTTAACAGGGTCTGCAGCAGGGCACGCTGCATTTGGGACAGGGGGATGGGCCTCCATCACAGCATACAGTGATCTGTACCACAGGTTACTTTTTGGAAATGCACTTAGCTGTGACTTACTCATTAAGCAGAAAGGCAACAGCATCTATGGGTTGGTAGTATGTTGGGACTGCGCCGCCCTGTGTGGGAAAAAGTTGTGTGGTGCTGTTGTTGAGTACGATGTGCATGACTCTGCCAAGCTTGGTGGCGCATGCATGCTTGGGTGGACTGTAGGAACCTCAAGGATGCTCTGCTGAAGATGCTTCAGGCATGGAAGCATGTCTTGTCTGCAAGCAGGTGCATGACAGGTGCTTTGAGAAGCTGCAGGCAGCTGGACAACAGCCAGCGTTTGTGGAATAGGTTCAAAGCCTTGACTAATACTGTTCTGGCATAGACAGCTGAAGTGTGTGCAATGTGACGTGTGTGGCGTGCACTGGTGGGTGATACTGGCATGGCATGTTACAGGTGGCAGGGGCACTGGATCGCAAGGAGCGGCTGCTGAATCGACTGCGTGTGATGAATGACGAGGCAGAGAAGGCGGGTCCCGATGGCCGCAAGACGCAGCCGTCAGACACCTTCCGTCAAGCCTATGCTGATGTTGTCATGAAGCTCAAGCAGGTGGGACACGAGCAGTATACGGTCTCCTGCATGCTGGTGTACATGTTTGTATGAATGCAGCAACAGCCACGCCTGCTGGGTCACTTGGAGCACGCTCTGCAGCATGTCTCAGTCCTGTGCGCTGTGACTGAGTTCCGTCAAGCACGAAGCAGTGCTGTCTTGCAGCACTTCAGTGTTGTGTGACTCTGTGTCCCACTCAAACACTTAGCAGTACTTGGCCACGGCATACTTGATTTTCACTTTGGAGGGCTGTCAAGCGTGTATGTCATGCGGCTTCACAGGCATGACTGCGGCCATGCACTGACACACTGTGACGTTGGTGTCATGCAGGTGAATGAAGTGCTCGAGGCTTTGTTGCAGCAGCTGCAAGCCCACAACCACCCACATGCAGGAGCAGTGCAGGCGGCAATCAACCTGGCAGGGGGGGCTTTGCCAGGCCAGAAGGGAATGCATTCCTCTCAGGTCAGCCTTCTCCCCTCTTACATCAGAGTCAACAGTGCAAGTCTCCCACAATGCATACAGCTAGCCTGCCTAGCTAGCCAGACCATTGAAGAGTGAGCTAGGCTGTGTTTTGTTTTGGTGCTGTCTTGCTGTCTGAGTGGTGTCTTGAACATCAAGGTTGCAAGGACAGAACCTCTCTGGCTGCCTTTGCATGCTCACATGAGTTGGCAAGAGCAGATCAACGCAGTAAGCATGCCTTGCTTGTATTCCTGAGTTGGTCGTAATACATGTTTATGCTTCTGCTACTTGGCACAGGGCTTGAAGATGGAGGGGCAGGGCGGTGGGGCTGCATGGCACTCCATTCTGGCCAATGCTCAGGCCATGGTGCAGCGCAACCAAGGGCTGCTGGCTGACGAAATCAAAACCACCACCCCTGGACCACCCACACAGTCACCATCACAGCAGCAGCCACAGCATCAACAGTCTGCGACTGGACAGCAAGAAGCCGGTGTTGCTACTGGTGGTGTACAGCAGCCGCCTGCAGGCAGTATCAATCAGCAGGATATTGGGGCCAGTCAGGCAACAGTCAAGCAAGAAGCGCCTGACCATACTGCTTCACAGAAGCCTGAGGCTGCATGGCTGTCTGATATGATCTCTGGTTGTGTGTCTATGCTGATGACCATGCAAAGGTGCGCAGAGCAGCCTGTTGCTGGGCATGCTGTCAATGCGGCGCTGGCCAATTCGCTCAAGATGCTGCAGCCGCATGCTGCCAGCAATCAGCCTGTCTTTCACAAAATTGAGCAGATGGTGACCATGTTGAGGAACAGGTTGCTGCAGGCGTCATGATTGAAGTCTGTCTGGTCTCAATAGTCTGGATTCTGAGTCGATGTGATTTTCCAGTTGTTCTCATGGGACAGTGATAACAGCATTTTGTATATACAAGCAGCCATTGTATATGCACCTGTTGTGGCTGAGGCGTGTGCTTTCGAAGTAGAGTTGTTCAGATGAAAATACTGATCACATGTATATAGATGTCTTCTGCCTTTGACCTCTGTATGCCTTGTTAGGGGTACTGTTTGTGGTACCTTATGCTGCAGCTGTCTTTGACACATTGTTGTGTTCACTTAGCCACTATGGCACTATTGTTTCACATTGTATCAATAAAGCTTGCCAAGACAGTCATGCCCGCCTTGATAAAAGCAATGTTTGTATATCATACTTCCTGTACAAGCAAACTTTTTGAAGTGGCAGAGAATTTAATACCTCCTGTACTTACACAAAAGTACATGGCGTCTTTCAATATCCACCTTGCCAGTCACGTCCATGTGTGCCAAGCGCATGTGGCGCAAACAAGAGTGATGGGCAGTACCCAGAATTGCTGGCCAATGTGCCATGCAACAAGATAAATTCCAAAACGAGTTTCGGTTTTGCTTTGAACTTTGAATTGGGCACGTTCGTACTTTGTTGAGGGTGAAACAGGTGCGATTGCAGCGCCGCTAGTAAGCAAGCATGCGCCGTCAGTGCTCGCCTGCATTCGATGCCTAATCACGCCGTCGAAAACAACGCAACCGACAAGCCGATCTTGGCACTCAAAGTCAGCAAGGAGAACTTCGTCAGTAATCACTCCGGCACAGGATTACTTGAACTATGTTTGTTGGTCGCCCTTGTACCCACCTCAGCTTTTGTGTTGCGATGGTGCTGCTGCAAGATGCAGCCCAGCTACCTAGCCAGGGCTGCAAGCAGCTCTTGGCTCTATATGTTGATCCAGTTCACTTTTGTGGTCATACCGACTGTACTTGCGGTGATGTCACCGCACACTCCTTGGCTCCTAGAAGGGGTGCTATGCATTAGCACGCTAGCTCTAGCTTGTCGGACACTACAGCAGGAGCACGTGTCTGGCTTGACAAGGTCTTTGCAGTATCTTGCTGAGCAGAACAGGAAGAGGTCCGTTCTCAAGCAAACAGGCATCAAGCCTAAACATATATGCACAGCAGCACCTCGATTTTTTGAGCATGCAGTTTCATCACCTCAGTGCGGGGCTCCACCCTATTATGCACAGCCATCTGTATTTTAGCAGTAGATTTTCATGCCTTCCCTAGACGCTACTGCAAGGCAGAGAAGTTTGGGCACGGTTCGTCCCTTGAGCACCATGCTGTTTGCCTCCTTGCAGTACACGTTGTAGGTTGCACAAGACAAATGCCCAGGGAACATGCCTGTGCACCTGTTGCCCTAGTCATGCTTGGTAGCAGATGTTAATTTCTTCCAGGCTTGATGGACTTGGGAGTTGGATCATTCATTTTCAGCAGTGGCATATCTTCCAGACCTGCCATTGCATCAGGCGCTGTACACACTCACAGAGCCTTCCTCAGGAGCATGCAGCAGACCGGTGTCCTACTTGTGCTAGGTCGGGTACCAGTCCATTGTGCATCTAAATGTCTGGCTGGAACTTGCACAAACCTTGATGGACAGCAGCAACAGCACTCTTACAGCAAGTCAGAGCATGCATGCGCTCATTCAGCCTGATCACATTGCAGCCTCGTCAAGAACGACCGTGACAGGCAACAGTAAATTGCTGCAGGCTTGACCCGTCTGTACAGTGTGAAGACATTAGACTACCAGGAGCATGCCAGTGAATATGGAGTCCACTGGAACTTCTTTCTGACAGTGGCTGCTGTGTCTACTCTTATGGCACTAATACCCATCGCAAAGTCACAGTCGTTTGCAGCAGGTATGTTGCCTGACCACCCACTGATATTTTGCTGCTGATCGATTCTCTGTGCACAAAGACAACTGGATTCAAAAAGGGCATCTGTTTTGTCACAGCTGAGCCATGTTTATCTACATATGCAAGTGTGCTCTGTTGGCATTGGTCAAGGCATGGGCCTTGCAGAAGGCTCTCTGCGCTCTGTGGCAAACACTGCCAACATCACTGAGTATTTCACCACACCTGCTCTGCTGTGACACACGCAATGACCCTTGCTGCCATGCCATGCTAGTTTCACCGGCAGATACTCAGGGTTCCTGGTCCTCTCAGGCAGACATGGCAGTGGCACATCAAGGCGTGAACAATGGACTGGTTCAGTGCGCAGGGTGTTTTGTGCTTTGCTTGCACCAGCTGGCTCTGTCTTGGGGCATGATAGACATCATACACGCTGATCAGCGAGGGCCCCAACTTTGGCACCTCAACAAGGAGGGCCTCCTGTCGGTGCCTGGGTACTGGGCCCTCTCCTTGCTCAGCACTGGACTCACCACATATCTGCACCCGCAGCTGCAAACTGCACCAGGAAGAAGAGTTTCTGGCAGGTGCGGCAGCCAAGCCTCCTTTAGTGGACATGCAATGTACTGTGAAGCGACTGACCTGCAAGGCATTCAAAGCAGACTCTTGGCATAGCTGCTGCATGAAGCTGACATGTGATGTGCTACTTGACAATTACTGTACAGTGTGCTTCTCAAGCAGGCAGCAGTCTTGGCAGGAACACCATCCAGGTCTTGCATTTGAGTGGCATTGACGAGCTTGTGTGACGACGCAGGCAGGCTTGGCGGTGGCTTGGGAAGATGTTTGCCATCGCTGGTGCGCTTTGGAGCGTCTTGTTTTTGGTGCTGCAGTGGGTGCAGCCAGTCTCACGCAGGGCTTGTAACATGTCATATGTTGTATTGTCATTGTCTCTGAATTGGATGATGCTTGTCTTGTTTATTTGCGGCAGCATGTTTTCCATCAGTACAGCGCCACTGACCTTGTTAACAGCATATAGCGACAACATGCTGCCCTTGTTTCTATTGGCAAATGTGCTGACTGGTGCAGTGAACATGATGGTCAACTCTTTGACTGTTCTGGACCAGCAGGCTATAGGGATTGTTTGCATTTACATGTTCTTGGTTTGCTGTGTAGCAACTGTGCTACGCAGCAATAGTGTACAATTCAAGCTTCGACCTAAGTACAAGCAAGTCACATGGAGTGTAAGAAAGCAAGCTTGACAGAAGCCTGAGGCTTGACATGATGGTATTGCAGTACATCACAACAACAACACGACAGTGCAGTCAATAAAACAAAATGGTCTGAGAGTACCAAGTATGACAATACAAACAAATACAAGTCTGCAATACCATTTGCCTACACAAAGATGAAATGTCTGCTAAAAAATAAAATCAGCTTATTTCACTTTTGGAGACTGGAGTCATTTCATTCTGAGTCCTCTGGTTCATTTATATCACATCGCTGTGTGACTCTCCCACATTGTGCCCTTGGGAAGCTTCTGGAAACCTGTCTTGGGGTACTTTGCTTCAAGGGACACCAGATCTGTGTCTGAAATGGGGCAGCCCAGGACACATATATGCTGTAACGCTGGCAGGTGTGCCACCAGTCTGGTCACCTGTGAGTATGTGCTTTGGTGAGTCACCCAGCTGAAGGCGTGCACATTTACTTCATTACACATTACTGACGAGGCAGTGCTGCAATTAGCTGTCGCCTTTACCAAATATATGCATCTATGCCAGATCAGCCTCTGTTGGGAAGCTAGCTTGAGTGCACCATGGCATGCATGCAGGAGACACCATGCAGCATGCCAGAGTGTGATGGAAACATAGACAGCACTTGCGGTGACTCATCCTTGTCAGGCCTTCTGAAACTGAACAACAGCATACAACATGTGCAACCAGGATTGAGCAGGCAGTATAGATGAAGCACAAGGGGATTGCATCTGGGAAAGTGTGTTCTGCATTCTTGCCAAACACACATTGACCCCCCCCCCCCAGCCACCCTCCCTCTTCTACCTGTGTTCCTCTTCTACCTGTGGATAGACATGGACAGCAGCTCACCTCGCTCTCTTTGACAGTCCAGTGGGAGATGTCCAGCCAGCGCAGCTGCTTGCATTGGGAGAGGGGGTGCAGGGGGGGCGTGGGCATGTGGGAGGCATAGCCCGTTGCTGACCCTTCAAAGCCGTGTACATCCAAGCCCTGCAGTGCTGACAGGTGGCCCAGCTGGTGCATCAGACCTGGCGCCATGGCAATCCCTTGCACCTGTCAACAAACCATGATCCTCACCTCAAGCTTCAATGCATGACACTGAAGGCACGTATGGTCATACAAGTGCATCGTCTTGAAGATTTGCAACCAAATGCCATTACAATCCCTTGCACCTGTGTAGCAAGCACGTGACAACTTGCGGACAGATGCTTTCATAACATGTATGCAGCCTTGGCTATTGTACATGTGGTACATGCAACCAGGTTGTGGTGCAGTCCCTGAGCCTGTATATCATCAGTCTAACAAGCATGGCTTTGTATGACAACAGCAACCTGTGAGGCTCATGGAATGGCACTGACACCTACTTACAAGAGATCATTGACTTCCACTGGCTCTGCGAGAGGTTGTTGCAGTATTGTTGCATCCCTAATGCAATGCAACCACAGTGCAAGATGACCCCAACTTCACTCCCTTCACAGTATGATTGAAGTACAGCATGACATGCTTGCTGCTTTACACAGGCAGCTCAAGCTAGTGTCGAACATCTTAGGATGCTGCGCCAACCATTCCTGATGCATGTGTACTTGTGGAAATGCCAATGGATGTGTGGTAACAGGAGCCTGATGCATGTGCACTGATAACAGGAGCATGTCCTTGTGGGCTCCTAATACTGTCAGCCCAACGTTCCTGGTACAAATAGACACTCATCTGGCAGCGTCCCATGGGCACAGCAGAGACTTGACAACACCAGGGTGTCATGCAGCGGACTGACCTGAAGAGCAGTGAGGTGAGGAAGGCAGGTGACAGCAGTCAAGCTGTGCGGTGTATTGAGAGAGGTGGAGAGAGACAGGCGGCGTAGGCCTGACAGGGCTGCAAGGGCCATTAGGCTGGAGGCCCCAAGTGGGCTGCCCTGCAACCCCAAGTACCCCAGCTGTGGCGTCACCTATCATGCCATGACAAGTCTGAGTCACTGTGGCAGAAACAAGAAGAGGTCTGATGCTGGGGCGAGGCGCAGCGTAACATGCCAGCAGGAACCTTGACAGCAAATGTGTTGATGCTGCCACGATGACCGGCACAAGTGGATGCCACTGTCGGATGAAAGGACATCGCAACTTTGCAACTTGATTGCGGCTTGACATTGCCACCATTGCTTTGCGTGTGCTCTCTGTTCAATGCAGCCCTGTAGCATTGAAATTCCGGCAAGATGCATGGGCACTGGGACAGCTGTCCAAACGGAAGCAGATGCATGCCTCAAAAGAGGCATTCCCAGCAGATGCTTGTGCACTGATGCACTCCGCTACGAATGCGTATGGTCATCTGCACACCCTTATGCTGGCACACAACCAGCATCTACGCCAACGGATGCAATCCACCCTTCTGCTAATACACACAGAGCAACAAGGTGGAAACCAAAAAACCACAAAACACCCACAGCAAGAATATAACTGAACATCCACAGCAACAACTCAAATGAACACCTCCAGCAAGATGTTGCCAAACACCCCCAGCAAGGAGTTACTGACAGCTTGTGAAGGCATGACAGCAGAGCAGGGACAGTACCTTGACCAGGGTGTCTATGTGGTCAGCAGTCAGGTGCAGGCAGTTGAAGTTGAGGTGGGTCAGCACTGGCAAGCTGGGCAGCAACTGCACCAGAGCGTCTCCTGTCACACCATTGCACTGGCTCACACCCAATGACTGTAGAATAGTCATGCTACTCAAGGCCTACACTCAAGCCAACACACAGTCATGCTCCCTGCCTGGCTGTCGTGATTCCTCAATGATTCCTGCTCAGTGTTCTCGCCATTCAGACTGGGAGAATGAATGGCAGAGTGTGGCTGTGATGAGCAAACCATTTCAGCTGTCACAACTAGAGGCTAGAGACAGAGTGTGCCGGACCCCATGCTGAAAGGCATCATGCAAAACGTTAACCAGAACAATCTATAAGCCATGCAAACATCAAGCTTGTGCTGGCATGAAATGATTGCTGTTAATCACTTGCAGGTCTGGAGCATTTGCTGCAAGTATACTGCATGCAATTGTTTCATCACAGAAAACATGCAGGCAACCAATTCAGATGCCACAAAGCACCAGTGAACTGAGGACTGTAAGGTTGACACAAGTGTGAATCAAACTCAAAATCAACCCTTGTGGGCTCAGAAGGGCTGAGTCAATGAGGGGTAGAGGCGCACCAGCAGGCCGGCTTGTGTAATGCCCTCAGCCAGAAGGGCCAGATGCGTGAGGCCAGGCAGGGCAGTGAGTAGGGCCATTCCAGTGTCCTGCACTCTTGTGAAGCCTAGTACCAGGGACTGCAGGCTGGGCAGTGCACTCACACACTTCATGCTGCCGTCTGCCACCTGCACAAGCCAGTGTTGCACTTTGTGGGTTGGTCTGCAGAGCAAGGAAAAGGTGCGCCTGCTGCTTAGGCCGCTTGCCTCTGGTAGTCAAAGCTGTGACAGTTGCTCATTCACCATTCGTGCTCTTGATTTTGCATGGTCATAAGGGCCAGCCAGGGCCAATGGACCAAAGTACACACAGTAAAAGCTGCAGACGAGTACAATCATGCACTGGCAACAACCGCAGCCTGCTTCAGCTTGCCAGTTCCCATCACTGTGACTTGGACTCCCAGCACCCGTTGTGATTTGTCTGTTTTAGAAGGTTCAGTATTGTCGATGAGGTCCAAGCCATAACAGTGAAGCGCATGATGCTGTGCACACACATTGATTCACCCATGCAGCATGTGTAGTCAACCATCACCTTGGTACAGCCGGTGAGAGCAAGGTAGGTGAGGCAGGTGAGGGACTTAAGCATGGTCATGCCCTTATCCCCGACTCGGGGGCAGCGCAAGAGGGCCAGGTACTGCAAACCCACCAGCCCACTGAGCTGCTCCAGGCCGCCTGTTGTAACTGCACTGCAGTCGGCCAGGACCAGCTGCCGCAGGCCCTTGAACTCTGCAATGCTCTGAAGCGCCTGCAAGGGTTCAGCACAGGTATGATGTCAAGTCGTCAGCAACATTGTAACTGCTGTGACAGCCCCTCAGGCTTTGCACTGTTTTGCTATGACAGGCAGGAAGGCTTGTGGGACGGAGAGCTTTCTGTGCAGACAAGGCCTGCACACAGTGTCCATGCACACAGTGATTGTGTAGACATGGAGCTGAAGCTGTGAATAAGGAGAATGAGCACAGGAATCAAAGCCTGGGCGAGCTGTTGCACACGGCATCTGGGATCTGGCTGGTTGACCCTATCTGTTCTACAGTGTCCCTCAAGCCAGAGAGTGCGCAGAACAGCAAGGGAGCTGTGTAGCAGCATTTGTATATTGGCACAGCTTGGGACTTTGCAACGATGTACGTTTCTGTACTGCTTGTGGCATCAGCAAGAATGGCAAAGCTTGTCCTAACAGTACTCTGTTGCAAAACCCCTGTCGCAGTTTGATATGCTGCCAGCAGCAGCAGAGGCGTGCCTGGTTGGTGATGCGCGGCTTTCCATAGGAGATGGGGGAGACATGTCCTATAGCCAGCTTCTTCATCTTCAGCCCACTCTTGCTCAAGATTGCTAAATTACGGTTCCTCACATTCTGGCAGCCTGCGCACACAGCCATTGATGGCTGCACATTAGCAATGACGATGAACATGAGATGTGCAGACCAGCAAAAGGCAACTCTGGCAGTAACAGCAGAGTGACATCATGCTGGACGGTGATGCTGTTTGCATTGAGTGCAACTGCATTGAGTGCCCAGTGCCTGGAAGCAGTACCGTGTGCAGGAAGCTCGCAGCAAAGCAATGCAGCAGCAGCAGCAGCGGCAGCAGCAGTGGCAGAAGCAGTGACATGCGCAGCAGTAGGTGTAGTGTCAGGTAGCATGTAACATGGGCACCATTTGGCATCAAAATCAAGCAGCACCAGGCCATGGAGCGCACCTGAGAGGTCCAGGGCTGTGAGAGCGGGGAAGAGGTTGAGGGTGGCATGTATCTGAGCATGCCTGGGCGCCAGCTCCTGCAGCAACAGCATTGCAGCACATGTCAGACTGTTACTGCAACCATGCGCTGCAAACAACGCTGAGTGCTGTTGAATAGAGCGCTTGGCAAACTGCAACTGCAGCACCGCTGCACAAAGCCTGCAGTCCAAGCCACCAACTGCAGTCCAGATGACATCCAGTGGTATCATGTGCTGGGCAGCAGCCAAATCCACGCCACTGCCAAACGTGGGCTCGCACCACAGACAGGACATGTGGTGTTGACCTGAATGTTGGGTTGATGTATGTGTACCCGTATGTGCAGGTCCATCGTAGCCTTCCAGCGCTTGCATATGAGGCGGCAGCGCTTGCGGCAATGCTGCGGCAGCTTGGACATGACATCCTTCAGCAGGCCCTCTGTCAACCACTGCCATGTCAGCCCTGCCGCTTCAGTGACACCCTGACTGCTCCCCCTGGCACCACTCTGCTGTGCTGTGCTGCTGCTGCTGCACTGCGCCTCCAGAGTTGCTTGCTCGCCAGAGGCGTCATCATCTGCTGACTCAGCTGCTTCTGAGGTAGCACACATCTCTGCTGGCGCTGAGCTGCTGACAGATGCATCAGATCTTCCAGGCAAAGCGCTGTGCTGAGATGATGCCGGTTCATCAGAAAGGGACATTTGTGCAAGCTGCCTGCTGAAAGCAGCCTGTGCCTGTTGAGTGTGGTTGCAATAGCCAGCAGCAGCAGGTGTCCTGGGTGGACTTGGCGTGCTGCGTGAGGCTGTGTTCCAGCTAGGCTCGCTGTGGTTTGTTCCCCAGTCAGTGACCCGATTCTGCACCTGGCCATTTTGGTGAGCGGTCATGGGACTGTCAGGCCAGGCCATCTGTAAGGGGTCTGATTCCAGCATGCATCTGCTGTGTGCCGGGCGCGGAGCTTCTCGGTATGGTATCTGCTGCGCAGAATTCACAGCCTGCTGTGCTTGCATCTGGCCATATGTTTGAGGATATGGCGCTGCTTCAGGTGTCAGCTTGACTGGCACCCACACGTGTGGTACACCATTGACTGTCATGGGGACACTTCCATATGCATAAGGCATATGGTTGTATGAAGGTGCCAAGCAAGCAGGGTGTTGCAAGGATCCATAAGGTATGTCTGGGAGCTGACCAAGCTGCTGCTGCTGTGGTGCAAAGTAGTGCTGCCCCACTGGGTACCAGTGCGCCATCACTTCAACTGAAGGTACGAGAGCCTGCCTGCACAGTATGCTCTGCTTTAGAGGCGAAAGAGTCGTCCTTCACGTGCCGCGTGCAGATCCCGCCCAGCTGCCGCACTGGCCATCCTTCAAGAGACAATGCTGCGTTCTAGGTACACAATGCAAGCGATCACGCTGATTCAAGATGTGCTCTGGTCACTGTGGCCAATATCCGCTTCGTCGTACGAACTAGGCAGACACAGTAAAACCCCTCGCTCACACGCTCACGTCGGAATGTGTTGCCCCTGTGATGTACACTATAGCTAAGAGCTCGACCATTACGAGCCTCAGCTACAGGGGTGCTCCGGCGACAAACGAGGGCGCACGCGACGCGAACTTTGTTCTTGAACGAGTTGTCTAGTGCACTGTGCCTGAGTCGTCTGCAAAGCAATCTGAGCGCTTTCAGGTTGGTTTCTTCTACAGCATGACGTCTCATGCCATCGCGCACTTTGTCAAAGCCTTGAACGCGACGCTACAACGCGGACAATCAACTTTGCGGACGTAACGCTCATGCCGCTTATGTGTGTGAGTGTGTCAATGAGATCTGTGTGTGACTCACTTTGAATAGGCTGAAGCTTGAGTGCGTTTTGTGAGTCGAGTGTGCTGCATCAACCGACGTGGCTCTAGCCTGCAGTGCAAATGCCAAGCATGCATAACCAGCTTCCATCAAAATGATGCCGCGTGAGTATTGCTAGCCGTCTCGTGCATAAGAGTCGTGCCTTACAACGAAATTTCTTCAAATGAACTCGAGCCCATCGCTTGCATATGGATGGCCATGCATGCCACAGCTTTACTAAATTTAGAGTGTGGAACAGCTGACAATTTCGAAGCAGCAAAGATATGCATGTATGTGCTCTGTAGAAGGTGTGTTGCCCATTAAAACAGGTACCCAACATTGATTGCTTCTACATCTGTGAGAGGGTACTTACACTGGACCAATTTAGCGTCAGTTTCAGCGCACTGTGAACGGGATTCTGGCATCTGCAAAACGCTAAGCCGTTGCTAAACCAACACTAATTGATGACCCCGCCTTGTTCACTCCAGTAATCTAAAGACAAAGTTTTGCCATCTTGTCAGATTCTCCTGTCTCAGATGGTCTGCAGTAAATGAACTTTGCTTTGATGAACTGAACTTTGCTTTGATGCATACAAACATGCAGCTCAGTCTAGGCAGATTCCCAGCAAGCCGAATATGGGATTGGAAATAGATTTTCTTGCCCGTAACACACAGTCACCGCCACCAGAGCTCACCCCCAGAGCTCACCCCAAACCTGAAACTAATATGGCTACAGTCTACAATCCAAATTTGAAACACGTCATGACAACACACAAGCAAACAGCAACATCACTTGTACCAGCGACTGTCAATGAAGCGACTTCAAGTTCTTGTAGGCAGACCATCAGCTGCCATGTGATCCTTGACATCACTGATGGCAACCTCCTGCCTGTGGAATATGCCAGCTGCCAAAGCAGCTGACGCTTTGGTGTTGTTGAACACTTGACTGAAGTGTTCAGGTGAACCAGCACCGCTGCTGGCAATGACAGGTATGGTGACAGCATCAGAAACTGCTCGTATGAGCTCAAGATCAAAGCCACTGCAGGCGCCGTCAGCATCAATGGAGTTAAGTAGAATCTCCCCCGCCCCAAGTGCTTCTACCGCTTGTGCTAGCTGGACTGCATCAAGGTCTCGCCCTTCTCTGCCTCCCTTGACCGTACACTGATACCAGCAGAACTCTTCACCATTTGGGCCAGGTTGCTTTGCTTTGACTGTGTTGTGGGAGCACTGTGCAGGGTCTGCCACGTAGACTCTTCTTGGGTCAATGGAAACAACGACTGCCTGTGCTCCATAGTGCTGCAGGGATGGAACACAATGCTTCCAGTGCCCAATCTTATGCCCTTGAAGCTTGCAAAAACACTGCTGTCACTGATGCAGGACAGTGTGTTGGATGAATACATTGGCAAACAAAAAATCACAGAACTGTCTGCAGACACGGTTGCCTGCAGTTCAAGCTGCATGGCAGCGCCAACACAACATGCAAGCTCTCAATGTAACATGCAGCACATCTTGCACAGTCAGTCCGGCATTCAGCATTTTAGTGTGATACCCTGTCAAGCTGTGCAACCAAGAACGTCAATGCACTTGATTGATAATGTGACAGGACACTAATACTGTGCTCACCCAGGAGATCTGTTCTATGCTGCTGGTGCCCGTCTTCTTGCCAGTGCGCCGGTATTCCTCTGCAGCAAACACTGCATCCCCGCCAATGGACACCTTGTCCGCTCCAGATCTCGCCACTTCCAGACCAGACCACTGCTTGCCGTCTGCGTCTGTGAACTCCCTGATGCCGCCACCCACTGTCAGAGGTACAAAGACACCCTCACTGGCCTGCCTCACCACCTGTACAATACACTTGGACGTCTGGAGACACAATGGCAAATGGACTGATCTAGGACTGGTGGCTCTGCTGGGTGGCACATGCAGTGAGAACATGACGTGACAATGCTGTCTCAAACTAGACTGCTTGGCGTCGGCAGTTGCTTGCATGACTGATTTATCCACTCTGTTCATGGTAGCTTGACTTGCAGCTGCGCATTGGGCCCAAAACCATGCACCATCGGCATCAACAGCACCATCAACATCAATCCCATAGAGTCCTGCATTACCCTGTTGCTTGGAGACCACACCTTCAGCGACTTGTTGTCACAAAACAAGTCAGGACCAGGGGCATTCAGAAATCTCATCGGCTGCCTGCTGACAAGTAACAACCCGGGCATGCAGAATGCCTCAGGAGACAAAGTTCCATCTGCTCCACCACTGAGCTGTTGAGAATTTATTTGTACATGTTTGTATGAAAAAAGGGAACAAAGAAAGAGGATGACAACCAAGACTGTGACACAGTGCTGTTATGGTCCAGTGGCCCACCTCCAGCATGGGCAGATCCCCAAGGGGGAAGTCCCTAAAGCCGGTGATGTTTAGGAATGTGACTTCATCTGCTCCCTCCACAAAGTAGCGCCCGGCCAGCTGGACTGGCAGGCCCAGGTTGCGCACATCATTTGCAGCTGTGCCCTTATCCCTGACCTCATACTGGTCGCCCTTTGTGACTACAAGGTCTCCAGCGTCATTTGCACGGACATCAAGGCATGCTATGACCCGCTTTGCTAGGCCTTGACTGGTGCCTACACAGCGTACAGTCTTTGACGCCAGTCTAGTGCCAGGCAGCACAGCACATGTTGGCAACAAACTCCGCAACAACTGAAGCACAGCTTTTCAAAATCAGGACCAGTCACGCGCTGTGCTTTGCAGACCTAACAGCATTGCTTCAGTGTGATGCATACTTAGATGATTGTGTA
>JAABVA010003229.1_pt1 | contig 15668 bp, 15 predicted proteins | sample 5560331 | NCBI WGS metagenome assembly JAABVA01 (sample SAMN12812661, study PRJNA571458) | rock metagenome | isolation source: Antarctica rocks | place: Antarctica: Victoria Land, Mt New Zealand sud | collected 2016-01-07 | reverse complement strand
CATAAGTACGAGATTCATCCGCCCTATAATGAGAGTATTCACAATTATTACCGCTATATCGACAGCGAAATTGGTCAAATTCTCGACTTGGTTGATCTGAACAATACGACGGTGTTCATCGTCTCCGATCACGGCGCGAAGAAAATGGATGGCGGTATCTGCGTCAACGAGTGGCTTATTAAAGAAGGCTATCTGACGCTGAAGTCAATGCCCACCAGTCCGACAGCCATCGATAAATGCGAGATCGACTGGAGCAAGACAAAGGTATGGGGCGATGGTGGCTATTATGCACGTATTTTCCTGAATGTCGAGGGTCGCGAACCACAAGGAATCGTGAAGGCAGACGAGGTCGAGTCACTACGCAATGAACTGAAGGCCAAATTTGAGGCACTGCTAGACCCAGATGGCGTCAATATCGGCACAACCATTTATAAGCCGGAGGAAGTGTATCACGAGGTCAATGGTGTGTCGCCCGATCTCATTGTCTACTTCGGTGATCTCTTCTGGCGATCAGTTGGGACGGTTGGCTATGGCTCAATCTACACGTTTGATAACGATACCGGCCCAGATGATTGCAACCACGCGCAGTTCGGCATTGTCATCAAACATGATCCCGCCGTAGACGAGGGCGTTAGTGGACGCGAGTTGACGGGCTTACAATTGATGGATATAGCTCCCACTATCCTTAAGCAACTCGATGTGCCTGTCCCTACCGATATGCAGGGCAAGATATTCTAACTGTGAAATCGTGGCATATTGTGTATAGAGCGAGAGATACCATCACAACTTTGATGATTATGGTTAGAACTACAACATCGTATGCAGAAGGTTCTCAACCTCTTCAGCCATCAATTCACGGGATGGCGTTGTTGCTGCAATCTCGGCAAGCTGCGTTTCGTTGATCCCTACGTCATGTAAGTGTTGTGGCAAGCCAAGTTCTCCGATGAGCTTATAGACAGCATCGGCGGCAGCTAATGCAGCACTTGTATCATCTTGATAGTGTAACCCTAAGGCTTGCGTGATACGGGCAAGTTGCTGTGAATAGATTTGAGCGAAGGCGCGCATGACATGTGGCAAAATGATACACGATGTAATGCCATGTGGCACATCGTAGCTGGCCCCGATACGCCTGCCGAGGTTGTGGCTCAGTCCCATTGGTGTGTTGACCTCGCCGAAGAAACTCATCCACGAAGCAAGTTGCAGTTCGGTACGTGTGTTCAGGTCGTTAGGCTGTGCCTTCGTCTTTGACAGATACTCGAAGAGCTTACGAATAGCTTCAAGGGCTAAAACGTCGTTGATAGGATGGATGCCGGGAGCATACAACGACTCAACGGCGTGATCGAGTGAGCGAATACCCGTCGAGAGCCAGAGCCGCATTGGTGTCGTGAGTGTTAGAGTTGCATCAAGAATAACGCCGCGTGGTGCCAGTGACACATGGGCAAAGCCACTTTTTCTCTTTGCCTCCTCATCAGTGACGCCAACAAGGTGCGAAAATTCGGCGGCGGAAAGCGTCGTCGGAATCGCGATATGCGGCAAAAAGTTCTTCTGGTTAGGTGAGAGTGCCATCGCAACAGCCTTTGTTGCATCAATCGGACTGCCACCGCCAACACTTATAAGCACATCAGTATTAAGTGTACGAGCTTGTTCTGCTGCCCGCGCCACGTCGCCCTTTGGTGAGTGCTGGCGAATAGCGGAGAAGGTGCCTACATGTAGTGAACCAAGTGCTTGCTCTACTCGCTTGACCACATCGCTCTGCGTTGCAAGCGAATTACCTGTGATGAGTAAAGCGCGTTGCCCATCAACACGCCGTACCTCGTCTGCCAGACGCGTAAGACTGCCAGCACCAAACACGACATGTTCCTGTGGCAAGAAAAAATATTCACCTTGTAGAGTGTTAGGTGTATCGAGTGTATCAGACATAGCAGTTCCTCCAACGTTTTTCTTTGTATCTTACCATGTCGAGAATATTAGAGTGTATGAATTACCTTTTGTACACCTTCACGTATCATGACAGGATTCAAGGAAACAACATCAATTTGCCCTCCGTAAGCGAGTACCCGTCACCAAACCTGTACCAGAAAGAATAATCGCGAAACCAATAATGGTACCCCAGGTAAGTGATTCTCCAAGTAACAAAACGCCCCAGAGGACGCCAAATATTGGCGATAGAAATGTGACGGTCAAAGCTCTAGTTGGACCAATATTCGCGATGAGTCGAAAGTAGAGAACGTATGCTACTGCGGTACAAAGTAGTGCCAGGATTAGGAGTGCAAGCAGTACAGTGGATGTGGGCACATGCTGTACTGGTATTGCAAAGGTAAACGGTAAGAGAAAGAGACTTGCTCCCAGTTGACTACACGTGGCAACCGCTACCGAACTCGCCCCTCTTGCCATCACTTTTGTATAGACACCTGCTATCCCATAGCACGCGGCAGCCGCAAGAGAAGCCACTACTGAGAGTACAACTATTGTCGTGAACGGGAGCGAACTCCAACCAACGAGTACAGCAACTCCTAGCAGCCCTAGCGTCAGTCCGATGATCTTGTTGACTGTGAGCGTTTCTTGAATCCAGATTGCTGCGACGACTGCCCCAAATAAGGGTGTCGTCGCATTCAGAATCGCCGCAAGGCCAGCCGTTAAGCGTAACTCTGCGGTGGCAATCAGTGTAAACGGTATCGCGGAATTGAGAATACCAACGATCAGGTAGTATCGCCAGTGTTTGCGTAGGTTCAGCCTTGTTTTTGTCAGTGTTGCATAGAGGAGCAAGGCCAGCCCTGCGATAAGTACACGCAACTCAATCAGAACAATTGGTCCCAACACAGGGGCGGCCACTCGTATACACAAAAATGAGCCGCCCCAGATTACTGAAAGGAGCAATAGTTCTCCTACATCTCTCGTCTTCATACTTGCCCTCCTATGCCTACGAAGTTAGCCTCTTTTTTTACCATGTATCCCTCATGTTCAAGGAGCCAGCGTTTGCGTTCCAGGCCGCCCGCGTAACCAGTCAGTGAGGCATTCGCTCCCACGACCCGATGACAGGGTAGCACAATCGCTATCGGGTTGAGGGCGTTGGTGCCACCGACGGCACGATAGGCAGTTGGTTTGCCAAGTTGCGCCGCCAGTTCACCATATGTTTTCGTTGTCCCAACCGGAATTGTGCGAAGCGCATTCCATACCTGCTGCTGAAACGGTGTTCCACCAGTGTTGACCGGAATAGTATCCAAACTGCTATAATCACCCGCGAGATAGCTACGAACGCAACTGCTGAAGCCATTGGGATTCGCTTTTGGTGCTAATTCAACGGGACCGTAGCGTCGTTCAAGCAGTGTCATCATGCGCTGTTCGTATTCCTCATAATCGAGTGAACACAGCGTATTCCCATCGACGACCAGCAGAAGAGTCCCGATAGGGGAGTCGATGCGATCAATATGTAGTATCTTCATGGTTGTTCCTTTCATCGTTACAGTTTCTACACCTCACATGATACTTGATGTCACTTGCAATGTCTGGCGGTTTTCAGACATGTACGCCGTATTGTGATGTCCGAAAACCGCTAGTTTTTGTGAAAATTATTGTGTATCATTGAGGTATGGAAACAACAACAAACATCTACACAAACTTTGATCTATGCTATCGAGCGGTATGCAGCCGCGACGCTCGTTTCGATGGCCGTTTCTTTACGGCGGTCTCTTCGACTGGCATCTATTGTCGGCCTATCTGTCCGGCAACAACGCCATTAGCGCGGCATGTGCGTTTTTATAGTTGTGCTGCAGCGGCGGAGGCGGCAGGCTTTCGCGCATGTCGGCGTTGCCATCCCGAAGCCAGCCCAGGTTCGCCAGATTGGAACGTGCGTGCAGATTTAGTAGCGCGTGCATTACATTTGATTGCCGACGGTGTAGTAGATACAGAAGGCGTTGCTGGACTCGCACGCCGTTTGGCCGTAAGCGAGCGGCATCTACACCGTGAATTGATGGCGGAGGTAGGAGCAGGTCCGCTTGCCTTAGCCCGTAGCAGACGTGCCCAAACAGCACGACTGCTCATAGACCAGACCAACCTTTCGTTGACCACCATCGCGTTCGCGGCAGGTTTTGCTAGCATTCGTCAGTTCAACGAGACGATGCAGACGGTGTTCGCGTGCGCTCCTTCGGCATTACGTCGTCATGCGTCGTCGGAACGTGTGGGTGATGGAAGACTCACCCTACGTCTACATTATCGTCCACCTTTCGATACTGAAACGCTACTTACATACCTTAGCAAACAAGCAGTGCCAGGAGTTGAAGATGTAAGTAATGGACGATATCGTTGCACCGTTGTCTTTCCGCGTTCTAAAGGTATCATCGAGATAGAGCCGACGATAAAAAATGCTGTCCGCGTCCACCTGCAACTCGACGATCTCAGCGATATCAGTCGAATCGTGCAACGTTGTCGGCACCTCTTCGACCTCGACGCCGATTCCATTGTAATTGACTCCCTGCTTGCCGCAGACCCTCTATTGGCTCCGCTCGTGACTGCCCATCCAGGACGACGAGTGCCAGGAGCGATCAATGGCTTTGAACTCGCGGTACACGCCATTATACGTCAACATGTTTCAGCGGACAAAGCAGGGAACGTACTCAAACAGCTTATCGCAACCCTCGGCGAACCGCTTGCGGTGCCACAGGGAACGCTTACACACTTTTTCCCATTGTCTCAACAAATTATGGATGCAGATTTGCAAGCGTTAGGTTTGCCACAGCTTTGTAGCGAAGCTCTACACGTCCTTGCCCGCGCCGTTGCTCAAAGTGAATTGGTGCTTGAGCGAGATGCGGACAGAGAGCGAACGATGACACAACTCCTCGCCATAGCAGGAATACATCAAAAAACTGCTTCCTACATCGCCATGCGAGCTTTAGGCGACCCCGACGCACTTCCTATGCCTGATGCAAGTCTAATGAGAGTTTTTGCACAACATGAACTTAACCCCAAAAGCATTGTCGAGCGTGCTGAGGCGTGGCGACCCTGGCGAGCGTATGCCGTGAATCACCTGTTGTAGGGACCAGATGTATCGCGTCCGAGGGCGCAATTCATTGCGCGAAATCCTGTTTAAATCTGTTAGCGAATGTGGAAAGGCATATCGCGCGATAAATCGCACGATGGACGTGATACATCTGGTCCCTACGAAACATGGCTGTATGAAGATTGTCAGAGTATACAGATGAAACTGGAAGGTTTGTTGTCATCTCTGTGAAACATAATACGTGTTAGATTTGTAAGGATGCTATTGTTGCTCATCAGACTCAGTAGTATCTGGCACAGGTATAGCAAAGAAAATTTTCAAAGTTCGACAGGAAACTTTTAAGGAGAACAGCTTATGAATGCGATGGCAAGTCCTCGCGTCTCTCGCAACTCATGGGGAACACTTTTAGTTCGTGGCATTATCGCCGTACTTTTCGGAATTGCAGCCTTTATATGGCCTGGCTAACCTTGCTATTCTTGATTACTCTCTTTGGAGTATATGCGTTGATTGACGGCATCATAGCGGTTTTTGTCTCAGTGCAGGAGCGCAATGTCACTCGCTACTGGTGGATACTGCTATTGGAAGGCATTGCAGGCATAATCATCGGTATATTGACATTTATTCGTCCTGGTGGAACAGCTATTGCTCTCCTATTCCTTATCGCGGCATGGGCTATCATAACGGGCATTTTTGAGATTGCCGCAGCCTTCTCAAGGCGAACTTCTATGGCAAGAGAGTGGACGCTTGCTCTTAGCGGCGTTCTCTCGATTATACTAGGGGGTGTTGTTGTTTGCCGCGCCAGGGGCTGGCCTGATCACACTTGTCTTCTTTATCGCCTTTTATGCTATCCTCTTCGGGATATTGCTCATCATCCGTGCCTTCCAGGTACGGTCTGCCCCGAGAGAGAGTGTTCTATGATGGTGTTATGTCGGCGGTGAAAAGGCTAAGTTGCTCTACCTGTTCGCGTACAGGTGCGAAGCTCCTACGATGGTGTGGTGTGACGCCATGTTCTTGTAGTGCGGCGAGATGCATAGCGGTCCCGTAGCCTTTATGCCGGGCAAAGCCATAGGCGGGATATTGCTCGTGCAGTTGTAGCATGAAGCGGTCGCGTGTGACTTTGGCGATGATCGAAGCGGCGGCAATCGAGAGGCTACGACTATCGCCTTTAATGAGCGAGCGTTGTGGAAGCGCAATATCTTTCAGCAGGAGCGCATCGAGCAAGAGTGCCTGTGGCGAAATAGAGAGTTGTGTGAGAGCATTCCGCATAGCCTGCTTGGTGGCTTGTAGAATATTACGCTCGTCGATAAGTTCGACGGAGCCGAAGCCAACACCCACCGCTAGCGCATATCGATATATTACATCATACAAACGTTCGCGCGTGAGCATCGTCAATTGTTTTGAATCGTTGACACCTGTGAGACGTGTAGGCGTATCGTCTTCGAGCGGCAAAATAACGGCGGCAGCAACAACTGGACCAGCTAGACAGCCACGCCCAGCCTCGTCGAGTCCCGCGATATAAGAATGACCCTGTGCATACAGGGTCATTTCTTCTTCTAATGTCGGTGAATATTTCTTATTCGCCTGCATTTTTTGTAGTTGACTTGATGGGTGTTGGACGGTCGGCATCTCTTGCCACTTTCGCTGCTTCTTTTGCTGCGACCTGCTTTGCGGTCAACGGACGCAACTCCTTCAAGCGAGCAGCCTTACCTGTGAGACCGCGCAAGTAGTACAACTGCTGGCGGCGCACACGTGCATGGCGCAAGACTTCAATCTTCTCGATGCGGGGAGAATTTATGAGAAATGTACGCTCAACCCCAACGCCATTGGTGATACGGCGCACGGTAAAATTCTCGCTCATGCCACCTCTGCGTAGACGCATAACGACGCCTTCAAACGGCTGCAGACGCTCACGCGTTCCCTCGACAACCTTGATTTGTAGGCGTACGGTATCACCGGAACGAAGCTCTGGAACATCTTTGCGTAACTGAGCACTTTCGACAGCAGCAATCAATGCGTGACCTGCTGGCTTCGTAATAACCTTCTTGTCAGCTTTATCAGCCATCCCTAAAAACCTCCTGTGCGCTCAGTGCTCGGCGAACGAAAGATAGGCCGGAGAGCAATGGACGCAAGTACCTACTTTGCGTTAAGCTGCTTCATCAAGCGCGATTTGCGGCGAGAAGCATTGTTTTTGTGAATAACGCCTTTTTTGGCGGCGCGATCAAGTTCGCTTACTGCAGCACGTACTGCGGCCTCGGCATCTTCCGCAGTGACCGTCGGTACTGCAATGGCTGTACGTGCCTTTGTAATTTGTGTCTTTACAATTGTTTTGACGCTGCGATTATGTGCGCGGCGTTTCTGTTCTTGACGCATGCGCTTTTCAGCGGCAGCATTATTGGGCATGTGGTATCGAACCTCCCCGAAACGTTCGCCCTGTCTACGGGCTTTCTTTTGTGTATAAAAATGCCGACACACTATCGGTCTTGAATGCCAAACGATTATAGCAGAAACGCCATTCGTATGTCAAATGAAAAGAGAGAAAAACGGTACTGGTGTCGCAGTGGCATGCCGCTGCGACACCAGTACCGTTTTTCTCTCTTTTTAATAAATGATAACCGCCATACCATAGCCGCTATGTGAGTAGAGCCAGGATATCTGATTCTCTTGCATGTTGATACAACCATGACTGCCTGTGCCAGCGAACGACTCATCGCCACCTGTATCATTGTGCGGGTAGTTGGTGCCAACACCATAGTTCACTCGCCACCAGCTATCGTGTAAGAAGTAGCCGCCACTGTGATATTCCATCGCGAAGTTGATGTTTGTATCAGGGTACCAGAACGCCGATCCTTTCGGCTCGCTCGACTTGAACTTGGTAGGTGACTCACGGTCGAATATGTGCCAAAAGCCGGGAGGAGATGGCTTGTCGAATTGTCCAGAGGTGATCTGGTATGCCTGTACAAACTTGCCATCCTGGTAGATACGCAGCGTTTGTTCAATCAGTGATATAACGACGGTTTGCCCTGCCGTCGCACCATAATGTTGCATCATCTGTACATCGGTAGTATGTGGTTGTGACCAGGGTGTTTTATCGGCGTAGTCTGCCTCCATTGCCTTGAGGCTTACCATATCGTTGTTGATAAGGTCCATGGCCGCCTGATAGTCGTCGGAGGTCTGTGCCGATTGCACCGCTACATCGGCATCGGAGCCAAAGCCCTCTTGCTGATCGTACTCATAGTCCTGCGTATAGTCCTGATTGTTGAACGCATCATGATACATGTGGGCTGCACCCCATGTTGTAACCTCTTGATGAAATTGATTCAGCAGATAAGTTGCCTGCCCCTTTATCAAAGACATCTGCACAGTGGACGTGTCGGTGTCTATCTGCGCTGATACCTTCAGGTAGTCGCTCAATGATTTCGCGTTGTTCAACGCTGTCTGATCCGCCGCCAAAAGCTTCTGGTAGCTACTCACATCTTGCCCGTATTGTTTCATCTGGTCAATATCAATGCCAAATTGCTTGATTTTCGCAGCCCCCACATAGGGAATAGCCTGTGTTGAGAATGTAGCTGTTTCTTGTAGTTGAGCATTCAGTTGGTCGAGAATTTGTAGGTATTCATCAGGGCTAGTTGCGCTACGAAACTGCTGAACATCGAATAGTGCCTCTTGGTTGAGTGCAGTAACATCGAGGTGTGAGCCTTGCAATTGCTTAATTGTGTTCTGCAACATTGTAAGCTTATCGAACGTTGGTCCCATCAGGTGTAATGCTGTGGTAGAGCGTTTCGCGTTGGCACTAATTGCCATGTAATCTTTAGGATATTGCGCCTTTGCTTGCAACTTTTGGTCCTGCGTAAGTTGGTCGGCAAATACTTGTGCTTCGACAAATCCTTGCCCTTGCCGTTGTGCCAGTGCCCCTTCAAATGCCTGTAAATCAAGCGTTGACTGATAATCGTAGTGCTGTGTTACCTGCGTCATCAGGCCGTTTACCTGAATTGTAAGCATATGATAGCGTTGTGAAATATTTGTATAGTAGTCGGTTGCGGGTTGATCGCTGAAGACAGTGACTGGCGCATTGGTTGCATTCAATTGTGTTTCTTGCTGTCTGATTGGCTGCAACATGGTGTCGGGCACACCAATATTCTTTGCTTGCGTCAATGCGGTATCGAGAGCGGCCTTGTTCGTATTGGCCTTTTGCTGCATCTGGTTATCACCACCACATGCGCTCAGGAGAAGTGATAAGAGGATCGCAGCGGTGGCAATAAGAGTCCAACTCCGCGTCCCTTTTTTGTAAGAGAAATTGGTCATTATTAGAAGAACCTTCCATAGAGGATCAGCAACCAATAAAAAAATTACATATAGAAAATAGAACGTATAGAGCAAGAAATATGTCGCTCACAATATACATCGGTTTTGCCACGCGAAAGTAACAAAAAAAGAGGAATGGTTGTTGCCAATATGGGCAGCACACATATCGGCAACAACCATTCCTCTGCATAAAGCTTATGCCAATGCCTGTTCGAGATCGCCGATAATATCTTCGATATCCTCGATGCCTACCGATAAGCGGAGCAGCGTGTCGTTCAGGCCACGTGCCTCACGAATATCTCTTGGAATCGAGCCATGCGTCATTGATGCAGGATGACAGACGAGCGACTCGACACCACCGAGACTCTCGGCAAAGGTGAAAACCTTGAAACGACGTACTATCTGCTCTACATCGGCAAGCGTACCTTTAAATTGGAAGGAGACCATACCACCGAAGCCGCTCATCTGTCGCTTGGCTAGTTCGTAGTCAGGATGAGAAGAGAGGCCAGGATAATAGACCTTTTCCACGCGCTTATGCTCCATCAAGAAGTGAGCGACGGCACGCGCATTCTCTTCGTGTTGGCGCATACGTACCGCAAGCGTCTTGATACCACGTAGAGTGAGCCATACATCGAAAGGGCCAGGAACACCACCAGCGGCGTTTTGATAAAACTTGAGTGCCTCATACACCTGCTCATTGCTTGTAACCACCGCACCACCGACCACATCGCTATGCCCATTGATGTACTTGGTTGTGCTGTGCAGCACAATATCCGCACCTAGCGTCAGCGGTTGCTGAAAGTATGGGCTAGAGAATGTGTTATCCACGACGAGCAGGAGATTATGGCGATGTGCAACCTCTGCGACCGCTTGAATATCGACCAGGCGCAACAGTGGGTTCGTAGGAGTTTCCACCCAGATGAGCTTTGTATTGGGACGAATGGCCTTTTCATACTCCGCAATGGTGCCTGCCGGTACGTAGCTTGTTTCGATGTTGTAACGGCTCATAATGCGCTCAAAGATACGATATGAGCCACCGTAGAGATCGTCGCAAGAAACCATGTGGTCGCCCGCGCTCAACAGGCTCAACACTGCGCTTTCTGCTGCCATACCACTCGCGAAGGCGAGACCGTGAGTACCGTTTTCGAGCGATGCAATACATTCTTCTAGTGCGCTTCGCGTCGGGTTGCCTGTACGTGCGTACTCGAACCCTTTATGTTCACCCATACCTGTCTGGGCATAGGTCGATGTCTGATAAATCGGGGTCATAATCGCGCCCGTTGTCGGGTCAGGCTCTTGCCCCGCATGAATAGCTTTTGTCGAGAATTTCATTAGAGAACTCCTACATTGAGATTGAGAAGAATATAACATTGCGTCTAAAAAAGTACAACAAATAAGGACTCATGTACCTATTATTTAAACAGAAAATGTATGCAGAATTATTCCTCCGTCCCTCGCTCCACCTGTTGCATGCGTTCATCGAAGATGGTCGTGTACAGTCTTGCGCGTGGTGAGAGACCGCACATAACCTGACCTATGGGCGATTGTATAAGTGGCCGTATGAGTCGATAGAGAGCGAACAATACCGATTGGCGACCGAGTTTGAGCCATGCGCTAATCCAGCCGAAAATCTCAGTTGACGAGAGCGTAGTGAGGGCCAGTGAGTAGATGCGAGCATAGTAGCCAGGGGTGTTGAGTACGACGCGTGTATAATCAAGCCACCCAATACGGTCTTTGAAGAAGGCGTTGGTGACTTCCGGTCCCAGTTTGGCGAGTACATGGCAGAAGACATTGAGCGTCTCATTGACCTGCCAAGCGGGTTCAGCGTTCTCTGGTTTTGCTATCATGAATTTACTAAAGGCGCGTGCAACGGCTGGCACCGCTTCGGAAGCGCGTATACTATTGAGGTCGGCAGCACTGACGCAATCGGTTTCGAGTGCCACGTTCAGCAGCGTTGTGATACGACGCAGATTGCGGACATAGGAGCCGAAGCCACAGAAGGTCAGAGGAGATTGGAACGCGGCGGCATCACCGAGCGAAAGGACGCGATCATACGCCAGTACCTTCTGCTCTTTTTGCCAGGGTAGCGAAATGTTGTAGCCTGCTGGAATGAAGCCGTAAACAGGTTTGAGTATCTCGACGTTTTCAGTGTCTTTATAACTGGGCAACAGTGCAAAAAAGTCGTCGAACAATTCGAGCAGATCAACACGGCTCCCCGTTTCAGCATAATAGAAGAGATAGATCGCCACCTGATCGCCTACGCCTGGAAAGGCTTCCCAGATGAGTTGATGCCCCTTGCGTGCATCCTCGGTCGATACCAGCACCTCTCCAACTGCAAGGTCTATCTCTTTGAGTTCTGTACCTTGCTTGTAGCCTCGTGCAACGGTGCCGACGGTTGGACAGACAAGCGAGAAGGGACGACCACAATTGAGTTGACAGGCGATAGGCGAGGTTGAACCCATGCCATCAATCAACAGACGCGCTCCATAGCTATGCTGTTCCCCTTCCGAGTTCGTTACGTCGATGGTGACGCCTCGCGATGGCTGTACCGCGCAGCGCACAAAGGTTGTGCTATGCAGAATGACATTTGGTAGTGAGCCATGTGGCTGATGAGTGCGAATCTTCTCGATGCAGAGTGCCGTCAGCCTTTCAGCATCGACCGCAATATTCAACACATTTTTCAGGTGTAGCTCGGCTGGTTTAACTTTGATGTTCGCCGGATGGAAGCGTACTAGACCATCACTATACTCGCGCTGTATTACGCTTTCAAGTTCGGCAGGAGTAAGCAGACCGACATCGAGCAGTTCGCGCAACTCTTCGCGCGAGATATTCCACTCACGATGGACCGCGCCAACCGTGAAGCGATCAAAGACGAGGACACGCAAGCCATACCTTACAGTCATTACCGCCGCATTGAGCAGATTCAGACCACCACCAGCATAGATGACATCGAAAGTATCGACTGCGGGCAACGAAGAACGTTCTTCCGTCATTACCACCTCTGCATAGGCGCGGTTCTCGCTTGTTTGCAACATGTTCTGCCATGTCGTATTGAGGTCCTGTAAACGGCGTAGGTGTGCCTCGCCCTGTGGAATATGTGCGAATGCCTCAGCAAGATGCGGGTACTCTGTGGCTAACTGTTCAATGTACGTCTGCATAATGAGATTTTCCTTTTAGGTATGGATTCCAACGGGCGACCACAAGGGTCGCCCCTACTATACCTCGCTAGTGTGATGGCATTATATTGTATATAGTATGGATTCCAACGGGCGACCACAAGGGTCGCCCGTCCATCCCCGCATTGCAATGCGTTTATAGAAGCGAAGGTTTTTCTCCTATAGTCATGTAGACCTCCCAACGAGGGCTACGGATGCGTTCGGAGCGGCGTTGTAGTCCCACCTTCTCTAATGGTATGAGGCGGCCAAACCATGCATCGGGTAATACCTCTGTGACAACATCAGAGGTGTGGCTAGCTCGGCTTCGCGCAACCTCTTCCTGTAAAGAACGTTGTTTACGGGGACCGAAGAGTGCCGCCGGACCATAAACTAGTGTTTGTATGAGTACGAGGAGCGATTGTACAAAACCAACGGGTAACAGGTTTGAACCTTCTATAACGATGACACGACCACCAGGACGCAACACACGTGCAACCTCGGCAAGAGTGTCGGGATCATAAATATACTCCGACGGGAATGTACTGACAACGGTATCAAACGAAGCATTACTAAATGGCAAATGTTGTGCCTTCCCCTGCATAATCCATGATGCTTGCCCAGGCTTACGTTTCTGTAGGTTATCGCGGGCCGCTGCCACCATCTGTGGTGAATGCTCTATCGCACGACACGTATGGCCCGCTTCTAGCATATCGATGAAGAGATCGCCAAGACCACACCCCAATTCTAACACATCAACCCCGTGAATGCGCGGCAGCACGAGGCGTTGCCAGACACGCCACTGCCCTGCAAACGGGACAGTGCTGGCAAAGCGATAGAGATAGCGATTCTTATAGAGCGTCTCGAAGAGCAATTTCCGCAGATTTGGCGTCATCTTATTGTTGTCCCACTTCCACAAAAACATTCAATAGTTCACTCAAATGCTCAATAATCAGATCGGGCACGATATCCTCTGGAATAGGGCGACCACGCTTTTGCTCGTTTTCATATCCAATCTGAAGAAGGATACTCTCGAATGCTTGCGGCATTTGCTCTTGCTTTTGTATAGCTCTGGCCTGAGCAAATAAACGAGGAAGAGGTTTCCATACCGATGCTATGTTCAGGTGCTTTGCACCAACGACATCAGCTCCTAATGCATCGCCTATCATGACAGCCTCTTCTGGCGCAATATCAAGAGCATTTAGTGCATACTGAAAAATATAGGCATCCGGCTTACTACTTCCCAAATCAATTGAAATAGCAATTTTCTGTGGATCAAAATAGGTTTGTAAACCAACTTCATGCATGCCTTCTCTGAATAATGCTCCACCATGATCCCGATTGCTTACAATATTCAGCAAAAAACCACGTTCTTGCAGAGTAGTCAATGTGGTAAGTGTATCTTCAAAGAGGGAGCGTGTGCCTGGAATACTATCTCTTAATATCTCGTATACTTCCTCTGCTACGCTTCTTTCGACAGAAGGAAAGCCGAGTGTTTGTAATGCTACTATCACAGCCCCTATAATATCCGGTACATCTCTCATATCTGGGCGTGGGACATACATATGTTGCTCTATAGCCTCGAAAAGCTGATCTGTAAATGTCTTCTTATTGATGAATGGGAAAAAGTGTGGGTCTACATGTTGATGCAGAATAGCAATTACCTGTTGTTGTGCGACTTGCTCTTGTGCAAGTCGAGTAGTATTATCTTTATATGTCCAAAGTGTATTACCAAGGTCAAAGAGGATACAACGAATGTTGCGCCCTGCAAGTGCTGGCACATTGTGCTGAGGCACGTGTCATCTCCTTATCATGAATAGCCTCTACGAAGAAACAAAGAAATAGCCATGTGCTAGGGCTAGCCCTGGCACATGGCTATTTCTTTGTTTCTTAACGCATGACATCTTCTTCGCTGCCGAGAACTTCGTCAACGAGACCATACTCCACTGCTTGTGGAGCGGTGAGGTAGTAGTTGCGGTCAGAGTCCTGTGTGATACGCTCGACTGATTGGCCGGTATGCTTGGCGAGAATGTCGGTCAAGCTACGGCGCAAGCGCAAAACTTCGCGTGCGGTGATCTCAATATCAGTTGCCTGACCTTCGGCACCACCGAGTGGCTGGTGAATTAGCACCGTCGAGTTGGGTAGTGCATAGCGTTTGCCCTTCTGACCAGCGGCCAACAACACGGCACCCATGCTCATCGCCATGCCCATACAAACCGTCGATACTTCTGGGCGCAGCCATTGCATGGTGTCATAGATGGCAAGGCCAGCATAAATCACGCCACCAGGAGAGTTGATGTACATGTTAATATCTTTGGTCGCGTCCTCACTCTGGAGGTATAGTAACTGCGCGACAACGCTGTTGGCGACATTATCGTCAATGGGGGTACCAATGAAGATGATGCGCTCCTTCAGCAAACGCGAATACAGGTCCCACGAACGCTCACCACGTGGCGTTGACTCGATAACAGCAGGGATCATTCCTCTAGGTTCGAGGAAATCTCGTGATTCCTTGATCCATTTTGGATCATTTGGATTGAATATGCTGCTCATCTTTGCTCCTTTTTATCATTCACGGGTCTTCTTCCATTCAAAAGTGGAAGAGCTAGATTACCGAAAAACTGTGCAGAGGTTATTCCTTAACAATGGGAATACGTACCGTTATGATAGCACTTGCACGAAACAAACGCAAGCAGAAAAAAGGTAATCGTTCAGGCTTCGTCAAAGGAAGAGTTAAGAGAAGTCAAGGGAGACTGGATGCCGATACTGGGAGAACTGCTCTTGGACCCCTGCTTGCACAGCCTGCTGTACGCTGACCAGCACGGGAGCGTCTTGTTTGGTGAGCGTTTGAACCACACGGCCCACAATGGCGCTGGTTTCCATGCCCGCAAACGTGTTGGACCCTGTGGAGATGGTGCGCGTAAGCACCATCGGACGCACCTCGCGCTCAGCCAGCTTGTTGGTGGCATCAGGCGTCGAAAGCAGAGCGCGGATCAAGCCGTCATATTGCACACGCAGTCGGGCTTGGATGTGGTGGATCGAAGCACTCTCCGACTGCACTGCCAGCACCTCATCGAGTTCCGCTCGCAGGCGTCCTTCCAGCTCTGCTGAGTCAGAGACCGACCCGTCGTGTTTGAGCTGATAGACCCGCACCAACTGCTCTCTCACCCACGCCGCTTGCGACTCTGGCGGCTCGAAGAGGGTTTCCTCATGAGCAA
>JAABVA010003228.1_pt1 | contig 15670 bp, 15 predicted proteins | sample 5560331 | NCBI WGS metagenome assembly JAABVA01 (sample SAMN12812661, study PRJNA571458) | rock metagenome | isolation source: Antarctica rocks | place: Antarctica: Victoria Land, Mt New Zealand sud | collected 2016-01-07 | reverse complement strand
GTCATCGAGCTGGACGTCACCGCTCTCCTAGATGAGGAAGGACGACCCGAGGCCCGACGGAAAATCATCGACGCCCTGGAAAGTGCACTGCGGTTCGGGCACGCCGCGCTGGTCACCTCGCGTACGGCCCGCAGCGTCGCGGACGACCCCCACCAGAGCCTGGCCATAGCCCGAGCGATCTCCGACGAGGTGTGCGCCATCGTCGCGCCACTCTCACATGATGTGCCCTTGCGTTACATCATCGCCAAGGGCGGCATCACCTCCCACGAAGTCGCCGTACGCGGCCTCGGCATGCGGCGAGCCACAGTGCTCGGCCAACTATTCGCAGGCATGGTCTCCGCCCTGCGCCTGGGTCCGGAGACCCCGCGGGCCGGCATCCCCTACGTGGTGTTCCCCGGAAACGTTGGTACCGACGACTCCCTCGCGGACGTGCTTTCCACCCTCGCCGGGGCAGCATCATGCTCCTGAGCGGGAAAGACGTCCTCCTCGACGTCCAGCAGCATCGGTGTGCGCTCGGCGCGTTCACCGTCTACAACATCGAACTCGCCCAGGCGGTCATCTCCGCCGCCGAAAAGGTGGGTGTTCCGGTACTCATCCAGGCCGATAGCTCCGGATTCCACTATGTCGATGAAGAGGTTCTCGGCGCCGTCGCGTTGACCATGGCAACCCAGGCGCCTACCCCGGTCGGTGTCCACTTGGATCACTCGCGGAGCCTCGACGAGGTGCGCCGGTGCCTGGACCGGGGCTACACCTCGGTGATGGTGGACGGCTCGCATCTCCCGTTTGCCGAGAACGCCGCGATGGCCTCCCAAGCAGTGGCAATCGCCGCACCCTATGGAGCGTGGGTGGAGGCCGAACTCGGTGTCGTCTCCGGAGACGAGGACCGGTCCATTCCGGTATCGGCATCACCGGGGACCGACCCGCACCAGGCAAAACAGTTCGTCAGCGCGACGGGAGTCGATGCGCTCGCGGTGGCCATCGGAAACGTCCACGGCATGAGTCCCACACCAGTTTCGCTCGACCTGAATCGACTGCGCAAAATTCGGGACCAAACAACAGTCCCGCTGGTGCTCCATGGGGCCTCGGGACTGCCACAACGTGATCTTGTCGCAGCGATCGAAATAGGCGTGGCCAAGGTCAACGTCAACGCCGAGGTGCGCGGCGCCTACATCCGGGCCCTCACCGGACATGAGCAGGTCGGTGATGACATCGCGGCCTTCTCCGATCGAGGAATCGCCGCCGCAACCGCGGTCGTCACCGACAAACTGCAACTATTCGCCAGAAATTGCCACGAAAGCGAGCAACCGTGAACCCCTCAACCCCCTCCCTGGCCGCGCGCATCACCAGCGGCGACCCTCTCTACGGACTGATCGTAAAAATGCCGTCCCCCGCCGTCGTTGAACAGGCGGGGTACGCGGGCTTCGATCTCGTAGTAATCGACACCGAACACGGCATGGCCGACAACGCGGAGCTCGAGCATCACCTCCGGGCCGCGGACAGCGTCGGCATACCCGTCATCGTGCGAATCGGCGCCAACGATCCGCTGCTCACCCTCCGAGCGCTCGACGCCGGAGCGACCGGCGTCATCGTGCCGCACGTGTCGAACGCAGAAGACGCCCAAGCCGCCGTCCGCGGTGCGCACTACCCCCCGACCGGCACCCGAGGCCTCGCGGTCAGCACCAGGGCAGGCCACCACGGGGCCAAGACGGTGCACCAACACATCAGCGACGCCTCCGCGACAACCGTCGTCGTCGGGCAGGTTGAGGACAACGAAGCAGCCCAACACAGCAGCGAAATCGCAGAGACACCCGGGCTGAACGCGGTATGGATCGGGCCAAGCGACCTCTCGCTCTCCCTCGGGTTACCCGGTCAACCGGAGCACCCCGCCGTCGTCGCCGCCATAGACCAGATCGCCACCGCCGTCGTCGCCTCCCCTGACTGCGCCCTCTGCGTCCTGGTCGACTCCCCCCAGGAGGCAGCAGACTGGCACGCAAGGGGAGCGAAGATCATGTTGTTCAACTCCAGTGCAATCCATACGCGCGAACTGCGGGCGATCACCACCGCCGTTCGATCGATCGGGACGCCAGTCCGGGTCGAAGGACGCCACTAACAAGGGCCAAGTTGCTGTTCACTGTGCTCCTTCGGCTGGTCTGGCTTCGCTTTGGAAGGTCTCGAACGGCACCGTCCAGCACAGCCACAGCGGCTCGGCACAGCGGGAACCGTCAAGACCCACGTAGGTCAGGTCGCCCTCCGCAGCAGGCGCCGCTGTACGAGCCACCGCCACCGAACCGGCCACGCAGCAACTCCAACCATCCGCACGACGTGGCCCACCGCAATGAGAGAGACCGACGGATGGCCCAGACACGCTGAGAATGGCCCGGACCAACTGAGAGAAGACAAGCAGCAGCCCCTCCCCCATCGGGACCGCGACCGTCCTCCCGGCGCAAGCCGCCGATATTGCCCATTATCGGCGGCAAAGTGAGCATTACTGCAACTGATGCATGTTCGACGGGCGCCGTCCCGTTGACTCGTGCCTTATGTGGGAGGTGCTGTTTCGGCGGTTGAATGCACGGAAGTGCCTGTCCTGGAACGAGAAAGTGGGCTTGCGACGGTCCAACGTTTGCAGCGACGTGACGGCGGGAGTTGGCGGCCGATAGGTCTCGAGGTCGTTGGCCTCCGGATGGGGCACGTGGTGGTCGATAGGAAGTCCCCGACGTGCATCGGCAGGGCCCGGCGACCTATCCGCATCCAGGACCTACGTGGACGCGCAGCGTCGGGGCTTTGCTACGGGGTGAACAGCCTGTCAGCTGGCGACGATTCCGACGATTGCGGCGTTGGTGAGGTTGGCGAGACTGCCGGCCAGCAAGGCGAGTAAGCCGAATTTTGCGACCTGTCCCCGTCTTTCCGGTGCGAGGCCGCCGAACACACCGATCTGGATCGCGATTGAGCTGAAATTGGCGAACCCGGCGAGGGCGAACGTCGAGACGAGTACAGTTTTCGGTTGCAGCCGCGGGATCTGCGGTCCGAGCGAGGAGAACGCGACGAACTCGTTGAGCACGAGTTTCTGCCCGAGGAAGCTGCCTGCGTGGACGGCGTCGGTCCAGGAGATGCCGATCAGCCACGCGACGGGGGCAAACACCCAGCCGAGCAGCGTCTGGAAGGTCAGTGCGTGAATCCCGAACCAGCTGCCGACGCCACCGAGCAGCCCGTTGGCGAGCGCGATGAGCGCGATGAACGCAATCAGCAGGCAGCCGACGATGACGGCGAGCCGACCGCCGCTGAGCGCACCGCGGGCGACCGCGTCGATCGCGTTGGCCGATTCCTCGTCGCGCACCCCGCGCACTGATACCTGGATGTCGGATTGCTCGGTCTCCGGGTAGATCGCTTTGGCCATGATCAGCGAGGCGGGCGCATTCATCACGCTGGCCGCCAACAGGTAGGGAAGCGGCGCGCCGAGGAGGGAGTAGCCGACCAGGGTGGAGCCCGCGACGGAGGCGAACCCGCCGGTCATCACCGCGAACAGCTCGGACTTGGTGAGCTTGGGCAGGTAGGGAGCGATCAGCAGCGGGGCCTCACTCTGCCCGAGGAAGATCACGGTGGCGGCCCAGACGGACTCCACCTTGCTGGTGTGCAGCACCCAGGAAATCGTGCCGCCGACGATCTCGACGAACCACTGAATGGCGCGCAGGTAGTAGAGCAGGCCGATGAGCGCACCCAGGAAGATGATCACCGGCAGGACGTTGAGCGCGAAGACCATGCCATTGCCCTCGAGCAGACGCCCGAACACGAACGAGGTCCCCTGGTCGGTGAAGCCGATGAGCTTCGCGACCTGGCGGGCAAGCCAGTCCAAGGCGATGCGCCCCGGGGACAACTTCAGCACCGCGAACGCGAACGCCACCTGCAGCACCAGGCCGAGGCCCAGGGTGCGCCAGTTGATCCGGCTGCGGTGCCGGGAGATGAGATACACAAGCCCGTAGATGACGAGCAGGCCGAGGACGCCCTGGAAGCGACTCATCACGGTAGGTGCTGCGGTCCGAACGCATGCGGCAGCAGGTCCGCGAGCCGGTGGCTACGCACCCCGCCACCCTCGTCGACGAGCACCTGCTGACAGTGGAACTCCCGCAGCACCTGGCGGCACGCCCCGCAGGGAAAGCACGGGGCGGCGTGCGGGCTCACGACCGCGACCAGTTGGATTTCCCGGTCGTCGGGGTGGCCGGCGACCATCGCGGCTACCGCATTACGCTCCGCGCAGATCGCCAGCCCGTAGGACGCGTTCTCCACGTTGCACCCGGCGAGGATCCGCCCGCCGGTGGTGAGCAGCGCAGCACCGACCGCGAACCGGCTGTAGGGAGCGTAGGCGTACCCAGCCGCCTCGCGGGCGGCGGCGAGTAGCTCCTCGGGGGTCACGGCGCGGCCAGCACATGCGGGCGGCGAGCGACCGGCTCGGCCGCGACGCGCAACGCGCCGCGCACAAGGTGGGTCGCCTCCTCGACCTGACGGGAGCCGTACAGCCGCGCGACTGGTTGGTCAACCGCAACCCGGTCACCGACCTGCACGAGCACCTCCACCCCCGCCCCGTAGTCCAGCGGATCCCCTTTCTTCTCCCTTCCCGCGCCGAGGGCGAGCGCGGCGCGGGCGATGCCCAGCGCGTCGAAGGCGGCCACATACCCGGCCCGCGACGAGGTCACTTCCCGAATGTCGACGGAGACGGGCAAATTCAGCAGGGCAGCGGTGTCCCCTCCTTGGGCGCGGACGAATTCCGCGAACTTCTCATACCCCGCGCCGGAGCGCAGGGCCCTGGTCACCGCCTGCGCAGGGTCGCTCGCGCCGGTCAATCCCAGCAGCCGGACCGCGACGTCGCGGGCGACCTCCGCCAGATCAGGGCTGGTGGGCTCACCACGCAGGAACGCCACACTCTCCCGCACCTCAAGCGCGTTACCGACCGCCCGACCGAGCGGGGCGTCCATGTCCGTGACCAGTGCGGACGCGGTGATCCCGAACGATGCGCTGAGCCGCACCAGCAGCCCGGCGAGCTCCCGGGCGTGCTCCACGGTCGTCATGAACGCACCCGAGCCGGCTTTCACGTCGTACAGCAAGTGACCGGCGCCGGTGGCCACCTTCTTCGACACGATGGAACTGGCGATCAGGGGCAGCGAGTCGACCGTCCCGGTGGTGTCCCGCAGCCCATAGATAGCCCGGTCCGCCGGGGCCAACTCACCGGCCTCCCCGATCACCAAGCCGATCTCCTCGACCTGGCGGCGGAACCGGTCCTCGGGCAGGTGCACATCCATTCCGGGGATCGCCTCGAGTTTGTCAATGGTTCCCCCGGTGCTGCCCAGGCCACGGCCCGACAGCTTCGCGACCTTGGCGCCGCACGCGGCGACGAGGGGAAGCGCGGTAAGCGTCACCTTGTCACCGACCCCGCCGGTGGAATGTTTGTCGACGCAGTCGGGAAAGGAATATCGGGGACCGAAGTCGGCCATCACCCTGGTCAGCTCCCGCGTCTCGTCATAGGTCATGCCGCGCCAGCGGATCGCCATGAGCAGCGCCGCCATCTGGTAGTCGGGAATGCCGCCGCAGGTGTAGCCCTCGACTACCGCGGTGAGTGTCGCATCATCCAGGGCCGCCCCGCCCTTCTTGGCTTCGATGGCATCGAGTATTACGCTCATGATTTCCCTCCCGCTAGATCGATTGGCCGCTCGGGCGGTCCGGACCTTCGGGCGCGGCGGCTGCGGGCGGCCAGGCGTCCAGGATTGGGCGGGAGGCGGAGCAGCCCAGCCGGGTCGCGCCCGCGTCGAGCATGGCGCGCGCATCGCGTGCGGTGCGGATCCCGCCGCTGGCCTTCACCCCGAGTCGACCGCCGACGGTCACCGCCAACAGCCGGACCGCCTCGGCGCTCGCCCCACCGGCCGGACAGAAGCCGGTGGAGGTCTTCACGAAATCCGCGCCGGCGGCCTCGGCGGCCCGGCACGCCGCCACGATCTCCGCCTCGCCCAGCAGCGCCGTCTCCAGGATCACCTTCAGCACCGCCGGATCGGCTGCGGTACGGACCGCCGCAATATCGGCCTGCACGGCGTCCCAGTCCCCCGACCTGGCGCTACCGAGGTTCGCGACCATGTCGATCTCGGTCGCTCCGTCGGCGAGGGCAGCAGCGGCCTCCGCCGCCTTGACGTCGCTGCGATGCGCGCCGGAGGGGAAACCGCACACCGCGGCCAGCGCGAAACCCGCGGGTAACTCGTTGCGTGCCACCGCGACCAACGACGGTGACACACACACCGCGTAGGTGCCGAGGTTGCCCGCCTCCCGGCACAACTCCTGCACCTCGGCGGCGGTGGCCTCCGGCCGCAGCAGCGTCGCGTCGATCGTGCGGGCGACGTCCGCCCTGCTCCAGCGTTCGGTACTCATGCTTGCGTCCCTCGTGTCGAAGCGGGCTTACCGCGGCGGCTCATCACGAGCCCGTCGGCACGCCGAGTGCACCCGCAAGGTCGGCTTTGATCGCGTCCACCGTTACCCGGGCCCGCTTCCGCGCCCGTGCCAGGTCGCTGTCCGCACCCACCGGCTCCACCACCTCCAGGTAACACTTGAGTTTCGGCTCGGTGCCGCTGGGTCGGATGACCACCCGGCCCTGCCCAACCAGCAGGTAGCGCAGCCCGTCGGTGGCCGGCAGGCCCTCGCCGCCGGCCGTCAGGTCATCCATCCGGTGCACAACGCGACCCCCGAGCATTCGCGGCGGGGCGTCCCGCAGGTGGCGCATCACCGCCGCGGCCCGGGCGTGATCGGGCACCCGGATCGCGAGCTGGTCGGTCAGATGCAGACCGAACTCCCGGGCCAGGTCGTCGAGGACGTCGCCCAGCGAGCGGCCCTCCGCCCGCAAGGTGGCCGCGAGCTCGGCCAGCAGCAGCGCCGCGGTGATGCCGTCCTTGTCCCGAACCGCCGCCGGGTCGACGCAGTAGCCGATGGCCTCCTCGTAGCCGAACCGCAGACCGGGGACCCGGGCGATCCACTTGAAGCCGGTGAGTGTCGGCACATAGTCGAGGCCGTGGGCCGCGGCGATCCGCCCGAGCAGCGAGGACGAGACGATGGAACAAGCGAACACACCGGTGAGCCCCGGCTCGCGCCGGATCAGCTGGGTGGCGAGCAGGGCACCGACCTCATCGCCGCGCAGCATCCGCCAACCGTCGGGGAACGCCACGGCAGCGGCGCACCGGTCGGCGTCCGGGTCCGTCGCGATGACCAGGTCCGCACCGGTGCGCTGCGCCAGGGCAACCACCCGGTCGAGCACCCCTGGCTCCTCCGGGTTCGGAAAAGGGACGGTTGTAAAGTCCGGGTCGGGTTCGGCCTGGGCGTCGACGACCAGCGGGGCGGGGAACCCCGCCTGCCTGAACGCGGCGAGCACCAGATCTCGACCCACGCCGTGCAGCGGCGTGTACGCGACCCGCAGCTCCCGCGGTGTGCCGGGCAACGGCACGGACGCCGCCCGCGCGAGGTAGGCCTGCACGACCTCCTCGCCCAGCGTTTCCCAACCCGAGACCGGGCGGGGCACCGACGCGAGGGGACCCACCGCATCGATGGCCGCGGCGATCTCCACTTCCGCGGGCGGCACGATCTGCACACCGTCATCGAGATACACCTTGTAGCCGTTGTCCTGGGACGGATTGTGCGAGGCGGTGACCATCACCCCCGCGGCGGCGCCCAGGTGCCTGATCGCGAACGCGAGCACCGGAGTCGGCAACGCCCGGGGCAGCAGCATCGCCTGCAGGCCGGCCCCGGTGAGTACCGCGCAGGTGTCCGCCGCGAAAGTGTCGGAGCGGTGGCGCGCGTCATAGCCGACGACCACGCGGCGCCCACCGCGAGCGGCGAGATAAGCCGCGAGCCCCGCGGCCGCGCGCAGCACCACCACCCGGTTCATCCGGTTGGGACCCGCCGCCATCGCCCCTCGCAGACCAGCCGTACCGAACTCCAGTCGCCCGTCGAACCGGTCGACCAGCTCAGCACGCGCAGACCCATCCCCCTGCTCCGCGGCAATCAACAAGCCGGACAGTTCCTCGCGGGTCCGCGGATCCGGATCCTCAGCGCACCAAGCGCGAACACGGGCGACCAACTCCGGGCCAGGCCTGATCGGAGTGGCGTCCCGTTGGTCCCGCTGCGCGAGATGGTCTACGGGTAAATGCCTTTGATCATCGGTGCTCTCAACCCACTCTGACACGCAGGGGACAGCCACGCCGTTCGAACCGAATGACCTGCCCAAAGTGGCCTTCTAATGAGACTGTGTCGAGATAGTCCCTGAGGGCGCGCGCTGCCCGCAGGAACGCGACGCACTCGCGATTCCATCCCGAGTTCACACCGATTACCTCTCAACCTCTGATATCCAACCCGTCGAGTTGATCAACTGTCAAGACCCCAGACCGAGCGGAATACTCTCCTGCTGCCAACCGCCCCAACACCCTCCGTAGCGCCCCACGACTGAATCGGTTGCTCCCGGTTGTGTTGGCGACAGCCCAGCTGAGGTTTATGCACCGAGGTCGACGATGGCCGCGACCGGGCCGCCGCCTTCGGGACCCTGGTGTGCGGCCGAGACCGACACGAACACGGCCGGGTCACCGGTGACCGCCGCGGTCACCCCACCGACGCAGGACTATATCTGCCGGTGCCGGTGCACATCGGAGTCATCAAGCATGGCATTACGCCGTCCGCGCACCTCGCCGTCTTGGCTGGCTTCGCACTTGAGGAAGACGTTGACGAGCCGGCCGGCCAGATCGCTAGGGTGTGGACGCTCGGGCAGCTCGAGTCCGGTATCGCGCATCGCGGCCCAGATGCCGTCCCGGTCCAGCGCGTCCTTCATGACGCTGCGCCCGATGCGGTAGCGGCCACCGACACCGCGCGCGTTGCCGACGACCACCACCTGCGCCCGATCGAGCTCGACGCCCGAGGAGTAGGACGCAACCGCGGAGAACAGCTCGCGGTTGTGCATGACATCGGCGTCGCTGGGCATCTCGATCTCACCGAGCCCACCGCGACACCCAACGCGGTGCCACCGTTCGACAGGTCCATCGACTCGTGGGTGTGCTCGGTCCACACCGTCTTGCCGCGGCTCTTGGCGTCGCGGATCGCGCGCCTCCGCCGGCGCCCTCAGCTGAAAGAGCGACCCCGGTAGACCCCAACAACGACCGGGGAAAGGGACCAACCTGACCGCGGGCCGGTCACCGGGAACAATTGCGGTGTCACCGGACCGCGACGGCGTGGAAGTCGATCTCCGCGGTCAGCATCCCTTTGAACCATCGATCGAGGTCGGCGTCGCCCACGGCTTCGCTTATGGCGTCCACTTCCCGGGCCAGGGACTTGACCTGGGTCACAAAGCCCGGCCTGGTGTGCAGGTCGATCCATTCCTGTAGTTCTGGTGCGCGGATGGCATTGACCTGCCGGGCTGCACGGCACCACCGCAGGTACATGCTCTCTGCCGCGAACATTCCGACCAGTGCTGCTGGTCGGCCGTCTCTGCGGGCCAGGCCGAGGGCGTGCTCGGAGAGCGTCGACGAGTCCGCCACCAGCGTGGCGGTATCACCCCAGGGGAACCGGGCGCGCAGATCCGTGAAGTAGCCGCGCTGTTCACCGACGAGGTTGGCCAGGGAGTTCACGTGATCCGCTGCGTCCTCGAGCGAGGCCGACTCGGCCACGACCAGTCCGAGCACTTTGACCGCGGTGAGCACGAAGGCCTCTTCGATGACGAGGTAGCGGCGGAATGCGTCGTCTGTCAAGTGCCCGGTGGTGGCGTCACGGATGAAGCGGACCGCGCATGCCGCGGCGAGGGCGTCCTCCTGCCGGGCGAGCAGGTTGACCGAGCGGCTCATGCGCCTGCGCCCGCCGCCCAGTTCACCAGGCCGCCGAACAGGTCGGTGTAGCCGTTCCAGTCCTCGCAGAACCCTGGTGGCGCCCAGTGTGGTGAACAGTCAGACGTGAATACCGCGCAGCGTCCGCGCCGGTGGCCTGCGAGCGCGACGAGTGGGTCGTCTCCGATCGTCACGGGGACGATTGCATCTGCTTTGGCCACCACTCGGTTGTAGCCAAGCAGGGCGGGCCAGGTGTCGCCGCACCCGGCCAACGCGGGGTGGGCGGGGTCCAGGACAACGGGGGTGATGCCTGCGGGCGCCTCGACGCGGTCGTCCTCGGCCAGCATGGTCACCGGGAGGACGTCCGCGAGCGCTGTCTGCCGGAACGCGGCCCGCGCCTGGAATCCGGAAAAGGAGAGATACCCGCCGATCATCATCAGTCCGCCGCCATGCGCGACCCATTCCCGCAACACCGCAAGCCGGTCCTCACCGGCCTGAAACGTGTCGAAGACCTGGGGTGACAACTGTAACGAGTTCGCCCCGATGTCAGACAGGATGACCACGTCGTATTCCGAGAGCGCCTCGGCCGTGCCGGGGAACTGCGTCGGTACGAGGTGCGCCGGTAGGTGCACCACCGTGTGGCCGCACGCGGTGAGGGCGTCCCTCAGCGGGCCGACACCCTCGACGTAGGAGTGCACTGTGAATTCATCGACCCCCTTCACATGGGTCGATGTCGTCATCCAGCTTTCGCCTGCGATCAAAACTTTCTTACCCACTCCACCCTCACGATTCATTTGCGGCCTGCTCGAAGAGCGACCTGGGGTTGTCGCGCATCAGCGACGAGACTTGGTGCGGACTTAGACCGTTGCGCACCAGTCGTGCGGCGAACGCTGTCGGTACGTAGGCCAGTCCGTTGCCACCGTGCTTACGCAGCATGGCCTTCAGGAACAGGTCGTGGCTCAGTAGCAGCTGGGTGCTGTAGCCGTCCCGGACGAGCCCGGCGACGGCAACGGCGGTTGCGGAGGGGGCAGGCGACTGGCCCTCGCCGGGGAACTCGAACGGCATGCCGATCATGTCGAACTCGAGGTACACGCCACGGTCGGCCAAGTTGCGTTGATAGTCGGGGTCGTCCCCAGACGGATCCATGTGGCACAACACGACAGCGGTGGGGTCGACACCCATTTCGTTCAGCACGAGATCGAGCACGCGGTGTCCGTACCGCTGCCAGCCGGGCAGGTGGATGAAGAGCGGTACCCGGACTGCTGACTGCGCCACGCACGCAGACCGCAGCGCCTTCGCCTCATGCTCGGTGAATGCGGGGGATACCCCAATCTCGCCGATAACCCCGGGGCCAGGCTGCGCGAGGGCGTCAAACTCCGCGATCAGCGTCGCCGCCAGCTCGTCGACGCTGAGCTCGCGCACCTGCGGTGGATGGGTGACCTCGAGGTACCAGCCCGAACCCATCACCACCTGCACGGCCGCCGCCTGGGATAGCGCCGCGAGCACGACCGGTTCTCGGCCGAGCCCCGGCGGCGACAGGTCCACCACCGTGGTGCCGCCCCACTTGGCGAACTCGCGGAGTTCCTCGAGCACGGCCCGCTCGTCGTCGAGGGCGCAGTTGTCGCGGCTGTGGTAGGGGTTGTCCCGCAGCAGCCAGCTGCTCTCGGCCCGCACCGGCCCGGCGAGGTGGGCGGCGATTGTGGGATCGGTTGACGGGCTGTAGGCCACCGTGACGTCGTTGTGCAGGTGCTCGTGGGGAAGCACGAGCCCCAACTCAGAAGAGTCGACCGGCCCGGTGACGGTACGGACCATCGTCACGCGCCGCTCCCGCCTGAGAGCCGCAGATGAGCTACCAGCGCTGCGAGGGTATGTCCCCGCATGTTGATCCAGATCGCGACCAGCAGGACGACGCCGGTGATGATCGGCGTCAAGAAGGGGCTCACCCCGAGCAAGGTCAGCCCGTTCGCGATCATCCCGGTGAGGACTGCTCCGATGAACGTGCCGGCCACGGTGCCCCGACCGCCGAATAAGTCGGTGCCCCCCAGGACCACAGCAGTGATGACGGTAAGCTCGAACCCGTTGGCCGAGTTGGCCGAGCCGGACCCTAGGCGTGCGGCGATGAGCAACCCGGCAACACCCGCCGTGAGACCGGCGAGCACCAGCGTGATCATCAACACGCGTCGAGTATTGACCCCGGCGCGGCGCACCGACTCGGCATTCGAGCCGATTCCCGTGACGTGGCGGCCGAACCGTGTCCGGTTGAGCAGGACAGCCCCGATCACTAGCACCACCAGGGCGATCCATGCGCTGGAGGAAAGCCCTAGCCACGAGGCGGTGCCCAGCTTGGCGAAGTAGGTGCCCGCCGGGACGGGCACCGAGAATCCCTGGGTGCGGTAGAGCGCGATGCCGCGAATGACCGAGAGGGTCGCCAGGGTGACGATGAATGATGGGATGCCCTGGTAGGCCGCAAGCCAGCCGTTGACGAGCCCCCACGCCGCGCCCATCAGGGGTGCCAGCACGAACACGATCGACGAGTCGACCCCTGCCTGCACGAGCTCGGCGCTCATGGCGGCGACGAAAGCCACCGTCGCCCCGACGGAGAGGTCGATCTGGCCCGCGGTGATGACGAACGTCACGGCGACGGCGATGATCAGGACGGGGGCGACCTGAGTGGCGAGGTTGGACAGGTTGGTGAAGGTCAGGAACGACGAGGTCGTAACCGAGAAAACCAGGCCGAGCGCGACCGTCACTGCCAGCATCGCCAGGGTCGGTCTTTGTACCCGTGCCCACCAGGACGGACGCACCGCGAGCCTCGCCTCCGTCGGCTCCTGCGTGGTGTCGAGGATGGTCACTGCTGTGCTCCCTTCCGGACTGGGGTTCGGGTGATGAGAGAGACGAGCGACTCGATGTTGAGCTCACCGATAGGGACGTCATCGACGCTCTCACCCTCGTACATGACGCTGATTCGGTCGCATACCCGGAAGAGGTCTTGAAGCCGGTGGGTCACCAGAATGACACCGACACCGGCCGCGGCGACGTCGCTGACGAGGTGAAGGACCGACTCCACTTCGGCCACCGCGAGCGCCGCCGTCGGCTCGTCGAGAATGAGGACGTCGGGGCGGAAGGAGACTGCCCTGGCGATGGCAACCGTCTGGCGCTGCCCACCCGAGAGCTGACCAACTTCCTGGTAAGTCGAGCTCACCTTGACGTGCAGGTCGGCCAGGATTCGGGCCGCCCGGTCGTGCATCGTGCGCCGGTCGAGGAACGGTCCCCGACGCGGTTCACGTCCCAGGAACAGGTTGCTGGCAACGTCCAACGTGTCGCACAGCGCCAGATCCTGGTAGACGATCCCGATGCTCTTCTGCTGGGCGTCGAGCGGTGTCGAAAAGCGCACGGGCTCGCCCCTGACCCGCATCTCGCCCTCGTCGTGCTGCACAGCGCCCGCGAGGATCTTCATGAGGGTGGACTTACCGGCGCCGTTGTCGCCCACGACGCCGAGCACCTCTCCCGTGCCGAGTCGCAGATCCACTCCGCGCAGCGAGCGCACCGGTCCGTAGGACTTGGTGATTCCTGCGAGTTCGATCAGTGGAGCTGTCATGGTCACTTCTGCAAGTAGTACGTGTAGTTGTTCACGTTTTGCGGCGTGACGATCTGGGTCGGCACGGGGACGTTGGCAGGGGCTTGGCGCCCACACCCGAGGTCGATAGCGGCGTTCATCGCCTGGTAACCGAACTCGAAGGTGTTCTGCTGCACGACGCCCTTGAGCCACCCCGCCTTCAGTGCACCGGCGGCCTGGTCGGAGAGATCCCACCCCACGGCCTGGATGCGGCTCGTAGCATTCTGGCTGTTGACAGCGGCGACGAGACCGATGAGCGCCGGCTCGCCGGTGGCGTAGACGTACTTCAGGTTGGGGTTGCCGGTGAGCAGGTTTCGGCGGCAGTCTGGGCGTTTTCCTGAATGTTGCGGCCGTCGACGACGGTGCCGACCGTCATCCCGCGCTTGGTGACGGCGTCGGTGAAACCTTTCTGACGTTCAAGCTGGATGGTGCTGTTGAGCGCACCAACGATGCCGACGGTGCCCGTGTTTTTTGCCAGGTCCGCGAGGGTGCCCCCGATCTGAGTACCGCCCTCGGCGTTGGCTGTGCCGACCTGGGTGGAGACGGCTGGGTCGTTGACGATCGCGTCTACTGCGACGACCGGGATGCCCGCGCTTTTCGCCTTCCGCACAGACGGCTTGATCCCGTCTGTGTCGATCGCGTCGACGATGATCGCGTTCACCCCGCTGGCGATGAGGTTGTCGAAGGCGTTCGCCTGGGTGACCGAGTCGTCATTGCCGCTGATGACCTGCAGTTGTGCGCCGGCCTGGTCGGCGACCTTCTTGGCGGCGGTGTCGATCTGGTTGAAGAACAGCGCCTGTAGGTTGATCGTCACCAACCCGATCTTCAGCGGGCCGTTCTTGCCCGTGCATGACTGGGCGACCCGGCTGGGGGCCGGGATGGCCGCCGCCGCCGGGGCACCACCGCCTCCACTGGATGAGGACCCAGAATCGCAGGCGGTCAAGCTCAGCGCGAGAGCGGCGCCGAGAACCAGAGGTAACGTACGTGTAATCATCGGGTCTCCTGTTGCTCAAGGGTGGTCAACTGGTCGGTGAATCGAGTTAGCTCGTCGGCGCTTGGGCAGCCACGCGGTCCGGTGGTTGCACAGGCAAGTGCAGCTGCAGCCCCCGCGAGTCGCGCGGCGTCGGCGGGGGAACGTCCGCTGTTGACGAAGGCGATGTAGGCGCCACCGAAGCAGTCACCCGCCCCGGTGGCGTCCACGACATCGACCGGCACCGCGGGCTCTGTCACGACCTGGCCGTCGGGCGTCACGAGGGTCCAGCCCCGGGCGCCGTCGGTGATGAGCAGGTGTGCGGAGTTCTCGGCGGCGAGTGCAGGCCAGGTGGAAGCCGCGAAGCCGAAGCGGTGCTCCCAGAGGGCGCGTCCGACCACGACATGCTCGGCGAGGGCCACGGCGTGCACCGCCGCGTCCCGGTCCTCGCACCCGTCGAGGTCGATCACCAGCTGCACCGACTTGGTCAACGTGTCGGGCAGGAACGCCGCGCGGTACCCGTCGAGGTAGACCCGGCCGCCGCCGGCGTCGGCGACCCGTTCCAGTACGGCAGCGATCCGGCGGGCGTCGTTGGGGTCGTCTTGGCTGATGATGGAGCGGTCTCCGTCGGGGGTGACCAGCACGACCGCGGTGGACAGGAAGGCGTCCCGCGGCGCCCAGCTCGTGTCGATGCCGTCGCGTTCGAGGACGGCAAGGAACTCACTGGAGCGGGCGTCGGGTCCGACGGCGCCCGCGAAGACTACGTCGGCACCCATCCGGGCGGCCGAGACGGCGGCGTTGGCATTCATGCCTCCGTCGACCTGTGCGATCCCAGTGGCCTGCACCCGCTCGCCGCCGAGCGGAACACGGGGCACGGTCACCGTCACGTCGTTGTTTGCATAGCCGCAGAACACGATCATGCTCACTTGCCTACCGCGCGGGCGACGGCCCGCACCTTTTCGCCCGCTACACGACCCCACCAGCGACCGTTGTCCTTCACCGACGACGCGACGATCGCCCCGTCGCATTCGGCCAGCAGGGCTCTCACGTTCTGCGCGGTGATGCCGGACCCGATGATGACTGGCAGCACCGTGTTCTCCCGGATCACTGCCACCTCGTCGGCCGAGGCGGCGTCGCCGGTGCGCGAACCGGTCGCGATGAGGACATCAGCATCGAAAAACTCGGCGTCCTCGGTCTGCTCCGCTAGCGTGCGATCGGCGACGATCGCGTGGGCGCCGTGCTTGACGTGCACGTCGG
>JAABVA010003227.1_pt1 | contig 15672 bp, 18 predicted proteins | sample 5560331 | NCBI WGS metagenome assembly JAABVA01 (sample SAMN12812661, study PRJNA571458) | rock metagenome | isolation source: Antarctica rocks | place: Antarctica: Victoria Land, Mt New Zealand sud | collected 2016-01-07 | reverse complement strand
GCGCTGCTTGGAGTTGGAGGTCATCCCGTTGCGAATAATGTTTTCGCTGCCGCAATGGCGACAGGCGATCTGAATCGTAACCATGATCGTGAGTGTACCGTGCCTCTCTACCTTGAACCATTACCCACGCCCCTTCCGTCGGGTTCATGCAGCCCTGGGACTTCCTCCTTATCCGCGACCCGGAGACGCGGCGGCGTATCAAGGATCTTTCGGACCGTGAACGCCGGGCGGCGGCCTGCTTCTTCGATGAGCCCCGCCGCTCGAAGTACCTTTCGATGAAGCTTGAGGGTATCCTGGATGCTCCGCTGAACCTTTGCGTTACCTGCGACCCCACCCGGGGCGGACCGCAAGTCCTCGGTCGCAACAGCATGCCGGAGACCGACGTCTACAGTACCTGTCTCGCCATCCAGAACCTCTGGCTCGCCGCCCGCGCCGAGGGTATAGGCGTTGGCTGGGTGAGCATCTTGCGCAATGCCGAGCTTCGCGAGATCCTGGATATACCCCATCACGTCATCCCTGTGGCCTACCTCTGTGCAGGCTACCCGGAGAACGGGTTCCCCGACGAGCCACTCCTTCAGACAAACGGCTGGCGTCAACGCCTCTCTCTCGACTCCCTGGTGAGCCACGAGAGGTGGGGCCAGCAGGCTCCATAGAGACTGGGTGGGGTTGGACGCGGACTTTACCCGAGCGGGAACAATCTAAAGGAGGTCTGTTGAAACGGGTCATGAGCATAGCCACCAGCGACTCAGGGGCCGGGGCCGGCATTCAGGCCGACCTCAAGGCCTTCCTGCGTTGCGGCGTCTACGGCACGACCGCTATCGTTGCGACCACCGCTCAGAACACCGTCGGTGTCACCGGCATTCACGCGTTCCCTCCACAGGTGGCCGTGGATCAGATAGAGGCGGTGGTCTCGGATATCGGGGCCGACGCGGTGAAGACCGGGATGCTCTTTAACGCGGGCATCATCTCCGCCGTCGCCGGAGCGGTAGAGCGTCTCGGGTTCCCGAACGTCGTCGTGGACCCGGTGATGGTCGCCGAGAGCGGGGCGGTGCTCCTCGAACCGGACGCGGTCGACACCTACAAGAACGTGCTCTTCCCGCTCGCCACGGCAATTACTCCGAACGTCAACGAGGCCTTCGCCCTCATCGGCGAGGAGGTGGACGAGGACCGGGTCGAAGACTGCGCCGTGACGCTACACGCCCTCGGACCCGGAGCCGTCGTCATCACCGGCGGTCACACCGCCTCCGGGGACGACTTGCTCTACGATGGGGAGGGGTTCGTGCGGATAGAAGGTCCCGTCCATCCCTCTGAGAATACCCACGGGGCCGGCTGCACTCACTCCTCCTCGCTGGCGAGCTTCCTCGCGCTCGGGGTCGGGCTGGAGGAGGCCGCCCGTCGGGCGCGCGCCGTCGCCTCCGAGGCGGTCGAGTACGGTCTCGGGGAGATAGGGAAGGGCGCGGGGCCGGTCCACGCGCTCGGAAAGATCCTGGAAGGAGCAGATGAATGAGAGCCGGAGAGGCGTTGCGCAGGATCGGTGAAGAGAAGCCGCTCGTCCACCACCTGACCAACTACGTGACCGCCAACCTCGTCGCCAACACGACCCTCTCCGTGGGGGCGCTCCCGGTGATGGCCCATTCCCGCGAGGAGGTCGAGGAGATGGTCGGTCTCGCCTCGGCCCTGGTCGTAAACATAGGCACCCTAGATCCGGCCTTCGTCGAGGCCGTGCTGCTCGCCGGCAAAAGGGCCAACGAGAGGGGCATCCCCGTGGTTCTGGATCCGGTAGGGGTCGGAGCCACGTCGTTGCGCACCCGCACCGCCGAGCGGCTCCTATCGGAGCTCACGATTGCCGCCATCTGTGGCAATGCCGGGGAGATAGCAACCCTGGCCGGTCTCACCGCCGAGGTGCGAGGCGTAGAGAGCATCGGCGGCGACGCCCGGAGAGCCGCCTCGGAGGCCGCCTGCTCTCTAGGCGTCACCGTCGCCGCCACCGGCGAGACCGACTATGTGAGCGACGGCGGGACTACGTGGGCCGTCTCAAACGGGCATCCCCTGATGGGCCAGGTCGTCGGCACGGGCTGCGCCTCCACGGCGGTGGCCGGCTGCTTCGCGGCCGTCGGTGGGGGATGGGCGGAGACCGTGTCGCACGCTCTCGCCTACTTCGGACGCGCCGGGGAAGTCGCCTCCGGGAAGGCAGACGGGCCCGGCACCTTCGAGCCCCGCTTCCTCGACGCCCTCGCCCGGCTCGCCGCGGACCCGGACGGCCTCGAAAACGCGTTGCAAGTCGAGGAGGTGTCCGCCGCATAGGACCGTCCGCTCCGTCACGATAGTGGTCCCGTGCACGGACCGTGCAAGGTGAATGTTAGTATGATCGAGGCATGGCATCATCCGAGCTCGAAAAGGCGCTAGAACAGACCGGGCATCGACCCTATCCCTTACCGGAGGGATCTTGGGTGTTGAGGATGCGGTGGCACGACGTGTTGTTCATGCACTGGCCCGTGCCGGCGGAGGTTCTGCGGCCCTTGATCCCGCCGGTCCTTCACCTTGACACCTTCGACGGGTCTGCGTGGCTTGGCGTAGTGCCGTTCCGCATGGAGGACGTGCGGCCCCGGTTTCTGCCCGGCCTCCCGTGGCTCTCCAGCTTCCCGGAGATGAACTTGCGTACCTACGTGAGCCACAGTGGAAAGCCCGGCATCTGGTTCTTCAGCCTCGACGCTCACAACCCCATAGCAGTACGTCTTGCGCGCGCCACCTTCGGCCTGCCCTACTTCGATGCCAGGATGTCCTGCCGGACAACGGGCGACGAGGTGTACTACAGGAGCGTACGTACCCACAGGGACGCGCCACCGGCAAGGTTCGCCGCCTCTTACCGCCCAACCGGCGAGACCTTCGACTCGCGGCCCGGATCGCTTGAGAACTTCCTGACCGAACGTTACTGCCTCTACAGCGCGGGCGCGGGCGGGAAAGGGCGCGTCCGGCGCGGCGACATCCACCACCGGCTCTGGCCCCTGCAGAGGGCCGAGGTCGAGGTCGAGGAGCTAGAGATGACGTCCCAGATCAGGGTGAAGCTGCCGGAGACGGAGCCCATTCTGCATTACGCCAGCCGCCTCGACGTCGCTGCCTGGCCGCCGAAACGCATCGCATGAACCCCAGAGAACGCCTTCAGAGCGTCTGCCTCCTGCTTGTCACCGATCCCCGGCCCGACCTGGCAGAGAGAGTCGCCGCGGCTGTTCGGGGGGGCGTGGACGTCGTGCAACTCCGGGACAAGCACGCCTCACGGGAGGCGTTGCAGCCTCTAGCCGAAGAGCTAAAGGGGATCTGTGAAGAGGCGGGCGCCCTCTTTACGGTGAACGACGACGCAGAGCTGGCCCGGCTCTCCGGCGCGGCAGGCGTCCACCTCGGCCAGGGGGACGGTATACTGGCGCCCGTTCGCGAGATGTTCGGGCAGGAAGTCATAGTGGGCCGCTCCACCGGCAGCCTCGACGAGGCACGAGAGGCCCTTCGGGAGGGCGCGGATTACCTCGGTGTAGGGACTATCTACGCGACTCCCACGAAGCCCGAAGGGGAAGTTGCGGGCCTGGATCTCATCCGGGACCTCGCGCGCGAGCGGCTGCCCGTCCCCTGGTTCGCTATCGGCGGGGTGACGCTGGAGACCGCCCGGGAGGTCGCGGAGGCGGGTGCCCCCGGCTTCGCGGTCGTGCGGGCCGTGCTCGACGCGGAAGACCCCGGGGAGGCGGCGCGCGAGCTTCGCTCGTACCTCACGAGAGACCCCGCGAGTTGACGCTCAAGGCTGACCTCGTCTCCGGCATCCTTCCGGTGCGTCCGGATGGCCGGATGCTCCTGCTTCAGCGCCCGACCGGCACCTGGGAGCCGCCCGCCGGACGCCTCGCCTCCGGCGAGAGCTTCGAGATGGGTGCCGTCCGCGAGGTTTACGAGGAGACCGGACTCCTCGTCGCCCCGCAACGTCTCCTCGCAACCTGGGTCGGAGAGCGGCCCGGAGGCGGCCTGCTCGCAAGCGCCACATACGCGAGCCGGGTCTCCGACTCCGCTGATGTTTGGCTCTCCAACGAGCACCTCGGGTACAGGTGGGCCACGCTCGACGAATGGCTGGACCTCCCGAGTTGGTGGAGCCGCGAGAACATCCTGAAAGTCGCCGGTCCCGTAAACGCACTCCCCAGAAGAGCGTTCTCCGAGCCCCCGACGCCCGCACCTCCCTCTCCCGGCGGCGTCAACGCCAACCTCGGCGCGGGGACGGTCATCATAGACGCGCTAGACGGCCCGCGGGCGCTCCTGATGAGGCGCCGCAAGCCGCCCGTGGGCCTCTGGGAGAACCCGGGCGGCATGCTCGAACCCGGCGAGGACTTTACAGCTTGCGCTCGGCGTGAGACCTTAGAGGAGACCGGCCTCGACGTCGAGGCCGGAGAGGTCTGGTGGGCCCGGGTCGAGCCCTGGCGCGCCCCCAACGACCCGGAGCTCTACGCCGGCGTCGGCTTCCTCGCCCGCCATCCCGGCGGCGAAATCCGCCTAGAAAACTCCGCCCACGACGTTCATGTCTGGGCCACCGAAACCGAGTGGCGCTCGCTCCGTACCTGGTACACGAGCGAAGAGTCAGACGTCCTGTGGGACGCGGTGAGGGAGATGGGGCCTTGAAGGAGAAGGAACAGATGGAGGCCGGCGGCGCGGAGGAGCGCGAGATCGGTAAGTGCCCTAAAACTGCCAGTCCACGGTTGTCGCGGAGGAGTTGGCGGACCTGGTTCCTGGTCTTTGGGGCCTTCGTAATTCTAAAGTTGCTCTACGCCGCGATCCTGGCGGTCCCCTTCCTGCTGCTTACGACTGGGCAGAAGATCTGGGTCTCTGTCGGGCTCGTGGTCGTCGCTGAGACGATCTTCCTGTTCTCGGTTTTCTTCCTCGGGCGGGAGGTCGTCCGGCGCTACCGTCGCTACCTCGACCCCCGGCGCTGGTTCGGCAAAGGGCGATACTGAACGAGTTCGATCTAATACGCTACCTCTCCGCCCGCCTCCCGGCCCCACCCTCGGAGGTCATCGTCCCCATAGGTGACGACTGCGCCGTGCTGCGCCTCGGGGAGGCCCTCTGGGCCGCCGCAACCGACATGCTTGTCGAAGGAAGGCATTTTAGAGAATGGGCCGCGCCGGAGGACGTCGGCTATAAAGCCGTCGCGGTCAACGTCTCGGATGTAGCGGCGATGGGCGGCGTCCCACGCTTCGTGCTCGCCTCCGGAGGCGCCGACGACCCGCATACTACACTGCGCTGCATGGAAGGCGTTCTGGAGGCGTGCGAGGAGCTCGGGGCGTACCCGCTGGGCGGCGACACGACCGGCGCGGTGGCGCTTACGGTGGACGTGGCGATCCTCGGGCAGCTTGAAGTGGCGCCTGTGCTGCGTTCCGGGGCGCGTCCCGGCAACCTCTTGGCCGTGACCGGGGAGCTCGGGGCGTCGGCGGCGGGTTTGCTGGCGCTGGAGGGCGGCGGAATAGGCCCGGAACGGCTCGTGAGGAAGCACCTGCGGCCCGAGCCGCGGGTGGGGGCCGGTCTGCTGGCAGCCCGGTTGGGGGCGCGGGCAATGATCGACCTCTCCGACGGCCTCGCCTCCGACGTGCGACACATCTGCGAGAGGAGCGGCGTTGGCTGCTGGATAGACCTGGGCCTCCTCCCCATCGCCGGGGATACGCGGGAGTACGCTGTCTCCTCGGGCTGCGACCCGGAGGTGCTCGCGGCGACCGGCGGCGAAGACTACGAGCTGCTCGTCGCCGCCACCGAAGAGGTCGTCGAGGCCATGGGATCGGAGTCGGGAGTGCCGGTCACGGTGATCGGGGAGGTGACGGAGGAAGGGGTGGCCTTTCTGCGCGACGGCGTGCTGGTCGAACGCCTCTCCGGATGGGACCACTTCGGCGGCGCGTAGAAGCTTTTTTCGGAAAGCTTTGCGGGGTATGTAGTGCCGGATAGCTTTCTAGAAGGAGGACGGAACCGTGTCATATCAGGAGCTTGACGACCTGCCGGACAGCGTGAAGAGGAACCTACCCAAGCACGCCCGGGAGATATATCAGGTGGCGTACAACTCCCCCGAGGAGCAGTAGCTACCGTACCCGCACCCAAATCACACCAACCCATGACTCTACGACCGACGCCGGAAGTATAGCTTATAGCTACCCGCTTTTAACCCGAGCTTTGGCGACCGGCACCCCCGCAAAGGCATCCGTGCCGCACCCGACGACTGTTAGCTATAATGCCCCCGTGGAGATCGGGGTAGAGAAGCTAACGGTGCATACCAAACGTACCTTCGCCATCGCTCGCAGCTCCTCGGACTCCTTCGAACGCGTGGTCTTGACGCTTACGGAGGACAGCTTCTCAGGCCGCGGCGAGGCTGCCCCAACAGACTTCTACGGCCAGAACGCGGCGGACGTCGTGGATGCGCTCGGGGAGGTCCGGGTACGTGACCCCTGGGACATCGAGGGCTCCCTCCATGAGAACGCGTTTCTCCCTCCCTCCGCGCTGGCCGCCCTCGACTCCGCCCTGCACGACCTAGCGGCGTCGAGGCTAGGCGTCACCGTCTACCGGCTCCTGGGGCTTGCCCGTCCCGAGCCCGTGAGCGCCTACACTCTGGGGATATCAGAGACCGGTACCACGCTCCAGGACGCGAAAAAGCTCTCCGGGTTCCCGATCTTGAAGGTGAAAGTGGGGGGGAGGGAGGACCTGGAGACGGTCCGGGAAGTCTCTGAGGTCTCGGACGCCGCTCTCTGGGTTGACGCGAACGAGGCCTTCTTTCCGGAGGAGGCGCCGGAGGTGGCGCGCGGGCTCAGAGAGATAGGTGTTGGGATGATAGAGCAGCCCGTCCCGGCTTCGGCGGGACCGGAGGCGCTGCGCCGGGCGACCCTGGCGGCGGCGCCCCTGCCTGTCATCGCCGACGAGAGCGCCGTCATCGCCCGGGACGTGCCGAAGCTCGCCGGATGCGCGAGCGGGGTCAACGTCAAGCTCGCCAAGTGCGGCGGCATCCGGGGGGCGCTACGCATGATCCACACAGCCCGCGCGCACGGGATGCTCGTCATGCTCGGATGCATGGTCGAGACCTCGCTCGGTATCGCCGCCGCCGCCCAGATCTCCGGCCTCGTCGACTTCGTGGACCTGGACGGTGCGATGCTCCTCGCCGAAGACCCCTTCGAGGGCCTCGTCTACAAGAACGGCCGCATCCTCCTCCCCGAGGAGCCCGGCTTGGGCGTGGAGCCCGTAGGATGACCGAACGGCGCTACGCCATCCTCGCCGACGGCTGGTTCGCCGACCGACACGCCAAGACCGCCCACGGCCTCATAGCCTACGGCAGGGACGAGGTCGTCGCCGTCATAGACTCGACTCTAGCCAGGCGCAACGTCCTTGAGGTAATGCCGGGTTTGCGGCGCGACGCGCCCATCGTCGGCACGCTCCAGGAGGCGCTGGAGTCCTCCCCTACCTCCGTCCTCGTCGGGCTGGCCCCGGCGGGAGGGCGGCTGCCGGAGGAGTGGGTCGATACTCTGAGAGAGGCGGCAGAGGCCGGTCTCGAGATCGTCAGCGGCCTCCACCAGCGGCTCGCGTCGGAGCTGCCCGGAGCGAGAGTCTGGGACGTCCGCGAGCCGCCGCGCGAAGTGCCGCTCTTCTCCGGGGAGGGCTTGCGCGTGGAGCCAAAGGTCGCGCTTACCGTCGGGACCAACAGTGCTATCGGCAAGATGACCGCGACGCTGGAGGTGCAGTGCGCCGCGAGAGAGAGGGACATCGCCACTGAGTTCGTGGCAACCGGCCAGAGCGGCATCATCATCGCGGGGTGGGGGATCTGTATAGACGCCGTGGTCTCCGACTTCGCCGCTGGGGCCGCCGAGCAGATGGTGCTGAGGGCCGCCGAAGCTTCCCCGGACCTGATCCTGGTCGAAGGCCAGGGCTCGCTCGCCCATCCGGCCTACTCCGGCGTTACGACGTCCCTCCTGCACGGCTCCTGCCCAGACTACCTGATCCTATGCGCCGACGCCTCTGAGGAGGAGATCTTCATGGGCGTGCCTCGTCCGGACATCCGAGACATCGCGCGCCTCTACGAAGGCGTCGCCGCCCTCGTCAAACCCGCGCCCGTGGTCGCGGTGAGCATCAACACCAAAGGCCTCGACGAAGACGCGGCGGAGAGATTCATCGAGCGCGTCTCCGAGGAGACCAGCCTCCCTGCAGCCGACCCGGTGCGAAGCTCCGCCACCCCGATCCTCGACGCCGTACTTCGCGCCCCAAAGACCCGGAGCACAGCATAATCTTCGTCATGCGAGCTCTCATACTGGCGATAACAACTGCTATCGAAGGAAAGTCGGATTCGTGCCGAAAATACCTGAGTTCGGCAGACCCTCGGCGCCGCGCTTCATATGCTGGTGGCCCAATCGCGGCGTTAAAGCTTTGTTAAAATTTATATGTTTGCTTAAGCATCCGGTTATGTTAGTATTGTCCTCGTGGCCCGGTGTTTGACGCTTAACGCCAGTTACGAGCCCGTGGCTCTTGTGCCGATAAAACGGGCGATTGTGCTCGTCGTCTCCGAGAAGGCAGAGATCGTGGAGGCGAACCTGGAGCGCCGCTTCCGTTCGGAGAAGGCCGAGTACCCTTATCCTCTGGTCATCCGGCTGGTGAAGTTCGTGGAGATTCCGCACCGTCTGAGGCGTCACGTGACTAACGTGATTCTCTTCGCGCGCGATAATTACCGCTGCCAGTACTGCTCCAAGCACCGCGACGACCTGAACCGCAAGGAGTGCCTTACCCGCGACCACGTCAAACCGCTCTCGCGCGGTGGCTTGAACACCTGGGACAACGTGGTCACGGCCTGTACAAAGTGCAACGCTCGCAAGAGCAACCGCCTGCCCATGGAGTGCGGCATGTACCCCAAGAGCACCCCCAAGGAGCCGCGCTACGTGGTGATGGTCTGGTACTCGCGGGGCCTCAACCCCGTACAGCGTCGCTACGTCGAGCAGTTCTACGGGGACGGAAGCCTCACGGCTTCCTAGCTATCAGCGAAGTCGCAGAGGGTGACGGCCGCCCGGACGACGTAGCTGTCTAGCAAATAGGAGGTCTCGTTGGCCAGCTCGCTCATACGAAACTTCCGGATGTTGGCGAGGTACAACACCCTCGCCAACCGAGGCCTCTATGAAACCTGTGCATGTCTCGGCGACGCCGAGCGTAAAGAAGACCGACCGGCCTTTTTCGGCAGCATCCACGGCACGCTCAACCACATCATAATCGGCGACCGCCTCTGGCTCGCCCGGTTCGGCGGAGAGGAGGTCCCGTCCACCAACCTCGACGCGGTTCTCTACGAGGACTTTGACGAGCTGCGCGGGGCCCGGGTATCCGAGGACGAGCGCATAAAAGTCTTCGCCTTCGGCTTAAACGAAGAGCTCCTCGGCGGGACGATCCGGTATGCCAACAACGAGGGTAAAATTTACATCGACCCCGTCGACCTGCTGGTCGCACATCTCTTCAACCATCAGACGCACCACCGAGGGCAGATCCACGACATGCTCACGCAGACCGAGGTGCCGCCGCCTGTGTTGGATCTGCACCGCATTATAAAGTCCGCCTCCGATCATTGACAGGTTTTCCCATGCGGATGGGCCTCCGAGTGCTGTCCTCAACCGCTTCTTCGACACGAGCCGCGTCGGTGCGCCAAAGTGCCGACCGTCCCGAATCGCTTGTTATACTCTTCTCTCGTTGTCGGAGCTCTTGGTAGGCGGGACTTTTGGATTACTATGGTTTCGCGGAGGCGGTAGAACGCATAGTCGCCAACGTCGAGCGCGCGGTCGCCGGTAAGCGGGAGAGTGTCTCTTTAGCCGTGGTGGCGCTTCTCGCGGGGGGGCACGTGCTTATAGAGGATGTCCCCGGGGTGGGGAAGACGCTCCTGGCGAAGTCGCTTGCGCGTAGCATTGGGGGCGAGTTCCGGCGGATACAGTTCACCCCCGACCTCTTACCCGCCGACGTTACGGGCACGAACGTCTACAACCAGGGTGAGGCGAGCTTCGAGTTCTGGGCGGGGCCCGTGTTCGCCAACTTGGTGCTGGCAGATGAGATCAACCGCGCCAGCCCGAAGACCCAGAGCGCCCTCCTGGAGGCGATGGAGGAGGCCTCCGTAACGGTGGACGGGGTAACGCGTCGGTTGCCCGAGCCGTTCGGTGTGATCGGCACGCAGAACCCGGTCGAGCACGAGGGCACGTATCCGCTGCCGCACGCGGAGCTGGACCGTTTTATGGTCAAGATGTCCCTTGGCTACCCGGAGGAAGAGGCGGAGCTGGACCTGTTGAGGCTCTCGGCCGACCCGGTCGCGGACCTCGGTCCGGCGATCGACCTAGCCGAGTTCGTGGAGATGCGCCGGCTTGCCGAGGAGGTCTACGCGAGCGAGGCCGTGTTGCGCTACGTCATCTCGGTGACGAACGCCACGCGCGAGCACGAGGCGGTCTACCTGGGAGCCTCGCCGCGGGCGAGCCGGATGCTCCTCGCCGCCGCGAGGACCTACGCGGCGTCCCAGGGCCGCTCCTACTGTATCCCCGACGACGTAAAGGCCCTCGCCCCACACGTCCTGGCACACAGGATCATCGCCGCCCCCGGCGGCTCCAGGAATGGCTCCGGTGTCGGGAGAGCCGGGGGCGTGGTGCGCGAGATACTCTCCTCCGTCCCCGTGAACGAGGCGGTCTAGGGCCTTGCGCAAGCTGCTACGGCGTCTGTGGCTCGCCCGGCGCCTCTCGGTGTGGCCGACGGTCCGGGGCTGGCAGGCGCTCTTCTTCGGGACCGTCTCCCTGCTCGTGGCCCGGCTCATCGGGACGACGCAGCTCTACCAGCTCGGCTACGCTCTCGCCGGCCTCCTCGTTGCGGCGCTCGTGCTCGGCCTCTTTTTCTCCCGGGGTCTGCGATACGCGCGGCGGCTCCCCGCCGGGGAGCGGTTCGTGGCCGGACGCGCCTCTCACCTGACGCTCTTGGTCTCCAACGCCTCCCGGACGCGGAGCCCGAACGTAGAGGTCGTGGACAGTCTCCCCGAGCCGCGCCTCTTCGGGATGCCGCCCGTCGGGGGGGCGGGTATGAGGGAGATCCAGGTCCCCATACTCTTCGAGAGAAGGGGACTCTACGAGCTTGGCCCGGCGCTGATGCGGACCGTGGACCCGTTTGGTCTGCTCCGCTTCGTCCGGAGGTCCGGAGAACGCACGGAGGCCGTAGTCTACCCGAACGTCTCCGAGCTTCGGGGTTTCCCGGTGCGGGGGCAGCAGGGGGAGATGGGTGCCACGGGCTCTTTCGCCCAGCAGGGAGATGAGTTCTCGGGGCTTCGGGAGTACCGGCGGGGTGACGACAAGCGGCACATCCACTGGAAGAGTGTGGCGCGGACGGGGGAGTTGGTCGTCAAAGAGTTCTCCCGCAATGCCCCGCGTCGCCACGCGGTAGTCCTGGATCTCCAGCGTGCTGGCATCCGCGTCACGGAGGCAGAGATCGAGGACGCCATCTCGGCCGCCGGCTCGGTCCTCCGCTACCTCGCCTGCGAGGGCCTGCCCCTCCGCCTCCTGTGCTCGGGTAAGGAGCGCGGAGCTACCGCGTTCGGCGAGGGTGAGGCGGCCTACTGGCGGGCCATGGACCTCCTCGCCTCCGCGCGGGCGGATGCGGAGACGTGGCCGGGAGACTTCCTCGACGGAGTGACGCCTGAGGGGCTCGGGGACGGAGTGGTCCTCGTCGTCCGTTCCATTGGCGACGGGCTTGTGGAGAGCGTCGTCAGGCTCCGGGCGGCGGGACTCTCGGTGGTCGTGGTGGCGATCGCCACGCATACCTACTGGGCCGGTAGCGCTTCATCCGGGCGCGAGGCCGCCTTTGAAGGGGACGTCCGGCGGCTGGAGCTCGCAGGGGCGGCGGTGCGCGTGGTGCGCCGTCCGGGTGGGGTGGCGGCCTTCGCCGGGGCGCGGGAGACGGCGTGGGGGGCGGTGTAGCGGTGGGCGGATGGAGCGTGAGGCTGCCCCTGTACGTTGCTGGTCTTGCGGCCGGCGCGGCGTTCGACGTCGTCTTTACAGGAGGGGCGGCGGTACCGTACCTGATCGGGGCGTCGCTCGTGGCGCTCCTCGTGGGGTCGGCGGGTGCTTACAGGTTCGTTTTGCTAATGCCGGTGGCGTCTTTGTACACGGTCTTTGCCGTGTACGGATGGCCGCCACTCGGCCCGAATGGTTGGGAGGCGCTGTTCCGGCAGATCGGGCAGGATGTCGACGAGGCCGCCCAGATCACCTACGCCAACCCCGTCCCGTACACCGTTCACCCAGGGTTGCTCGTCGTTCTGCTCCCGATCATAATTCTCGTCGTAGCATTTGCGACCACGGCCACTCTCTACGAGGAGAGCCCCCTGATCTCGGTCGCCGTCCTCGGCCTGACCATCGGCCTCCTTGGTACTGTCTCCTTCGAGACCGGTATCGGTCCGTACTTCGCCATTTTCCTTGTCTCCGCCGTCGCCCTGCTGCTCCTCGCCAGCGACCGGGGCGAACGTCCGAAACCGGCGGCGGTCCTCGCGGGGGCGCTGGTGGTGGGACTCGTGCTGGTATTACCGAATGCATCCATCGCAAAAGAGGTATTCCGTCCTGCGCTCATCGACTGGACGAGAATCGAGGCCGCCGGCACCTCGCGTCTGGCGGTCGAGGCCGACGTAGGCGACTACCTGACGAGGGGCCGCGACGAGGAGCTGCTCCGGATACAGAGCTCGGAGCCCCTCTTCTGGCGCGGCGGTACCCTCGACCACTTCGACGGCGTGCGGTGGTCCTCGACCGTGGAGCCCGACGAGGACGACGGCGAGGAGGTCTCGCCCGAGGTGGAGACCAGCAGCGTGGTGCAGAAAGTCCGGGTCCTGAAGGCCGAGACGAACCTCCTCTTCGGGGGATACCAGATCCAAAGCGTCTCCGTACCCGACGCCAAGGCACGCTCCGATGGCTCCTGGTCCTCCGCTCGCCCGCTCGCCGAGGACTCTTCCTACCGGGTTATCTCGCAGATACCCCAGCCCACCACCGCCCAGCTACAGAGTGCGGGGACATCATATCCGGGCGTCGTAGAGGAGAAGTTCCTTCAGCTACCCGCGGATAGGCCTGAAGTCCTTCGGGAGACCGCCGAGAAGATACGCGCGGATTACGCGCCCGAGACACCCTACGAGACCGCCAGGGCTATCGAGCGGTACCTGATCTCCGACGGCGGCTTTACCTACAACCTGAACGTTGACTATGGCCGGGGCGACCGGGCGCTCGAAGAGTTCCTCGGCGATGGCAGGCAAGGCTTCTGCACTCAGTTCGCAACCTCGATGGCGCTCATCTCACGCGAGCTCGGCGTGCCCTCCCGGGTCGTCTATGGGGCCACCACGGGCAAGGAGGACGAACCGGACGAGTACGTCGTCTCCGGCTACAACATGCACACCTGGGTTGAGGTCTACTTCCCCGGCGTCGGCTGGTACCCCTTCGACCCGACCCCCGGCTTCCCCGTGCCGTCCACGATGCAGGCCAACGCTTCCCGCCCCCATCTGCCCGACGACCTATCCTACGTCTCCCCCGAAGCCCCCGCTCTCCAGAACCAGCAGTCCTCGGGCCCCCCTCCTGGCAGGGAGACGCCTCTACCCGATGAACAATCCACGAATCCTACCGGGACGAGCTTCGCGCGAATTCTCATCTACGCGCTCCCGCCCATCCTTCTGTTGCTCCTACTGGTCGCCATACCGCTGACCAAGAAGGCGCTCGTCGCGCGTGGCCGCCAGGAGGACCTCTACCGGGACCTCACGGGGAGGTTGCGTGACCTACCCGGTGCCAGAGCAAGGATCGCGGACTCCCCCGCGCTCACCCCGACCGAGCGCCTGCTACTCTTGGCCGGGGCCGCCGGGGTCGAGGCCGGACCCTTCCAAAACTTCGCCCGGGCCTACTCCGAGAGCCTCTACGCCCAGGACCCGCGATCGGATACGGCCCGCACCTACCGTAAGGCCCTCCGGGAGTATGACAAGCTCCACCGATGGAGACGTACCCTCGCCGCCGTCAACCCCGTCTCGCTCCTGCTCCGCGCCCGGCGGTGGCTCACTGTACATGGCGAGCGGCTCGCAAAGACGCTACGCGGGGGAGTGAAGAGGTTCCGTCGGGGGCATTAGCGGGGGCGGGCTGGGTAGTTTGCGTTGATTTGCGTGAGTGGCGGTGTAATAATTCCATATACTAAACTTGATCAGCTACAGCATTCGATGGAGGTGCTGATGGACCAGAAGACCACGATCCTGGCGATTACCGACAACGCGGCGGAGAAGGTCAAGGCTCTCATGGAGCAGGAGGGCGAAGAGGATCTCGCGCTGCGCGTCGGTGTCAGGCCCGGCGGATGCTCCGGCTTCCAGTACTCGATCTACTTCGACGACGAGATCAACGACGACGACGAGGTTATCGAGACTAAGGGCGTAAAGGTCCTGATCGACGCCATGAGCGTCCCCTACATAATGGGCAGCGAGTTCGACTACGTGGATGGCCTCATGGGCGCCGGCTTCGCCGTCAACAACCCCAATGTCCAGGGCGGCTGCGGCTGCGGCAGCTCCTTCACCTGCTAGTTCAGCACTAAACAAACCACGGAGAGCCCGGGTGTGAGGGCCCCGGGCTCTTTCTTTTGGTCCGGCAGGGAGACCATCGCCTACTGGTACAACGGAGAAAAGATCTATATCTCTCTATGCCCGAGGCTTACCTACTTTGCAAAGCGCTCTCTAAAGAGCGCTTTGCACGCCGCTTAGTACCCTTGCACGACTTCCAGCTTATCCTTTGATTCCTGTACCTGGTCCTGTGGCTGCTGCTCCTGAGGCTGCTCGACCGTCGCTTCCGCTTCGATCTGCGCTTCTACATCGGCCTGCGCCTGGGCCATCGCCTCTGCAAACGCCTCGACGTTTGCTCGCGCCTGGGCAAACGCCTCGACAATAGCCTGGGCTTCTTCATTGCCCTGCGTCTGCGCGTACGCCTCTGCCTCGGTTTCGGCCTGAGCCATCGCTTCGGCATAAGCCTCGACATCGGCTTGTGCGTTGGCCATAGCATCAGCGGAAGCCTCGGTGTTAGCTAACGCCTCGGACTCGTCCCTCACCTGAGCCGTCGCGTCGGCCTGAGCGCTTACCTGGGCCTCCGCGCCGGCGTTTGCGGATGCCATGTTCTCACGGTCCGTGATTTCGCGATTCGTGTTCTCGTAGTTCGTGTTCTCGCAGTTCGTTTCCTCTGTTTGCTCCTGGCCTCCTTGTACCGCCTCATCTACTGCTTCATCTACCGCTCCCCCACACCTGGTCAAGGCTAAGAGCTTGCGCCAATAGGCGAGTAGCGTATGTAACAAGAGGCTGTGCGAAGGCTACCCAATCGCTTCGAGAGCTGCCAAGTACGAAAGTTGCCAGCCTATTGGCGCAGCCTCTAATGCCGAAAAGCCATGAGCAACGCTCCTAGAAGCGGCCTGAAGTACGCAAATATACTCAAAACCGTTCTCCTTTCTAGTTACTACTGGTTGATCTGGGTGATGTCGATGTCCTGCTCGGCGTTTGCGACCGATCTCTCAGAGCCTGTTTGGTAAGGGTGAGGGTTGAGAGGATCCTGTACGCTCTCGTACATGAGAAAGACCTATGCCACCGATCTCTCCGACGAAGAATGGGCCCGCTTGAGAACTCACCTTCCGGCCTCAAGG
>JAABVA010003225.1_pt1 | contig 15675 bp, 22 predicted proteins | sample 5560331 | NCBI WGS metagenome assembly JAABVA01 (sample SAMN12812661, study PRJNA571458) | rock metagenome | isolation source: Antarctica rocks | place: Antarctica: Victoria Land, Mt New Zealand sud | collected 2016-01-07 | reverse complement strand
GCACTTCTTCCGCCGCCTCAGGCTGCGCTGGGAACGCCGCCCCGAACTCCACCAAGCTTTCATGGCCCTCGGCTGCGCGATCATCTGCCAGCGCTACCTCCGCGCGTTGTGAAACAGGTTCTAAGGCCGGGCATGCTCACAGCGAGCTCCTGTGCGTGAGAGACGAGACCCTCCAGGCCCGACCAGCTCGCGGGCTCGCGGGCGAGGATCCGAGCCACCAGCGTGGCCGGAGAGGCCTCCAAGCGCGCGACGAGGTAACTGTCGGTGTCGGGATTGATCGCCCGGAGCACGGCGGCCATCTCCGCGTCGTCCTCGATCGTCCTGGCGATGATCAGCACCCGGTGGCCGCTGTCGCGCAACAGCCCGCAGACCGTGCGCAGGTGGCGCATCTCCTCCTCCAGGCTCAAAGGCGGGTGCGTCCAGCGCAGCGCCTCGACCTCCAATGCCGCATGCGGCACGTCCGCGTCGCTGAGCGTGTCAGACAACGCCGTGAGGACCGACGTCTTCCCGGCCCCGGGCGGCCCCGTCAGGACCAACGCGAACCCCTCCTCACGTGACCGCGCCCGCTGCGCTGACGGCGCGGGCTCGGTAGCGCCACGATGCGGCGCCGGGTCGTTCGGCTGCTCGGTCGTCGCGCGCGGCGGAAGGCGAGGCATGGTGCGATGTTGCAGGCCGCGGTCGCAGATGTAAACCGCACACCTCGGGCTCTGCCGTCCAGCGCGCCTCGGCGCTTCTCTGTCGATGCCGGCTCAGCGATCTGACCCGGGTCCAAGGGCGTCCATGCCCTTATCTCCTCCGGACTCGCCGGTCTCCTCGTCCCTGTCGCCGATTCGCTCTCCGGGCAACCGTGTTGTCCAGGGGCTGCTGTTGAGCGGGGGTGCCGCGTTGTTGGCCGCTACTGCTGGAGCCGGCCGTATCCCGTTCTACCGGACGCCGTTGATCCTCGGTCTCACCTATCTCGTGGCGGCGATGGTCGATGGCCCGCGCGGCGGGTACCGGGCGACGGCGCTCGGGCTGTCGGGGTGGGGCCTCGCGGTTGTCTACATCGGAGACGTGCGACCGCCGACGTCGATCCGGCCGGGGCGTATCTGGCCGGGGTCGGACTGGCCGCAGTGGTGGCCGCCGTGCTGCGCCGTCGGGGGTTCCTCATCAGCGATCTTGGGTTCGCCGCAACTGTGGCGGCGGGCGGTCTCACGCTGGCGCTCACGCCCCGTTCGTCGGGAACGCTCGACGACGCGGGGACCTATGCGATTGCGCTCGGCGCGGTCGGTGTCTTCAACGTGATCGGCGGTGGGTACCAGTCGGTCCGTAGCCGACGGTTCGCGCCGACGCAGGGCTGAGTGGAAGAAAGCCCGCTCACGGTCTCGCGATCGTCGCGTCGGGCAGGAACGCGGCGACCGCAAACCAGAACTGCTCGTCATGTGTGAGGGGGCGCAGGCGCTGTCCCGCCAACGGGCCGCGGGTGGCGCGCCCCGTGATGTCCCACGTGCTGCCGGTCTGCTGGTCTGCGAAGACCCCTGCTCCCGCCGGTTCGAACGTGAGGGGCCGCGTCCCGGCGTGGGGATCGAATGCAGCTGCGGTCCCGATGTCCCGTGAGTCGGTGATCACGCCCGCGTCCAGCGCCGAAAGGACACCGCGCTTGAACAGCACGACATAGGCCTGAGACCCGACACGCCCGGCTGCGACACGGTGGCGCTGAAGGCGGCTGAACGGGACGACGGTCGCCGCGCTGGCGCTGCGGATCAAGACGACCCGCTCCTTCGGGGGCAACCGCCGGTCGGGCGCCCCGTCAAGTGCGAACGGTTTCCCGTTCGGGTCGGCATCGTATCCCTCATACGGGTTGCGGCCGTAGTCCCGGACGAATCCTGTGTCCCGGGAGAGGACCGTCCCGCGTGGGTAGGTGTGCTTGAAGTCGCGCCAGCTGAGCGTCTGGCTCGCGAGCATCCGCAGGCGTCTGCCGGTCAGCGTCCCGACGAGTGCGTCGCCGCTGAATTGCTGCCACCAGCTCTCGGTCTGGCGGTCCCACATCACGAGGTCCGAACGGCGCAGCTTCCCGGTGGTGCCGAACGTCAGGTCGCGTCCGTCGACTCGCCGGTCGAAGACGACGCCCGAGTTGCAGAGCGGGCAGTAGGTGACCGCGATCGGACGACCGGCGAGGCGATCGTTGACGATCTCGTGCCAGACGAGGATCTGGAGGGGGTAGGCGCGAGCCGCAGCCCCTTGCTCGACGACCATCAGGGGTTCGCGGTCGTCGAGGAACCGATCTCCTTGCCGCTGCGTCGCGACGCGCGGGTGGTCGATCGGCGGGATGCCGTCACGAAGCGGCCCTCCGTCCTGGAACTGGTTCAGTGCGACCGAGTGGTGGGCGAAGTCGGTTCTCCAGCCCGGGTAGCGCGCGTCGGCGCGAGCCGCAGCGCGGGAGTCGCCCGGCGCGCGCACGGGAGCGCCTGCACACGAGCTGAGCGTGGCGGCGGCCGCGATCAGGAGGATCGTCGTGAGGACCCGAGACACCATCCTCTGCGACCTGCGCGCGGTCAGAACGGTTCGGCGAATCGTCCGCCTGCCGGGTGGGTCGAACCTGCTATGGCGAGATCACGCACGCGCGCCGAGGGCGGGCATCCCGATCTGCGCGCGGAGTGGCGCCGCGTGCGCCGTGCGGCGCTGTTCTTCTGCGCCTGTGTCCTCCTCGTCTTCGTGCTTGCCGCCGTTGGCATCTATCACTGAGACGGCGCCCCGCCGGTGATTGGCATGATCGCGTCGTCCATGGACGTCGAGCACGCCAGCGACGGAACGGCGGCTGCTGCCGGCACCTGGGACGAACTCGCGACGAGGTACGCCGGCCAGGAGTGTCTTGAGGCGCGCGCCATCGAAGCGGCGCTGCGGCTTGCCGATCCGCGGCTTCAGGACCGGGTGGTCGATCTAGCGACCGGTACGGGCCTCCTGCTTCGCGCCCTCGCGGCGCGAGACCCGAGACCGGCGACCGTGACCGCCGTCGATCGCTCCGCTGGCATGCTCGCGCAGGTCGGCCGGTTTCCTGATCAGTGGCGTGTCATCCGCGGCGACGCACGGTGTGTGCCGCTGCCGGACGGAGCCGCCGACGTCGTGACGTGCGGCTTACCTGCTGCACCTCCTGGGCACGGACGATCGGGGGGCCGTGTGCTGCGTGAGGCGCGCCGTTTGCTCCGCAGTGCGCCGGGCTCTCGGTTGGTGATCGTGACGGTGTGGGCCGATCCCGACATCGTCGGCGGCCGGATGCTGAGTGGTGTGCTGTCTCGCCTCGCGGCCGCGAGTCCCCGCCGGTGGGGCGGGCTGATGCCGTTGGACCCGACGGCCGAGCTCGGGCCCGCCGGGCTGGCCGCGACCCATCGGGTTGTTCTGCGGCGCGGCGGCTACCCCTCGCTCGTCATCCGTGCGCGAGTCGCTTGAGCAGCCGGGCGGCGCTCAGTCGCGGGTGATGCCCGCCACGAGATCAGCGATCGCGGGCGCCTGGTCCTCTTGGAGGAAGTGCTTGCCTGGAAGGCGGTGGATCGTGTCGACGCCCGCGGCGCGGCGGGCTGCCTCGCCGTGGATGTCGACCTTCAGCGCGGGGTCCCGCGTGCCCCAGATGACCTGCACCGGATAACGGTCGCTGGCGAGCACGGCGCGGTAGAGGTCGCGCTTGACGGCCGTGCGCTCGAAGCCGCGCATGATCCTCAGGAACGCGCGACCACCGTCCTCGAGCTTGAGCAGGTCGACATACGCGTCGAGTTCGGCGTTGGGGACCGCGGAGCGATCGGCGACCCCTTGGAGACCCATGAGCATCCGGAAGGCCGGCTTGGAGAGCGCCCGCAGGTAGACCTCGCCGATTCCGCGTCGCGCGAACGGCTCCATCGACCACGGCCTCTTGAACGTGTCGACATCGACGATGGTGTTGAGGACCGTCAAGGACTTCACCCGGTCTGGCACCGCGGCGGCCAGCTCGAATCCGACCGGACCGCCGAGGTCGTGGACGACAAGATGAAAGTGCTCCAGCTCGAGCGCGTCGATGGCGGTTGTGCAGTAGCCACCGAGCCCGGTCCACGTGTAGTCGAAGTTTTCCGGCCGGTCGGCGAGCCCTAGGCCGGGCAGGTCGAACGCAACGCCGCGCACGTCGCGGGCCGCAAGTTCGTCGAGCACCTTGCGGTACAGGAAGGACGAGGTTGGGACGCCATGCATGCAGAGGACCGTCTCGCCTTCTCCGGCCTCCCGCACGAAGCCGGTCACACCGGCGGCGGTGAAGGCGCGGCCCGCGGCACGATGATCCGCGACGACGTCAGTGCTCGTCATCAACCGACCCTACCGTCGGCGCCGGCCCCGACCTCGCGCCTCGGCCGCTGAGCAGGCCGAGGTTCGACACGACGAAGGGGATCAGGAAGTTGGCCGCGCTGCGCACCCACGTCAGCGTCGATGCGTCCCCGCCGAGTATCACGGCGCCCTGGTTGACGGCAGTCAGCAGCAGGCCGACGACGAACGCGATGCGTGTTGTTCGGCGCAGGTGTTCGCGACGGAGGCAGTAGGCGAGCGCCTCGCGCGTGCCACCTTCGTATGGCGAACGAGCGGTCACCGCAGGGGATTGTGGCGCTTTGGCGGGAAGGTGCATCCGACGGGTGGCACATTCCGCCGCCGACGAGACGGCCTGAGCAGCGAGTCCGTGGTCAGGAGGCTCGGCTGGGCTCGTCGTGGCTCATTGCGCGTGTTAGCCCATCCCGCGCGGACGTCTCGTCGCGACCCGCGGCGCGCCCCACGCGACGCCCGGTGGCATCGAACGCCTCGGCCACCCAGCACGACGCCGCGCGCCGCAGCCACCGCTTGCGTACACGGATTGCCGGCAACGGGTCGCCGACGGCCAAAGCGGCGAGCACCCCGCGCCGGTCGAGGCGCGTCAGACGGTTGGCGCCCCCGATCGGACGGCCGTCGACGACGACCTGTGGGACGGTGGATCCACCGGTCAGCTCCTGCAGCCGGCGCCGGAACCCGGGGATCCCGTCGCCCGACACGGTCTCGTGCGTCATGCCGCGACGACCGAGCAGTGACGTCGCCCGCGTGCAGTGTGGACAGCCGCTGAGCACGTATACGGTGATCGCCACAGTCTGCCGAGAGGGCTCCATGTCAGAACGTGATGACCTGGAAGCCATCGGCGACGAGCGCGCGCAGGCTCGGGTGATCCTTGAAATCTGCGACGAACGGCACCCAGGACTGCTCGATCGCATCCTTGACGCCGTAGGCCCGCGAGCAGTACAGGCACGTGCCGCTCACTACGGGGCGCACCGTCTCGAACAGGCGGAAGTACTTCTCGTCGGCGTCGGTCAGTCTCGGCACCCAGGTGACCCCGGCGCCGTCGAACATGAGCCGGACATCGTCGCCGGCCTCCTGGAACTCCTGCGTCGTCGTCAGGGCGTTGGCCATTCGCCCGGCGCCCTCCGGGGTGTCCTGCCCGGCGAGCAGGATGATCGCGATCTTGAGCACGGCTTCTCCTTCAGGGATTGGTCAGGTGACGGCACCGGGAGCGGTCGATCGTCTTCGAAGCGGCCTCATCGCCTCGGACCCACACAAAGCCGAGTCGATTCACCAACATCGAACTCCGACGCTCGACGTTTGGTGCACCGTTTGGGGCCGTGCCGGTTCGGACGTCACGTGCCCGCGGCCGTGAACCCGCCTAACGTATGCCACGTCCTGGTGATCTACGACGGTCAGCGGCCGCCCGTCGCACCCTCGCGGAGGCAGCGGCTTGAGTGCGGAGCACGGTGCTGCGCTGACGGTCGTCACGCTGGTGATGCACGAGCGCCAGGCGGTCAGGGCCGGGTGAGGCGCCCGACGTGGGCGGCGAACCGAGTAGGTCCCGCGAGGGTCACAGATCACATGCTCTCCCGGACCCATGACAATCCCCGTACGTGACCGATCGCTACGACCTGGTGATCCTGGGGGGTGGCACCGCGGGGCTCGTCTCGGCATTCATCGCCGCCGGCGTCGGCGCGCGCGTGGCCCTCGTCGAACGCGACCGTACCGGCGGTGACTGCCTGTGGACGGGCTGTGTTCCCAGCAAGAGCCTGATCGCGGCCGCGCGCGCGGCGCACCGCATGCGTCATGCCGACGCTGTCGGGCTTGCTCCGGTCGAGCCGGCCGTCGACTTCGCCCGGGTCATGGACCGGGTACACGCCGCGATCGCCGAGATAGAGCCCCACGACTCCCCGGCTCGTCTGCGCGACGCCGGCGTGGAGGTCGTCATCGGCGAAGGGCAGTTCGTCGATGGATCGACCATCCGAGCGGACGGCCACCGGCTGCGGTTCGCCTCGGCGATCGTGGCAACCGGCTCAGAGCCCGCCCTCCCGCCGATCAGGGGCCTGACCGGCGACGACGTCCTGACGACCGAGAGCGTGTGGGCGCTGCGGGAGCTCCCCTGCCACCTGGTCGTGCTCGGCGGCGGGCCGATCGGGTGCGAGCTCGGGCAGGCGTTCGCGCGCCTCGGCGCCAGCGTGACGCTCGTCCAGCTCGCCGATCGTCTGCTGCTCAAGGAGGAGCCCGATGCGAGCACGCTGATCGCCAGGCGTCTGGCCGCCGATGGCGTCGAGGTTCGCCTCGGGGCGCGGGCGCTCGAAGTGCTGCGTCCGGAGGGCGCCCCCGGCCAACTGGTCCTCGACGTCGATGGCGAGCGCGACACGGTCACCTTCGATCGCGTCCTCGTCGCCGCCGGCCGCCGGCCGCGGACCGCCGGAATCGGGCTCGAGGCCGCCCACGTCGAGATCGGCCAGCGCGGCGCGATCGTCGTCGATGACCGCCTGCGCACCAGCGCGCCGAGCATCTACGCCGCCGGCGACGTGACGGCGCGGCTGCCGTTCACCCACGTCGCGGCGGACCACGCTCGCGTGGCATCGGCCAACGCCCTGTTCGGCATGCGGCGCACCGTCGCTGAGACCGTCCCTTGGGTCACCTTCACCGACCCCGAGGTCGCGCACGTGGGGCTCACGGAGGCCCAGGCCCGCGAACGCTGGGGCGATCGCACGATCCTCGCCCGCAGCGACTACGCCGTTTTGGACCGCGCGATCACGGAGGGCGAGCCCGACGGCTTCGCGCTGCTCGTCGCCGACCCCCGCGGACGGCTGGTCGGCGCCACCGTCGCGGCCGCAGGCGCCGGTGAGGCGATCGCCGAGCTCACCGCCCGGGTGGTGGCGGGCGACAAGATCGACGCGCTCTCGACCACGGTCCACGCCTACCCGACACTGGCCGAGGGCCCGTCACGTGCGGCCGACGAGCACCTGCGCGAGAAGTACGCGAGCCCGCGCTACCGGGCAGTGGCCCGCGCGATCCTGGCGGCGCGCCGGCGGCTGGGACGTCGCGTCTGATGCCGACAGCCCACGAACGAGCACCGGGCAGCGGGAGTTCCGGAGCACCCGGAACCGAATCGCGGAGCGGCGGGTCCGACGCTCCATGACTGCTCACGCAACGTTCAACGGCCAGACGATCGCCGAGAGTGACCACACGATCGTCGTGGAGGGCAATCACTACTTCCCCGTCGGCGACGTGCGCGACGAGCTCCTTCACGCGGCGTCGAGCCGGACGCTGTGCCCGTGGAAGGGGATCGCCAACTACTGGACCGTCGAGGTCGACGGCGTCCGCGCCGAGAACGCGGCGTGGGGGTACCGGCGCCCGTGGCCGTTGGCGCGCCGCGTGAAAGGACGCATCGCGTTCTGGAACGGGGTGGCCGTCCACGCCGACTGACCCGAATCGTCACGCCCGCCCGACCCAGGAGGTTTCGAATGTCCAATCGGCAGGAGAAGGAGCGCCGTCGCCAAGCGCGTCAGCAAGCAGAGGCGCAGGCCGCCACGACGATGCGGCGTCGCAGCACCATGCGATTCGCCGCCGGCGTGATGGTGGCGCTCGCCGCGGCCGCGGCGTTGCTGATCGTCGGCACGAACTCGAAGTCGTCGGGCCCTACCTCGGGACCCGCGCTGACGGCGGTGCCGCCGCGACCCGCCGCGGCATCCGCGTCCGCCGCCGGAGCTCGCCGCCCACGCTCACCTGCGGCACGCGGCGCGTTTGCCGGTCTGCGAGCTCAGGCCAACCAGGTGATCGACGAGAACCTGGCAGCGCGGCTGGCGAAGCTCAAGGGCGTGCCCGTCGTCGTGAACATGTGGGCATCGTGGTGTCCCAACTGCCGGGCGGAGTTCGGCTACTTCCAGAGCCTGAGCAAGGCCTACGACGGGAAGGTCGCGTTTCTGGGCCTCGACTCGAACGACAGCCGAGGTGGTGCGGAGTCATTCCTGAAGCAGTTCCCGATCCCCTACCCATCGATCAATGACCCCGGAGCCGACCAGGCCCGGTCGGTTGGAGCGGGACTTGGATGGCCGACGACGATCTTCTACGACGCCAAAGGCCGGCGGCGCTTCGTGCGCCAGGGCGGCTACACCTCGCAGGGATCGCTGGACGCCGACATACGCGCGTACGCGCTGCCGTGACAGTCGTCAGTCCAGGGTGCGCACGGCGAGCGCCACTCGCTGGCCGACGGTGACGAGCACCATCGCCGTGAACACCCAGGCGCCAGCGCAAGCCGGCGCTTCTCGATCAGCGAGGCGAAGCTCAGCAGCGCGACGTTGTTGAGCAGGTAGGCCGCCAGGAGCGCCGCACACGCCACGCGAGCGTCGGGTTGGGTGATCGCGACGCCGACGAGGAAGCCGCCGTAGACGACGAAGTCGGCGAGGAAGTCGAACATCCCGCCGAGATCCGAGGCGTTCGTCCGACGCGCGATCGCGCCGTCGAGCCCGTCGAGCGTGCGGTTGAGCAGCCACAGGATCAGCGCCGCCACCCACGTGCCGGTGGCCGCGCCACGCAGGCGCCGACGCCGACCAGCAGCCCGACGCCGGTCACCGCGCCGGCGGTGATCCCGGCGCGCACCGCACCGTCAGCCACGCGGTCCAGGACCGGCAAGTACAGCGCGCGGGCGCGCCGATCGAGCATCAGGCCGTGACGGGCGCCACGGCGACGCGAGGCGCCGTGAGGATCGTCTCTGGCTCGGGACGCGCGCGGTTTCCCGATGGCTCCCGCGCATTGCGTACGCAAGCAGCAAGATGCTGATCAGCGACCCGATGGCGAGCGGTGTCTCGGTATCGGGGGTGAACCGGTCGCGGTGCGCGCCACGCGCGTACCGGCCCGGCCCATAGCCATCGTCGGGTCAGCGTCGCCATGTTCACACCTCGTTGAAGAAGTTGAGGCCGAGGTCGCTCAAGAGTCGCTGGGCCTCGGCGTTGAGCGTGGCGAGCTCCCCGGTCCAGATCAGGACCCCCATCGCGATCAGCATCAAGCCCCCCGCGGTCAGCACCGCGCTGTAGTGGCGCTTGATGACGGCGAATGCGGTGGTCGCGCGATCGAAGAAGATCGCGGTCGCCAGAAACGGCAACGCCAGGCCCGCCGAGTACCACGCCATCAGATACGCCCCTCGCGTCGCGGATCCGCTCAGCGAAGCGGCGGTGAGGATCGCGCCGAGCGTTGGCCCCACGCACGGCGTCCAGGCGATCGCGAACGCGGCCCCAGCCAGGACCGGGCCCCCGCGGCCGGCGCGCTGCATAAGCCCGTCAACCCGCCATTCGCGGTTCATTGCCGGGACGAAGCGCGCCGCAACGAACACGATCCCCAACACGATGATGACCGCCGCGGCGACCTTCTCCAGCGTCGCGCGGTGCGTCTGCAGCGTCTGGCCGACGCCGGTCGCGCCGACGCCCAACAGGATGAAGACCGACGAAAACGTGGCGACGAACAGCAGGCTCGGAATCAGCACGCGGCGAAGGGAAGCGTCGGCGCGGTCAGCGGGCCGCACCCCGCTCACCGCCGAGAGATATCCAGGAACCAGCGGGAGCACGCACGGCGAGAGGAACGAGATCATCCCAGCGGCCATCGCGGCCAGCACACCGATCCCGGCCGAGGGATCAGTCATCAACGGGTCGGCTTGCGGCGCCGGCGAGACGACGCGCTTGATGATCGGTGCATCACACCATCAGACCCACAGGGCACGGGAAAGGTTCGCGACACGTCGTCGGCCGACCCGAGAGGCATGGGTTCCTGGAGGCGTGAATCGTTCTGTGCGGCTAGGGGTCCGAAGTCACGTGCCCCGATGGGATCGCATGCATCGAGATCACCGCTTCGCCCAGCGCGTGATGCCGGATGCGCTGGACGGGACGCTCACCCCGCGCCAGCGCGGGCGCTTCGCGCAGCACGTCGACGAGTGCCCCGAGTGCGGCCCGATGCTCCGCGGCCTTCTTCGGTTGCGCGCCGCGCTTCGGTCGATCGCCACCGACGCATCTGACCCAGACGGCTGCACCCCCAACGGCTCCGTCGCCCCTGCGGTTCTCGAGCACCTGCGCGTACATCCGAGCGAGCGCCGGCCGACGGCCGATCGCTCTCCCTGGCCGCGCGCATGATGCCGGCCAGCGCGCCGCGACAATGGCAAGCTGGTGGGCATGCGCCGAGAACTCGGATGAGCCAGCAGAGCCAAGCAAGCGTCGATGACGGCGCGCTGGTCGCTCGCGCGAGAGCGGGTGACCATCTCGCGTTTGAAGAGCTCGTCCGTCTCTACGCCGATCGCCTGCACGCCGTCGTGCGGCGCCTGGTCGACGACCCCCACGAGGCGGAGGAGGTAACCCAGGAGGCGTTTCTACGCGCGTGGCGCGGGGTCGCCACGTTCAAGGGAGACAGCCAGTTCTTCACCTGGCTGTACCGGATCGGCGTCAACGAGTCCAACCGCCGCATGTCTCGCCGCCGCGCGCCCGTGGTCTCCCTGGACGAGCAGCTCGCCGAGCCCGCCGACACGCGGGCCGGGCCTCCCCGCCGCCTCGAGCGCGACGAGCTGCGGCACGCGCTCGAACGGGCGGTGCGAGGTTTGCAACCCGACCAGCGCGCCCCGCTGGTTCTCCGCGACATCGAGGGCCTGAGCACCACCCAGGCTGCAGCGATCCTGGACCTCGGCGAGGCGGCGTTCAAGAGCCGCCTCCACCGGGCGCGACTGGCGGTCCGCGACGCAGTGCGTGACTATCTCCTGGAGGATTCAGAGCTTTGATGATCCGCGCCGTCGTGCTGCACCCTCTTCGCGTTCATCGCGACCACCGCTTCACGCGTACGTAGGCTTCGGCCTTCCTGGACGGAGAGCTCGGACCAGCCGATCGTGGGCGCATCGAGTCGCACACGCACACGTGCTCTCCGTGCGCGAGGTTCATGGCTGGGTTACGTCGCACGGTGTCGGCGCTCCGCGAGCTGCGCAACACCGAGGCGCCCCACGTCCGGGTCAGCGACGGCGTGCTCGCTCGGCTGCGGGAAGAGCCGCACATCGACGGCGGGGGCGCGCCGCCCTCGGTCTGACCAGGCCGCGGAGTGCAGTCATTCTCCGCTTGGCGCAGGTCGCGAGTTGCGCCGGGACTTCACGACCGACGCTGCGAGCAACAGGGCGACGGCTCCGAGCGACGCCATGAAACCGATCGATCCCGGGTCGGCGATCGAATCGCCGAGGGCCACGAACGCGACGCTGCCGGGGACGATCCCGATCGCGGTCCCGATGGCGTGATCGCGGCGACGCACCGACGAGAGTCCGAACGCGTAGTTGAGCGCGCTGAACGGCACGACAGGAAGCAGCCTCAGGCCGATCACCCCGGAGACACCGCGTCGCTGCACCCAGGCGTCGGCTCGCAGGACCCGTTCACCGACCAGGCGGCGCGTTCGTTGACGCCCGATGCGCCGGGCTACCTCGAAGGCCCCGACCGCGCCGGCGGTCGCGCCGGCGATCACCAGCAGCGACCCCCACACCGGACCGAACAGCGCACCGGCGGCGAGCGACGGGATCGTCCCCGGGACCAGGGCGACGGTCAGGACGGCATATGCGGCGACGAACGCGGGCGGCCCCAAGGGCCCGGCGGAGTCGACGAACGATCGCAGCTGATCGATCACGAAGCGTTTCGACACTGCGCCCGGACGAACGGTTCAGCGGCCGCGCGAGCGGGGCAGGGTACGGCGCGTACCCTCATGTCAGGCTACACTGACATGATTGGCCGCCGTATCCGTCATCGAGGGTCCGTTCCTGCTCCCCCAGCAGCCGACCGAGCCGGACCTCGTCGCCAAGTACTTCAAGGCGCTGTCTGACCCGGCCCGCGTGCGGGTGCTCGAGCTGTTGCACGAGCGCGGCGAGATGTCGGTCGGCGAGCTGGCCCTGAGGCTGGGGCTCGGGCGGACGAACCTGTCCCATCATCTTGCGTGTCTGCGCTGGTGCGGGTTCGTGCACACGCGGCGCGAGCACCGCACGGTGCATTACCGAGTCGCCGACCCGCGAGTGAGCGAACTGCTCGCGCTCGGCCGAGCCTTGCTTGCCGACAACGCTGAACACGTCGCCGCGTGCCGGCGAATCGACGGGAAGGGATGCTGACGAACCACGCCCCGAAGGAGGTTCAGACTGGCCCCACGGCTGACCTCGGCGTCCTCGCGGTCGTGTGCCGCGCCGGCGCCCCGCTGATCGCCGGTGGCGCTCGGAGGCATCGCCGTTGATCCACTACGCCGCGCTGGCCATCAAGACCAAGACGCCGATCTCCGTCCTGCGAGACACCGTCGCGCAGTTCCCCACGTTCACCTAGGCATACCTGAAGGGCGTCGAGAACCTTGAGCTCTGAGCGCCCCTCCGAGTCGGCCACGGGCACGAGGAGTCAGATCGCCTTCGACTATGACCTGGCCATCGTCGGGTCGGGAGGAGCAGCAGTCTCCGCGGCAATCGCTGCACGGCGCGCCGATCTACGCGTCGTCACGATCGAGCGCGGGACCGTCGGCGGCCCTGCGTCAACATCGGGTGCATCCCGTCCAAGGCGCTGCTCGCCGCCGCCGAGAGCCGCCACCGCGCCGACGGCGCCCGCTTTCCCGGTGTGCGCACCCACGGCGGGCCGGTGGACTTCGCCGCGCTCATCGCCGGCAAGGATGCGATCGTCGGGACACTGCGCCAACAGAACTACGTCGACATCGCCACCCGTCAGGAGATCGAGATCATCGAGGGCGAGGCACACTTCCTCGAGGGTCCGGCCCTGGATGTCGACGGCCGGCGGATCGAGGCCGCCCACTACCTGCTGGCCACCGGCGCCGAACCAGCATCCCCGGGCTCGCGGGCAGCGGGTTCCTGACCTTGGCCACGGCCATGGAGCTCGAGGAGTTGCCCGCGTCGCTGATCGTCATCGGCGGCGGGCCGGTGGCATTGGAGCAGGCCCAGCTCTTCGCTCACCTCGGCACGCGGGTCACGCTGCTCGTGCGGTCGACGCTCGCGCAGAGAGGAGCCCGAGATCGTCGAGCGGCTCAAGGCAGCCTTGGCGTCCGACGGCATCGAGGTCTGCGAACGCGCCCACATTACGGCGGTCGGTCAGGCCGAGCACGAGGTACAGGTCACGACCGACGAGGGGCAGGAGTATCGAGCAGCGCACCTGCTCGTCGCCACGGGGCGCCGACCCCGTACCGGCGGACTGCACCTTGACGACGTCGGGGTTGGCGTCGGCCCGGGTGGCGAGGTCGTCGTAGGCGGCGACCTGAGCACGGGCAACCCTCGCATCTGGGCTGCGGGCGACGTCACCGGGCACGCAGTTCGTCTATGTCGCCGCCAAGCAGGGCGCTCTCGTGGTGGCCAACGCCTTCGAGCAGGCGGCACGGCAGCTCAGCTACCGTTCGATGCCGCGCATCACCTTCACCACCCCGACGATCGCCAGCGTCGGGATGACCCAGCGCAGGCGGACGAGGCGGGCATGGACTGCGAGTCCCGCCTGGTCGATCTTGCGGACATTCCACGCGCGATCGTCAGCCGCATGTCGACCGGCGCCGTCAAGCTCGTCGCCGAACGCCAGACGGGCCGCGTTCTCGGAGTCCCCTGCTGGCCGACGGGCCGGAGACGCGATCCTCGCCGGGGTCTACGCCATCGATGCCGGCATGACCGTCACCGACCTGGCCGAGAGCTGGGATCCGTACCTGACCATCGGCGAGGGGCTGTATCTCGCCGCTCAGGCCTTCACTCGTGAGTTGAGCACCCTGTCATGCTGCGCGGTCTGACATGACCGTTGAGCGGCTTGCCCTCCAGACGACGGGGTAGCAGCCCACCATGGGCATGTCATCGATCGCGCAGGCCGTTCCACGCGTCGCCGAGTCGCTGCTTGAGCGTGCCGAGCTGCGCGATCTCGTGGAGCGCTGCCTGCCGGTCAGCGACGCCGGGCGCTGGAAGCCCGCCCCGGAGGCCTACGCCTACGCCGTCCGATGCTGCGGCGTCGAGCCGGTAGACGCTGCGCTTGTCGCCGTCCATCCGTGGGACATCGACGGCGCGGGACGGGCCGGGATGCGCACCGGATGGCTCGCGCGCGACGGGGGCGCCTACCCGTCGTTCTTTCGCGCGCCAGAGCTCAGCGCGAGATCTTCCGGCGCTCGCGGCCGCGCTCATCACGAACCGCTCGTGATGCTGAGCGAGGCCTCGGCCGGGCGGCGGGAGGTCGTCGTCGACGGGACCCGGCTGAGCTACCTGCATGCCGGCTCCGGGAAGCCGGTGCTGCTCCTGCACGGCACTTTCTGGAGCCGCGTGTGGGAGCCCATTCTCGCGGCCGTAGCGGCGACCGGTCATCAGGTCCTCGCCCTCGATTTCCCGGGCTTCGGCCTGTCGGACGGCCGACTCATGCGTGACGAGGCTGCCGTTCCTGCGCTGGCGGCATGCGCGTTGCGCTTCCTCGAAGCGCTGGGTATCGCCGGCCCCTTGGTGGTCGGCGGCCATGACGTCGGCGGAGCGGTCGCGCAGCACCTCGCCGCCCACGAGTCGCGGGTCGAGGCGCTCGTGCTGATGAACTCGGTGCTCTATGACTCCTGGCCGGTGCCGGCGGTCGAGCGCTTCCGCGATCAGGCCGTGGCGGACGCCGTGACCGTCGAGGAGCTCCTCGAGGCGCGCGCCCAAAGCCTCGCCAAGGCGGTCGCCCGTCCGCTCGACGACAGCGAACGCGCGGCGTGGCTCGCACCGTGGCACAGCGAGGACCGTGTGCGCTCATGGACCGCCATGGCCGGCGTCGCTGACGCGCACTACACGCTGGACCTGACCGAGCGTCTCCGTGAGCGGGCGCTCCCGACGCTGCTCGCCTGGGGCGAGCAGGACGAGTTCCAGCCGATCCAATTCGCCGCGCGCTACGCGCGCGAGGTGCCCGGCGCGCGTCTCGAACGCATCCCCGGGGCCCGCCACATCCCTACCGTCGATGAACCGGGCCGGGTCGCCGCGGCGCTGGCCGGCCATCTCGAGGATCGGCCGCCCTGATCAGCCGGCGGGGACGCCGGCGGCGACTTGGCTCGCGGGGGGGGTAGTCGTCAGCGGTGACCGTGCTCGCCCCGTCGTTCTGGAGCGTGACGCCTGCCACCAGGTTCCCGGGACTCTGGATCGCCAGGCGCTCCGGTACGTGCTCGACGCTCGCTTCGACGAGGTCGAGTGGTGTCCCAACAGCGGCGGGAATAGCACGTCGGCTTCGGGTTGCATAGGCAGCTTCACTGCCGGGCGAGGGGCGGCACTGACCCGGATCGTGCATGAAGCAGCAGCGGCCCCGATGGTCGGGGCCGCTGATCTGTCCGCCTGAGCAGGGAGTCTGGGTGGTGCTGAAGCCCGCAGGACCGACTCGGGAGGATCACCTTGAAGGTGAC